>SESF01000921.1_pt1 | contig 38807 bp, 40 predicted proteins | sample 3171521 | NCBI WGS metagenome assembly SESF01 (sample SAMN10866945, study PRJNA518727) | freshwater metagenome | biome: subpolar coniferous forest; feature: holomictic lake; material: water; isolation source: holomictic Lake 227, 6 m and 8 m depth | place: Canada: near Kenora, Ontario | collected...
TGACCCCGAACAAACCACCTGTACCGGTATCGCATATCATTCGGGCATCATACCCTTTGAAACAACCATGACCGTCGTTGCCAGGCAATTTGCCCTTATGACAAAGGCCAGGTACGAAAATTTTGTATGCTCCTGTGTTACCTCGTTTGGCATTTATACCGAAGTGCTCGAAACATGGAAGCATTTTCCTGAAGAAGAGAAAAAAACAAGAACGGCATTATTTAAAGCAACCGGTCTTGGTTTTAAAATTCCCTCGAACCTTGTTCATACCAGTGATATAATCTATAAATTCAGGGATCAGATTGCTGAAAAGGCCAAATTACAATTGGTTAACTGCTCAACTGGTAATCCACTGAAGATTGTTGATCATATTGGCTGTCATTATGCCAAAATATTTCCTGAGAAAGGGATCGGAGGTGCTGAGTATCCCTATGTACTGGCCGGACTTATTGATGCCTGGGGTGGTGAACAGGTCGATTATCCTGAACGCAGGCATTGCTGTGGTTTTGGATTCAGACAATACCTTATAAAAGAAAACCGGGGCTACTCTGTTACCAATTCAAAAATAAAATTTGAATCAATGGCTCCCTATCATCCCGACCTGATCATTGCAAACTGTCCGGGATGTACCTTTTTCCTTGATCGCTGGCAATATGTTATCAGTGAAATGGAAAATAAAACCTATGATGCTGAAGGATATGGGATCCCCGTATTAACCTATGAAGAGGTTGCAGGACTGGTCCTGGGTTATGATCCATGGGATCTGGGTATACAACTTCACCAGGTCGACGTAGAGCCGCTTTTAGTAAAATTGGGTGTGGCCTATTCCCGGGAAGACAAATTCAAAGGTATAAATGGTGCAGACCTGGGGAGTCCTGTAAAGGCTCAATTTTTAAAATCTCTTTAAGTCTCAACTTGGCAATCTTACCGGATGCCCTGCCTCATCAATAGAAGCAAAGATAAATTTTGCTTCTATTGCTTTTACAATATATGGTTCCTGATTAACCTCTAGCCATATTTCTGTTCCAATAACCAGTTTGACCGGACCATCTGAGTGAATTTTAGCCAGTACCTTCACAATTGACCCTAGTGGAACAGCGAGTAGAAATTTTACTCTTTCGACGGAAACCGTAACCATCCTTTGCCGGGTAAACTGTTTGGCTGCAATATAAGCCACCTCATCCATCCATTTCATGGCATTACCACCAAAAAGATTTCCGTGGTCATTAATATATTCATGAAACACAAACCTGTCTTGCCTGACTTCAAATGATGAATAATCCTTATTTGTAATCATAATTCACAAACTGCATTTTCACTTACTTGCGATAATTTCTCAAAAGTAAGCAATAATGAACAAATGTTCATTACATTTGCTTTTTCTTTTCTAAAAAAACTTTGCTCAAACATCACATTATGAAAAACGAAGAATCCGGTTTTAATACCAAACTGATCCATTCAGGTGGCATTGACGATCAATTCCATTCAGCGACCGTTCCCATTTACCAGACATCCACGTTTTCTTTTGATAGTGCCGATGAAGGAGCACGATGTTTTGCAGGTGAAAGTGACGGATATATTTATACCCGTATCGGAAATCCTACTATCAATGCACTCGAACGACAACTTGCCATTCTTGAAAATGGATATGGAGGTATTGCCGTGAGCTCCGGAATGGCTGCAGCGACCACTATTTACCTGGGTCTGATGAGCCAGGGAGATCATATTATCAGTACCGATGCCATCTATGGCCCTGCCAGGGGTGTTATGGAAAAACAATTCACCCGCTTTGGATTTCAATCAACCTACATCAATACAACAGATGCTGCACAAATTGAAAAAGCGATAAGACCTAATTCTAAAATATTATACATCGAAACCCCTGCTAATCCGACAATGGATATAACCGACCTGGTTGCCTGCGCTGAGATTGCCCATAAACACGGGTTGCTTCTCGTGGTTGACAATACCTTTTGCAGCCCATATTTACAAAACCCCCTCGATTTGGGAGCCGACATTGTATTTCATTCGATGACCAAATTCATTAACGGCCATGCCGATATTGTAGCCGGAATTATAATTCCGAAAGAAAAAGCAATGTATGACAAACTCCGGAATATGATGATCAACCTGGGTTGTAATATGGACCCCCACCAGGCATATCTGGTGCTGCGCGGATTAAAAACCCTGGGAATCAGAATCGACAGGGCTCAGCAAAGTGCATTGGAAGTTGCAAAATTCCTTGAATCTCATCCGCAGGTAGCATGGATCAGATACCCGGGACTGCAATCTCATCCCCAGTTTGAACTTGCGTATGAGCAAATGAAAGGGAGCGGATCGATGATTAGTTTCGGACTCAAAGAAGGTTATAGTGGAGCAAAAAAATTACTCGATAATGTTAAACTTGCACTGTTGGCAGTATCATTGGGAGGAGTCGAAACTTTAATCCAGCACCCTGCCTCTATGACTCATTCCAAGGTCTCGATAGAGGACAAGAAAGAATCCGGTATTACTGATGACCTGATCAGGCTTGCTATCGGGATAGAAGATGTTAAAGACATTATTGCAGATCTGGAAAACGCTCTGTCAAAGTAATTCTTTTTCAAATCACACATGAACGGGAGAATGCCGGAATATCCGGTATTGAAAAAAAGTTATGATCTTGTGGTCAGATCCTTTAAGCCATCCTAAAAAGGACGGCTTGCGTTTTCAGTACTGGAAAATCGGGTCAGTTCAGCGATTAAAGCAATAATAATCCCACAAATAACAAAAAATTATTAAATCGCTTAAATATCACTTTGTTTTATTACTTTTGCCGCCAGATAGTGTTATTTATGCGCTTTAATTAAACAGTATGCAGCCCATTGCCAAATTCCTTATCAATAAAAGGATGATCATCCTTGCTGTATCAGGTATTTCACTTTACCTGGCTATTTCATATTTGCATATTTCCTTATGGTGGATATTGCTGGCCGGGACCATTACTGGCGTGGTGTTTGGCAAGGTATTCTGTCGTTGGGTATGTCCTATGGGATTGATCATGGAACTGATGATGGGATTGAGCCCCGAAGGTAAGATCAAACAAATGTACATGTACCATAAAGTAGGTTGCCCTATAGCATGGATTTCAGGATGGTTTAATAAGTACTCTCTGTTCCGGATTAAACTGAATGATATAACCTGCAAAAACTGCGGGATCTGTGATAAAAAATGCTATATCGTAACCATGGAACCAAAACAATTCAGCTTATATAAACCGGGCCTCAATAAACCCGGTGACAGCTATACCTGCTCCAAATGCCTGCTTTGCGTGGAATCCTGTCCGAACGGGAGTCTGAAGTATAAGGTTTAAATATAAGATCTCTAAGATGCCAATCACTGCCGACTCTGTTGTTGAGGAATTGGTCACAACATATGCGGGGATAGTTGGATTTCTAGGGGAGAAAGGACTGCGATGCATCGTATGCGGTGAAACTGTTTGGGGCACAGTTGGAGATGTTGCCAGGGACAAAGGATTTACTCCCGAACAGATTGATAATCTTGTTGAAGAATTGAATTCAAAGTTTAATAAACCTTACTGGAGATAAAACTTTAAAACGATATTATTGTTCAAAATGTTTAGTGATATTTAAGCGATTTAACAAAAATATTTTCTACCTTTGCATCTCTTTAACAAATAACATCAAATACACGGTAAGAATACATAATGTATTGAATTTATGTATCTTAACAAATACCTGATCAAACATGGAAGTAAAAGAAATAAACAACAGATACAGCGAATTGGCCGGATCGGAATGCTGCTTATCATGCGGTGGAGCAATAAATTATGCAGAACCGCAAACCGGTGAGGTATGTGTGGACCTGGGCAGCGGGCGTGGAACTGACGTATTGCGCATGGCTGACTCTGTTGGAGAAACAGGGTTTGTTTATGGCGTTGATATTTCTGACGGGATGCTTGAAAAAGCAAGGCATAATGCAGAAAAATTCAAAGTGTCGAATGTAAGCTTTGTACGCAGCGAACTTGAGAAACTCGATTTGCCTGATAAAACAGCGGATCTGGTTATCTCTAATTGCACTCTCAACCATGCCGGTGATAAACAGGCAGTCTGGAACGAGATACACCGCATCCTGAAAAAAGGAGGCAGATTTGTGATCAGCGATATTTATGCCACTAAACCGATTGCCGACGAATACCGAAATGATCCCGTTGCTGTAGCTGAATGCTGGGCCGGCTCGGTAACCCGTGCTGAATACATGGAACACCTGGAAAAAGCAGGTTTCTCCGCTGTTGAAATCATCGAGGAATCGGCACCATATGCCAAAGGGAAAGCCGAGGTTGCCAGCTTTACCATTGCAGGAAAAAGAGATGCCTGCGCATGTGGCTGTTGACCTGATTTTATGAATGCAAAATCCTTTATATATTTAATGATAGTAAACCGAAATAATAATTTTTTATAAATCAAAAAACAAAAAAAATGAAAAGCCTTATTAAGAAGAAGATTGAAGTTAAAACTGAAGTAAAAAAGACCAACACAAAAAAGGTGGCCCAATGCTGTGCCAAAACTTCCAAAACCATTGTGGGTTGTCATGACTAACGGGTATTGATCTTATGGTTTATTCAAAACACAATATTTTTTCCAGGATTACCGGGTCGGATAACTTTTTCATAGTTAATCTGCTTAGCGGAAGTGCCGACATTTTAGGTCCGGGCGAAGGTAAAATGCTTCATGATTACCTTGACGGAAAAGATATTACAGAAGAGTTTCGTGAAAATCTGAAGGAGAAAGGATACCTTGTTGATGAAAAAGATGAAGCCAGGCTTTATCGAAGCAAATATCTTGATTTCATCGACAGCCGTGACGAGGATGAGGTTCAGCTGTTTTTTGTACCCAACTACAGCTGCAATTTCGCATGCACATATTGCTACCAGGATGAGTATGCACCAGCCAAACAGGAGCTGACAACTGCTGTGATTGATGCATTTTTCAGCTATGTTAATCGTGAATTTGCCGGTCGAAAAAAATACCTTACGGTTTTCGGCGGGGAGCCTCTGCTCAATTCACCAAAGCAAAAAGAACTGATTGTATACATGCTCAAGCAAGCAAATGAAGCAAATCTCGAAGTCTGCGTTGTGACCAATGGCTATTCGCTGCTTGAATATGTCGACCTGCTGAAAACAGCAAGCATTCGTGAAATCCAGGTCACACTTGACGGCGTGGGCAATGTTCATGATGCCCGTCGTTTCCTGAAAGGCGGAGGCTCTACGTTTGCAAAGATTGTGAACGGGATCGATGCCTGTCTGCGGATGGGATTGCCGGTAAACCTGAGAATGGTCATTGACAAGGAGAACATTGAGAGCCTGCCTGAACTGGCGCAGTTTGCCATTGATAAAGGCTGGACGAAAAATGAACTCTTCAAAACACAAATCGGCAGGAACTATGAATTGCACCACTGCCAGGCTACTTCCGATAAACTGTTCAGCCGTATATCACTTTACGAAAACATATACCAACAGGTAAAGCAACATCCACACATACTTGAATTTTATAAACCGGCATATTCAATTTCAAAGTTCCTTTTTGAAAACGGCAGTCTGCCTGATCCATTGTTCGATGCATGTCCGGCCTGCAAGACCGAATGGGCCTTCGATTATACCGGTCAGATTTTTTCATGTACGGCAACAGTTGGAAAAGCTGATGAATCCCTGGGAACGTTTTACCCGGAAATTTCGCGCAAGGAGGATATGGTTGCTGCCTGGGAAAATCGTGATGTCACTGCCATCGCCGAATGCTTCACTTGCAGCATGCAACTGGCATGCGGCGGAGGATGCGGATCAGTGGCAAAAAACAGGACCGGCAATGTATGCTCCACCGATTGCCGACCGGTAAAGGAACTTCTGGAGATGGGGTTTTCGGCGTATTTTGAAAAAAACAAAGAATATTGAACATTGAATATTGAACGGAAGAAAATGTTCGAAATTCAAAATTCGTTGAGCAATATTCGAAATTCAAATTTTAATGTTGACTAATTACATATTTACAATATATACATGAAAGAGATCACATCATCTGAATTCGAAAGTGAAGTACTTAAAGGTGGAAAAGTCATTCTCGATTTTTATTCAACCGAATGTCCGCCATGTGAAGCGCTGGCTCCGAAGTTTGAAGGACTGGCCTTACTTTATGGCAATGACATTAAGTTTGTAAAAATGTTCCGTCAGCAAAACAAGCCCCTGGCTGAGAGTCTAGGTGTCAGATCCTCCCCCACCCTGCTGTTCTTTGATAACGGTGTTCAATCTCCGGTCACATTCAGCGGTGGCATTAAAAGGAGTGACATTATAACTCAGCTCAACAGCATGTTATCAGATGAAAGGGTTGCCGAGATCAGGAAAGAGATCAAACCGACCGTTTCGGAATTCGAAGTCCTGGTTCTGGGAGCAGGACCGGCCGGACTTGCAGCTGGGCTTTATCTTTGCCAGTCAAAAATCAGTACGGTACTGATTGATATCGCCATGCCGGGAGGACAGGTTTCCACAACTCATCAAGTTTCAAATTATCCAGGGTTCATTGATCCCCAGCCGGGTTACATGCTATCGCACTTCATGTCGGAGCAGACCAAAAAGTCAGGCACCATATATAAAGTTGCGGTCGATGTAACCAAAGTTGACCTGGAGAAAAAAGAAGTTGTTATCGATGAATTCGAGACTATAAGGGCTAAAAAGATCATCATTGCAACCGGTACATCTCCGAACCTGATGGGCATTCCCGGGGAGAATGAAATGAAAGGGAAAGGAATTTCGTATTGTGCCACCTGCGACGCCAAGTACTATGGAGATAAAGAGGTCGTTGTGATCGGAGGCGGGAATTCGGCAGTCGAAGAATCTGATTTCATCTGCAGGTTTGCAAGCAGTATAACCATGGTGCACCAATTCGACAATCTGACCGCCAATAAGCAAGCCCAGGAAAAATTGCTGGCCAATGAAAAAGTCAAGGTATTGTTTTCACATGAACCCAGGTCTTTCGTACGCGAAGGGGATAAAATGATCACTGAGATTGAGGATCTTAAAACTAAAACAAGAACGAAGCTCAAAAGTGATGGCGTGTTCGTCTTTATTGGAATGAAACCAAATATTGAACTGTTCAGGGATAAACTGGAACTGGATCAATGGGGATACGTTAAAACAAACGAAGACATGCAAACCAGCATGCCCGATATCTATGCCATCGGAGATGTTATCAGTAAAAAATACAGGCAGATTACAACAGCGGTAGCCGACGGAACAATAGCAGCCATTTCCATCGCAAAAGAACTTAGTTAATCAATTAAACCACAGAACTATGAATACAAATCAATTAATCATCGAGCAGGTAAGCCCTTTCAGTGTTTCAGAAACAGTTGAAAAACTGATTGAAGCTGCAAAACAAAAAGACTGGCAGAATCCGGCCACTCATAACCTTCAGCAATCCCTTGCCAAAGCCGGGAAAGATGTCAGACCTGTACAGGTAGTCGAAATTTGTAAGCCCGAGTATTCCGGACGAATGCTTGAGTTAAACCACGAAAGAATTGTTTCAGTGATGATGCCCTGCCGCATTTCGGTTTACGAAAAAGAGGATGGAAAAGCGTATGTCGCCCTGATGAATATGGAGGCAATGTCAGGCGGATTGCCTCTTACCGTGATTGACCCTGTGAAGCAGGCTTCTGACGAAACCCTTGGGATCGTTAAATCGGTGGTAGAGCCCTTCTGAGAAAGGATTATCTGAATCAAATGAAATACCTTGTACTTGTCTCACTCTGGGTCGCTTTCTGCTTCCTGCATAGCGCAATGATCAATCCTGTCCTCACAAACTTCCTGAAACGTCGGATCGGCGACAATTTCAGGTTCTACCGATTATTTTACAATATTTTTTCCGGCCTTTTGCTGGTACCAGCGGTGCTTTACTCCTATTCAATAATGGAACCGCCATTTTTTATATGGCAGGGATATCTTCTGCCAATAAAGTATTTATTGCTAATTGCAGGATTCTGGCTTTTTTATGCAGGATCCAGGCATTACAGCATGAGTACATTCCTGGGCATCAGCCAGATCAGAGAAGGTGTTACTCACTCACTGATAAATAATAGCGGAACCATTGAAAAAGGCGGCGTCCTGGGAGTGATCAGACATCCCTTCTATACCGGTTCATTGCTTGTGATCTGGACCGGCAATCTCGATATGACAAGACTTATCATAAATGTCATTTTGAGCCTCTATCTCGTTATTGGGACCATGCTGGAAGAAAAAAAACTAATCACGGAATTCGGGGATGTTTACAGGAATTACCAACAAGATGTATCTATGCTGTTTCCCTGGAAATATATAAAAAGGAAGCTCAAATTTCTTTAGTCAATCAATCAACAACCCCGGTCTGCTTTGAGAAGATCAAACGGAGGGCCGTAAGCAGCAGGAAAACACCGAAAATCTTCTTCATGAGATTTTCAGGAAGTTTTAAGGCAATCATTGAACCTAAATATCCTCCAATCATAAACGAAGCTGCAATAATTACTGCATACCAGATATTTACTTGTCCTGCCTTGTAATAGTTATACGCAGCAAAGAGTCCGATTGGTGGTAACATAACAGCTAAACTTGTTCCCTGCGCAGTATGCTGATCAACACTTAAAAAATACACCATTGCCGGGATCATGACCACTGCCCCGCCAACTCCGAAGACTCCGCTGAAAACCCCTGCCATCAGACCAATAGCAACCAGGATAAAAAAGGTTGATGTTTCCATTGAAATTCAATTTTTGATTTATCCTCTAAATTAAGTATTTGTTGATTTGCCTCAGCAGGCACAGGGACGATTCACGATAAAGTATCCCAGAAATCCGCCGAAAGCTATGCTTGCATAAGGATTGCTGGTAATGGCGCAGGTACCCGAAGTACAGCCTACGAAATGGTAGTATAAAAAACCAGCCACACCGCCTATAGCAGTAAAAAGGATGGGCTTCCAGAAGTCCCAGGTTCTCAGTCTTTCTTTGAAAGGGGCTGGTTCTTTGTTAACATTGCATGAATCCGACATGAAATTATTGTTTAATGAAACTACATTGATAGTAGTTTGCAAAGTAACGAATAAATATTCAATTAGTGATATTTATGCGCTTTATTGATAAAATTATTATTGCCGGGAATCTACACCACCTGGCTTTTCTGGAAATATTTCGTCCTGAACTTCAGTGCCACATTTACCAGGGCAATTAAAACCGGAACCTCGACCAGCGGCCCGATTACCGCAGCAAAGGCTTCTCCTGAATTAATCCCGAACACTGCGATGGCAACGGCAATGGCCAGCTCGAAATTATTGCTTGCAGCCGTGAATGATAAAGTGGCAGCCTGCTCATATGTTGCCCCTACCCTTTTGCTCATAAAAAACGAGACCATGAACATGATGATGAAATAAATTGTCAATGGGATCGCAATGCGGATGACGTCAAGGGGTATTCTCACGATGTATTCGCCTTTCAGTGAAAACATGACCAGGATGGTGAACAGGAGTGCAATTAGTGTAAGCGGACTGATTTTCGGGATGAACTTCGTATGGTACCATTCCTTGCTTTTGACCCTGATCATGATGAACCTGGTAAAAAAACCAGCCAGGAATGGTATTCCGAGATATATAAATACACTTTCGGCAATCTGCTTAATGGTTATGGCTTCGACAGCGCTGTTGGTCGGCAGGCCGAACCAGGCCGGAAAAACCGCAATGAACAGGTAGGCATAAACCGAAAAAAGCAGTACCTGGAAGATCGAATTGAAAGCCACCAGGCCTGCACAATATTCAGCATCTCCTTTTGCCAGCTCATTCCACACAATGACCATCGCAATACAACGGGCCAGTCCGATGAGTATCAAGCCATACATGTAATCAATGTTGAACTGCAGGAAAATGATCGCCAGCAGGAACATCAGCACCGGTCCTATAAGCCAGTTCTGGACCAGGGATAAACCCAGGATCTTGGTGTTTTTAAACACATCGCCCAGTTCTTCATATTTGACCTTGGCCAGGGGTGGATACATCATTACAATCAGCCCGATGGCAATTGGAATATTCGTGGTTCCTGAAGACATGGAGTTCCAGAATCCGGCAATACCGGGATAAAGCCAACCCCAGCAAACTCCAATGGCCATCGCCAGAAAGATCCATAATGTGAGGTAACGATCCAGGAATTTAAGTCTTGTTTTCATATATGCTCTGTTCTTGAATTTGATGTATTATACATTGCCTTTGACATTCTCATCATAGAATTTTTCGAATTCCTGCCTGATCTCGTCGCGAACCCTGCGATATACACGCATCACCTCTTCGGGAGTTCCCACGGCATCGGCGGGATCGTCAAAGCCGATATGCAGCCGGTGTCTGACTTTTCCGGTAAATGCCGGACAACTCTCTTTTGCTCCCCCGCAAACCGTGATCACGTAATCGAAAGTGCCGTCCAGAAGGAGGTCAACGCTTTTAGGCTTGTTAGCAGAGATATCGATCCCGATTTCCTTCATTGCTGCAACAGCGTTAGGATTCGGAACAGCAGCCGGGTGCGTTCCTGCCGAATACACTTCAAGATTCCGGTCAAAGGATTTCAGAAAGCCTTCAGCCATCTGGCTCCTGCATGAGTTACCTGTACATAATATCAGAATTTTCATTTTTCCAGCATTTGTTACAACTTTATTTCTTACTCTTCAATGATCTTAATTCGCCTGGGCTAGTTCAAATCATTCCACCTGATCAGGGCAGCATGATTATTCGACAACTGCTTTACTTTTTCAATCCATTTCAATTCATGCCTGGCTTTCTCCATCAGGAAAGGATTTGTCGTTTCAATAAGCGAAAAACAGGAGTTTACAACCCACCACTTATTCGGGATCCCTGCTCTTAGCAGGTCCTTTTGCAGACGTTCTGCCTCAAATACGGGTGTTGCTTCAGGAAGGGTGACAATCACAACTTCTGTTTCCTGCGGATTACGTAATCGAGGTAAAAGATTGCGCACTGCTTCGGAACTGTCACCCTGGGTCCTCTGGACTTCCTTATGATATCTTTCAGTCGCATCAAGTAAAAGCAAGGTATGCCCGGTGGGGGCAGTGTCGATAACAACAGTTTCGTGTTCCGCTTTCTCAACAATCTGCGCAAATGCTTTAAAAACCGCAATCTCCTGTGTGCAGGGTGAACGCAGGTCTTCCTCAATATATTCCATATCCGATGCAGAAATGCTTCCTGCAACCTTTGAGCGTACTTCGTTTTTGTAATCTTCAAGTACCACAGCCTCATCGATACGGCTCACACTTATTCCTGCCATTATCGCCTTATCATAGTTCAGGTGATTTGCCGGATCGGTAGTGGTAAGATGAACTTTCGATCCTTTCTTTGCCAGTCCGAGAGCAATGGTTGTAGCCAGGGTGGTTTTTCCAACGCCTCCTTTCCCCATGACAAAGATCACCCGCTTACCTGTATTGAAAAGGTCATCCACCAGATCTTTCTCCGACAATTCCTCGCCGGGAAGAATATATTGACCTTCCTTCTCCGGGATCATGTCCTCATGGAGCATCCGCCTGATATTTCCAATGTTTGAAAGATTGTAAGACCGCATCGGAACAGTATATACCGGATAAACATCCAGTGAAACCGGGATCTTTGACAATGCCTCCTGTTGTTTCCTGTATAGCTGCTTTGAAGTCTCATCCGATTCGTCAACATTGGCGAGGACGGCATTGATGATAAGGACCTGGTTTTTTATACCCAGGGCATGAAGCTCTGACGAAGAGCGGGCGGCCTCCATCAGGGGAGAGATCTCAGGCCTGCTAACCAGGATAAGATTGGTCTCACTCGCGTCGGCCAATGTCAATACAGCCTGTTTATATATCTCCTTCCGTTGCTCCAGCCCCGAAAGCTGGCCCAGGCAGGAAGCCCCGTGGGTGCTTTCACTGATAAACGTGCTCCAGGCCGAAGGGAGCTGGAGCATCCGAAGGGCATGGCCCGTAGGCGCTGTGTCAAAAATAATATGATCAAATGCCTCATGCTTTAGCGGGTCGGTGATGAAATCAGAAAACTCATTGAAAGCGGCAATCTCAACCGTGCAGGAACCCGACAACTGCTCTTCCATGTTCTGAATAACACTTATGGGAAGCTTACCCCTGAAAGGCCCTACAACACCCTCCCTGTATGCGGCTGCAGCTTCTTCAGGGTCGAGGTTGACAACTGTCAGCCCGGGGACCCCTTCTATCTCAGTACCGGCCCTGTTCAGAGGTTGTTCAAAAACATCCTGCAGGTTTGATGCAGGATCGGTACTGATCAGAAGTATCTTATTCCCCGAATCGGCCAAACCGATTGCAGTTGCGCAGGCAAGCGAGGTCTTGCCAACTCCCCCTTTGCCGGTAAAAAACAAATACTTTGTCAGATTTAGCTCATTCAGACTAAATTCGGTCATTGCAAAGTCCTTTCTAATTTGACTGCGGAATAAAATCCAGGTCCACTCCTGTCCATTCCGTGAGTTGTTTATTTGACGGATACCCATTTGCCACCTCAAGAATCCCATCGACAAGCGTCACGGGCAAAGCATCGGCACCATGTTTCTGCAGATAATCATTGACTACTTTGCTGTCAACATAAACCTGGGGCACATCCCTCAGATTATGCCTTACAACATCAACTCCTTTTCGTTTCAAAGTTTCAACTGCAGCCGCAATCCTTATCAGGTCAGGATTGATGTTTGGTCCGCACAAGCCTGTAGGGCAACACAGCGCCGGGTCAAAAATTTCTATTTTTTTCATCTAATCTGTTTTTTAACGGTAATCCCTCATCCGCAGAAAGGGAATCAAATTTTAAAGTAAAATATGAGGATATAATAAACACCTGTCAGGATAAACACTACGGCAACAACCCTCCTGAACCACAGCTCAAACACTTTGATCCTGTTATACAGAGTCCCCACATTTCCCACGGCAAAAGCGAGCAGCCAGGCAAAGATGATGACCGGCAGGCCGGTGGCGAGAGCAAAAACCAGGGGAAGGTACAAACCGCTTGCACTTGAAATGGTCATGGGGATGAGCATTGCGAAATAGAGAACCCCGCTGTACGGACAGAATGCCATGGCAAAGATCATCCCTAAAAATAGTGTTCCCCAGTAACTTTTCCTGCTGCGCTCTCCTAACTTCTCGGTCAATCCTGAGAATCCGGGCATTTTCACTTTTATAAAATCGAGCATGAACAACCCGATGAGGATCAGTACAGGGCCCAGCAACTTCTCTCCCCATCCCTGGAACAGCATGGTGACTTTCATTTTGCTTGCCCCAAGGTAAAGGATGACTCCAAGCCCGGTATATGAAATGGCTCTTCCGAGCGTATATACCAGCCCTTTGATAAATACCCGGCGCCTGTTTTCCAGGTCACGGCTGATGAAGCCGATGGCTGAGATGTTTGTTGCCAGCGGACAGGGACTGATGGCGGTCATCAGTCCGAGGATGAATGCAGTGAGGGCCGCATACTGGGAATTCTCTAGGATACTCTGTAAGAACTGCATAAATAAAGGCAGATAATTCAGAACCTATTTCTGCACATCAATGATGGCTTTTTTGATCTCGGCCTTCAGTTTGTCCGGACTTTCGTTTGCATACAGAAATCCTTTATCGGTAAGGTTCACGCTCTTGCTTCCGCAGATAATAATCAGGGTTTGTCCTTCAATCTTGAGCCTGGCACCCAGTGCTTCTCCGTCTTTCTCTTCAAGATTCACGCTTTTGAAAAACATCTCTCCCGACTTAACCTGGTCGGGAAACTGGGTCTCAACAGCAGCTTTGGAGACTTTCTCAACATTATTGCAGGTCGTGCACCGCCTGGTAAAATGGAAATAGTAGACTTCAACTTTTTTAGCAGTCACGACTGCTGACGGTCCACCGGGCAGTGAAGAAGAAATACCTGTTGCGGCATAAATGCCCGACAGCAGGATGATGGCCATGAGACTAAGTAATCTTTTCATATCGCTGATTTTATTTTGTTATGAATTGCTTAATTTCATCGGCGGATGGGATTCGTCCGCTGACTACAACCTTTTCATCAATTACAAGGGCCGGTGTCGAAAGGATACCATATTTGATGATCTCAAGGATATCCTCCACTTTTGTCACTCTGGCTTCAATTCCATTCTGGGCAACGACATCACGGGTCAGTTTGTCAAGCGTCTTGCATTTCGGGCAACCGGTGCCAAGTACCTTTATTTCCATATCACCTGGTTTAACAATTTTTAATCAGCGGCAAACTTTCCCTGGTAAAAAACGTGTTCATAAGATCCTTCGCCTCTTCCCAGTTCTCTTTGTTGATGCAATATTTGATATAAGGCGGATTGATCTCTCCCTGTATGAGACCTGCCCGTTTAAGCTCATTCAGGTGTTCCGACAAGGTTGACCTGGCTATAGGGAGTTCTTCGGCCATATCGCCGCTGTAACAGCATTTATCAATATTACCGGCCAGGAAATCCAGGATAAAAACCCTTGCCGGGTGAGATAATGCTTTTGCGTACCTTGCTGTTTTCTCCTGGATCTCAGTATATGATTTCTTAAGCTGGGTCACTTCATTTAGTATTTCGTAAAACAACGAAACGAAATTACACAATTTTTAATCACAGTAATATTTTTTTACAGAATTTTGTGCGGATGAGTAAACTTCGGGTGGCAGTAACTTGGCAGGTTATCTTTTTACAATTGGTTATTTATACAGCCGGGGTCAACATTTACGCCAGCCCTCGTGATTTCCCGGATTATAGCATTGCAAGATGGCGGGGATTTAAAAAGGCTGCCTATTCCATAACTTTTGATGACAATTACCGCTTCCAGGTTCTTTATGCCGCCCCGGTTCTCAACCAGCATAATTACAAAGCCACATTTTTTCTTGTGACCAATCGGGTGGGCCAGGGATGGGCGCCTGGATGGGATACAGTGAACATGCTTGCCTCCCAGGGCCACGAAATTGCCAGTCATTCAAAAAACCATCCCAATTTTATCACCTTGTCTCAGCATCCTGAATGGACCGACAGCATGGTTCATGAGTTCAGGGACTCGCGTGACACGATTAATTCCAGGGTCCCTTCACAGTCCTGCGAGACTTTTGCATGGCCCGGAGGGTATGTGAACCAGGTGGCCGGTAATGCAAGCAAGGATTATTATATGGCATGCAGGGGTTCAGTCAATGGATTTGAAGGCCCTTTGCCGTTTGATTTTTATGACATTAACAGCCAGTTCATATATCACGACACCCAACTCCAGGTGGTCGACGGCTACATCGACACGATTCTCTCAAGAAAAGGCTGGCTTGTCGAGCGCTGGCACGGATTTCAGTACGGCAATGATACCAATGGGTACGAGCCTGTACCAATAACCATTTTCATCAATCATATAAACCATGTCGCCCTGTTTGAAGACAGCCTCTGGATCACTACCCTCGACAGTGTGGTTAAGTATATCAGGGAACGTCAATCCTCTGTTGTATCATTGGTTGATTCAAGCGGAAGTACTATACTTTTAAGCCTGTCCAATGATCTGCAGAATATTCCTTACAATTATAATGTTCCTCTTTCGCTGAAACTCAGAATGTACGGTAAAATGCAGGGAGTGACCCAGGTAATCCAGGCAGGCAATGTTATTCCTTTTATTGTTACACATGAAAACGGATGTAACTATATGAATTTTGATGCCATACCAAACATAGGGCTCATAGAATTACACCTTTTTCCGGTCGGTCTCCCCAAAGGAGTGGATCTGCAGGATCACGCCATCTGCTATCCCAACCCATTTCAGCTTTCCTCTGACTTGCTTTTTGATATCACTGAGCCTCAGAATGTCGAAATACTGCTATTTAGCCCGGCAGGACTGAAAGTACAGACTTATAAAAGATATTGTCTGAAAGGCCTGAACAGCCTGCGTATCGATGGGAACCTGCTATTTTCCGGAACATATACCTGCCTGATCAGAACTTCCCGCCGGACAATGACTTTAAAAATGATCAGGAAGTAAGAATCATTTGCACAAGCCCTTACCGCTGCCATACTATTACAGTCTCCCCGATATAAATAAAAGTACTATTTTCGCGCTTCAGAAAAAGAAAAACAAGGATAAATTTAATTCAGAACTATCACCAAATCCGAAACATGAAAATCATTACCACCGCTGTTTTATTGGTTGTCACGCTTCTCGCCCTGCCTTTGTTCTCTTACTTTTTCGGAACTTCGCCCGGTCCATCTGAATGGCAGGCCATGCATACGCTCATGATTATTGTAGCAGCAGTCATAGCCTTTTCATTCATCACGGGTGAACTTACAGGCAACAACAGCCAGGTTGATAAACTCTGGAGCATTCTTCCCATAGTGTATACCTGGATGGTAACAGTTTATGGCGGGTATTCTCCAAGGCTTTTACTGATGAGTGTTTTGGTTACGCTTTGGGGAGTCAGGCTGACTATTAACTTTGGAATGAAAGGCGCTTATCAGTGGCGTTTCTGGACCGGTGAAGAAGATTACCGCTGGCAGGTACTCCGTCAGAAGCCCGAGTTCAATCCAAGCTGGAAATGGACCCTGTTTAATCTCTTCTTTATTTCAGGATACCAGAATATGCTTATCCTGTTGTTCACATTGCCTGTCATTATTGCAATGCAGTTCAATTCCCAACCCCTTGGAATTATAGATTATATCGCAGCCGGACTTATGATCTTCTTTATACTCCTCGAAACCCTGGCCGACATCCAGCAGTGGAACTTTCAGAGTAAAAAGTGGGCTATGATAAAAGCCGGGAAGGAATTATCAGGAGATTACAAAAAAGGCTTCCTTGACAAAGGATTATGGGCACTCAGCCGGCATCCGAACTACTTCGCAGAACAGGCAATATGGATAAGCTTCTACCTGTTCAGTATAGCTGCCAGCGGTGAATGGTTTAACTGGAGTATTGCAGGCTGCCTTCTGCTGGTTGTACTTTTCCAGGGCAGTTCAAACTTCAGTGAAGAAATAAGTGCAGATAAATACCCTGAATATGAGACTTACCAGAAAAATGTACCGAGATTTTTACCTGTTGGAGCTAAAAAGAAAAATAACACTTAAAAATACCGAGTAATGAGTATAATTATTCCATTTTCTTTTTTGTTACATTTGCACTACAATCAAAGTATTAAAATTGTCCAGAAAGCGTTTATTCATAAACAACATCAACACTCTATCAATAAATTTAACTGATACATGTTTTGCCCATTGAATTAATTACATTTGGTCCATTCAATCCAGACAACATATTAAACCATGTCTCATAACTAAAATCGATACTATGAAACAACGATTACTTTTATTAATAACTGCGGTGTGCACCACACTGATTGTTGGGGCTCAAACAGTTGAAATTACTCCCATGGGCGGATATGTATTTGCATCGAAAATGAGCGGTGCCGATGGTTATATCCGGTTCAAAGACAATGCTATTTATGGGGGAATGGTCTCTATCGGGGTAAGCCGGGCTTTTGATGTTGACCTTATTTACAACCGTATCGACACCAAAGCCGAGGTGAACCTTTATAATGCCATTGCCGGTAGCACATACAAGGAATCTCCACTCAGCATAAATTACATGAACGTTGGTTTTACTAAGAATTTCAGGATTAACAATACAATCGCACCTTTTATTGGCTTCAGTCTGGGCGCCTGCCTGATGGCTCCGAAAACAGATAACAGTTATGATTATTGGTTCTTTGATTTCGGTATCAGCGGTGGTGCCAAAGTTTATTTCGGTAAACGTATTGGTTTACGACTACAGGCGCAGATGTTTGTTCCTATGCAGGCCGCTGGTTATACTTTCTATTTCGGAACCAATGGTTACAATAATGGTGTTTCGGTTTATTCAACCATGGTTCAGTTCGGTTTTACAGGCGGCCTCATTTTCAGACTGGGCCATGTTCCCGACATGAACAGTCCAAGGGTAAATTATTAAATTAATCACAATTAATTATAATCTAAACTCACAAATTATGAAAGTTTTAAAACTATCATTTATCGCTTTGGGGATCTTTGCCATGGTTTCATGTTCAAAGTATCCCGATGCTTCCAGCCGTCTGCTTGAGGACCTGACCGTTGTCACTCAGTATGATACGAAAGCTGATTTCGGGACCTACAAAACCTACAGTATTGCCCCCACTATCAAAAAAGTAACTGACAAAGACACCACCAACATCACGGGTTCCACAGCTACCGCAATCCTGCAACAAATCGAAGGGAATATGAATGCAAGGGGGTATGTCAAGGCCGCTTCAGGTGACACAGCCGACCTGGGAATCACAGTAACCTACTACGAGAATACCTATGTATACACGTATTATTACAATTATTGGGGGTATTATTATCCTTATTATCCTTACTACCCTTATTATCCAACAACCTATTATGCATCCTATACAGCAGGCCTGGCCATGATCGAGATGCAGGACCTGAAGAATTACAATCCTACTACTCAGAAACTATATATCAGGTGGACGGCATTTATCAGGGGACTTCTCACCGGGACTCATTCAACAGGGGATATCACGAATGCAATTAACCAGGCATTTACTCAGACACCCGCTATAAAGACAAGCTTATAATTAATATTAAACTGTACAAGCTATGAAGAAAATATTTATAATGCTTATGATAGGCTTGCTTTTTGCAGCGGCTGTCAATGCACAGGAAGAAACCCAAAAATCATCTTTCGGATATAAACCATCATCATATTATTCCTTTGGCTGGAACACTCTCTGGAGTGTAGGTAATTTCAATAAATGGGTTGCCAACGGCAGTCCTGCCGGTTTTAACCTCGGCGGACGTTATTTCATTCCCGGCACTAACCTGGCAGCCGGTTTCAACATTCAGTGGCAAAACGTATGGCAGGAATATCCTGCCCAGACATATTATGGAAGTAATGGCCTTGCCATTACGGCGATGAACTACCGTTCAACCTGGATGGTACCCTTCCAGGCTGCTATCGATTATTATTTTATACCGTCCAAAATGATTTCCCCTTATATCAGTCTTGGTATAGGTGGAGATTACATGGAACATCACCTGCTTATCCAGGAATTTGACATTTATAAAAGCACCTGGGATTTCTCACTTACGCCTGAGATCGGAGCCCTCATTAAGTTCGGGGCTTTCAGCAACTGGGGTGCAAATGTCGCATTCAACTATAAATGGACAACCAACAAAATCGAGTTTTATAATGGTAACTCATTAAAAAACCTGTCTATGATACAGCTCAGGGTTGGGCTGTGCTACATCCTCAGGTAAGCTTTTTTTCCTGTTTAAAAAGCGCCTTCAGATTTTGCTTTTGAAGGCGCTTTTATTTTAATTTCGTTCCCTGCTACAAAGAACTTGTTTACAAAAAACCTCATGAAGATCTTGCTGATCAGCCCCGGCACCTCTGAAGATATAGATGGAAAGATAACCCGGGAGATTCCCTACCTTTTCGCCAAAACCCTCTTTGCTCCGCATGCGGTTGCTGCCGTGGCAGCCCTCACACCCGATGGTTATGAAGTGGATATCCATGATGAATATGCCAGGGGGCCTGCCGATCCTGTGCTTCAAAAGAACGGGCATGACATTATCGGGATTTCCATTACATCCAACCAGTTAAAAAGATCCCTTCACCTCGCAAGTGTCGCTAAAAAAAGTAATCCTAAGGCCCTGGTTGTCGTTGGTGGTATTGGTGTTGAACACCTGGTCACCAAAAATCCTGAAGATATAGATGTTGTCTTTCACGGTGAAGCAGAAGATACCTGGCCGGTATTTCTGGAGGACCTTAAAACAGGAAAATGGCTGCCTGTTTACAAGCATCATTCGAAACCGGATATGACTAAGACGCCTGCACCGCGATGGGACCTGATGAAAGAAGACCTTGCATCCTATACTGCAGCCCTGGTTCAGACAACCCGGGGATGCCCGTTTGATTGCAGCTTTTGCGATGTTATTTATACTTATGGGCGGAAACCAAGGAGTAAAACCATCCCCCAGGTGCTCGAAGAGGTCAGGAAATTGAATGATCTTGACACCCGTTTGATTTTTATTGCTGACGACAATTTTGCCGGTGATAAAAAATACACAAAAGCACTTCTGAAGGAACTCATTGTGCTTAATAATTCCTTTGCCATTCCTATAGGTTATCTTACCCAGATCGATATTACCATTGCCACGGATGAAGAACTCCTTAAGATGCTGGCTGACTGCAACTTTCAGGCCGTGATGATAGGTATAGAATCTGTGAGTGAAGCCTCGCTTAAGGATCTTAACAAACAACAGAACCTTCGTATTTCGATATGCGAGGCAGTTCGCAAGATCCAGTCATACGGCATAGTCGTTCTGGCACATATGATCATCGGCGCTGATTCCGATGATAAAAATGTGTTTAAACTGACTGCGGATTTCATTGCCGAGGCCAACATCGTACACCATCTTTGCCATCCGCTTGCTGCGCCTTACGGCACAAAAATGTGGTACGACCTTAAGCGTAAAGGCAGAATCATCTCCACTGAAAACGAGGAGATTAAGGACAAACTCGATATTGTCACCAACATTATCCCGAAACAATTAAGCCGTGTAGAGCTTTTTGAAGGGCTGGCTGATTATTGGGAAGGGATATATGACCTGGAAAAGTTCAGGCAAAGGGCTTTATCTTTCATAAAGGATATAAAGTATAAGCCGAAGATCAAAACAGGAGGAATAGCAGCGCTCAGGGCACAATATAAAATGTTGTGGAGGGTTTTCACCTTCTTTATGTTTGATGCCGGGAAAGCACACCGAAAGACCTTTTTCTCAGTACTATTCGCTGCCGGACGAAAAGGAATGTACCTCCTGCCAAAGATCATATATATTTACAGCTGTTACCTTGTAGATTCAAAACGCTCTCTTCATGATGCTGGAGTGGCCCGCCAACATGCAAAATGGGAACGCGAAAATTCAGAAAAGATCCTTATCGATACGGCAGAAATTCCTGTTTCGGAAACGATTAGGGAAGAAGCTTCTCCCCTGTTTACTTTTGCCTACAATCATATCCGCAAACAGTTCTCAAAAAAAGAAGATGTGTATGCGGCTGTAATATCTGCCATGGTCGATTTTAATGACAGGTTTGGAAAAACCTTTATGCAATTCAACAAGGCAGAGGAAGACCATCTTTTGAATAGCTGCGACAGGGTTATGTCATCAATGGGGGTGACTGTTACCGACACTTCCGCAGACCTTCCTCAAACCCCTCCTCCGGGATTCGTGCGTGAGATCCTCGATGCACTTGACAATGCGGTGCGATACAGGAATATGAACAATTAACGTCCTCTTACCCGTGCCCGTCAAAGTTTAAAAATTAAAGCTGATTATAAGCAGTCAGGATTTAAATTGGCATACCGAATCCGAAAAAGAAACCATTGGTCCCAATGGAGGTGAAGGCATATTCGAAACGGATAACCATGTCATAATAGGTGACAAAGTCAATGCCCAGCCCCCAACTCAACAGGAATCTATTGTTATAAGGGTTATCGGTGGTGAATTTGTTTACAACATATCCGGCATCCGCAAATGCGTTAAGATAAAAGGCGTACTGAAGAGCCTTGAATTTGTTCTTTTCCTGCCCTTCCTTCACTTTTTTTACATTTGGCTTAACAAGTTCATATTTGATGTTGTTCCTTGTGTAGTACATCTGGTCTCCCTTGAGAGTGTAAAGGTCATAACCACGTATGAAATTCTTTCCCTGGGTCATGTTCAGCTGATAATAGTACGGGGCGTCTTCTCCTGCAGAGTTTTCAGCCTTGAACATTTCGGCCACATACCATTTTCGCCCTATGGTTTGGTAAAAATGAAAATCTACACCATAATAAAACAGGTTCACGTCTTTGGAAAAGATGCCAAGACCAAGCTTATTCACGAAAACCTTAAGCATATTTCCTTTAAGCGGATAACTTTTCGAGTTTCTTGAATCATAATAGTAATCAGCATAAAGACTTACTGAAGTATTGGTATGCTGCTTTCCTGCCAGATAGTTCGAATCCAGTTTATACATAGTATCGGATAAGGCAATATATTCACCTGTCAGCTGAACAGTTCCATAATGATATAGTCCGGGCCTGAGTGTGAGCTTTGCGGTAAGTTTTACTGTTTGCTGACTGTTCGGATAATAAAGCATCTGGCGCTTATTCTCAACCGAGGCATATTCGACCGTGTACATATTTGCATAGCCTGCCCCTAAGAGTAAGCCCATTTTCTTGCCATGGCCGATCCAGGGGATCTTGTACCCGGCCGTAATAGCCCAGGATTTACCTAACAGCACGATGATGGATGTCTGATGATTAAGCCCGAAAAGATTATTATGGCTGAAGAAAAGACCCATGCTCAGGTCCGACCACTGTATGTCGCGCAGCCATTCGTTAAAATTTGGGGCATTCAGTTTCGCAATGGGGAACAGCCACCAGTAATGCCTCTCAGTCACATCGATGAGCAGGATGTATTCTTTATCGGTCACCTTTTTAAGGGACAGGTTCACAGTAAGAAAAAGCTTTGTATTTATCAGGTTTTCACGGCTGTAATTCATCCGCAGCCTTAATTCACTCGAATCTCCCGGGTAAAAATTCCTGTCGTTGAAGTTGCCGCCTTTACCCTGTTTAAAAGTAGCCAGTGAATCGTTCACCTTGAAATCAAGTTCCCTGATCAGGATCGGGGCCTTGGTGAGCTTGTTTCCTGTTATCTCAACTCCTGAGATTTTAATATACGGAGCGTTGAGTGTATCAGGGACATGGATGGCACCGTCCTTGTTCTGAGCCCGGATTTGCATGGTAATTCCAAGCAAACAAACAGTTAGTAAAGCAAAAATAAATTTCATTTTTCCCTTTCAAATAAATCAGCCGGATCCGGCTTGACAAAAATAAATTCCCAACCTGGCATTATGCCTTTTCCTTAAATCAGCGGGTCCTGAATTCACTCAACAAATATATTTCATTAATCCTGCCAAATACAAATTATAGTATACCTACCAATGAGTATTTTTAAACGAAATTATCATACAGATGATTTGATTCATGCTTTTATACGCTAACTTTAAACTTTTAATCAACAACTTCATTATAAACAATAATCAAATAATTCCTGTCCTGCTAATTCTTGCAGGCCATTTATGACTTTATAAGTATTCCGGATGACCGATTTGATAAAATAATAACCATAACTGATGAAGCATGAAAACTCTGATCAATTTAATCTTAATCATGGTATGCCTGGTCCCGGAATCTTTCAGCCAGGTTGATAAAACACAGATGAGCCTGGACGTATCAAAAAAGTACGCTCAAAACATCGGACTGCTGTCACAACTTACATGGAAAAGAAAGACCGAAGGGTATGTTGGTGGGAATCTTGCGACAATGTCAGTAAGCTCGGTTACTTTGGGCCCTGATGGCAAAATGCAGGCCATTGTGATCAGTCAGCAATCTTACACTGAAAAGAAACGCGGCATAAGGGGAGCTATACAGGCTGGTGTTGTTTCTGACATCAATGCGTATGTAAAGTCTGCCGTTGAACTGGTAGGGAAATACATTTTCCTCAGCCAGGGCCAAATGGTTGACCTTTTTAATAAAGGTACTCTTTCAATCCTGGGTAGCTCGCTTCAGGCCGAAGGGTTCAACCTCCTGGTCCAGGGCGACCATCTCAATTATAAGTTTGACCAGTCAACTCTCCTTTACCAATCTCAGGATATATCGACCGTGCTTGGAGGTGAAGCGGTGACCGCCAAGGTCCAGTATGAAACGTCGAACGGGGTGAACCGTGTGACTTCAGTGACGATAAACATGGCAGGACCAAAAGTGACAATTAAATTAGTGAACTTTGAATGGGCCAAAAAAATATAATCTGTAACCTAAATTAAATGATATACTTATGAAAAAATTATTCTTATTATCCATTGCAGGCTTTGTTTGTTTATCAACCTATGCACAGTTAGACAAAACCAAGTTAAGCCTGGAAGTATCAAAAACCAATGATCATAATATTAAACTTCTTTCTTCTTACACCTGGAAAAGAACAATTGAAGGGTTCTCTGAAGGGAACCAGGTTGTTTCAATCCTCAGCTCCGTAACAATGGGGCCTGACGGGAAACCTGTAAACCAGATCATCGAGAAATCAGGAGCAGGCCAGAAAAAACCATCAAAAAAACAGGCGGAAGCTGCTGAATACATTAAAAATGCTGTAGAACTTATTGGAAAATATGTTTTTATGTCAACAGGCCAGATGGTTGACTTGTTCAACAAAGGGACCTTATCGTTGCTGAATGATAATCTGAATGCCGAAGCATTCAATTTTATCACTAAGGGTGACCATTTAAAATATTCTTTTGATAAAACTTCATTACAATACAAAGGCCAGGAGATTTCTACTATGCTCAACGGTGAGCCTGTTAAAGCAACGGTTACATTTAAGTTTGTGGATGATGTGAACACGGTGGACAAGGTTGTACTTGACCTCCCTGCAAAGAAAATCAAGGTCAACATGACCAACACGGATTTTGCAAAGAAGCTCTGATAACAGGATAACTCTGTAAAAAATTCAGTAAACAACACATGATATGAAACATTTGTTTATACTTATTTTCATTGCCGGGCTCTTAATGTCCTGCAATCAAAATCCGGGGGCCGGATCAACGGACTCCCAAAAGATCACTGAAAACAATCTTGACCGCACTGTTCTCCCGATCAAAGAACCTATCCGGCCCACATATAAAGAACTTGATGCCCGGAATGCGACACCACCTCCGCGCTTTCATGTTACTGCCCCGAAAGGCGCTCCAAATGTGGTGATTATCTTAATTGACGATATGGGTTTTGGTGTATCCGAAGCTTTTGGCGGACCAATCACTACTCCAAACATGGACAAACTGGCAGATAACGGTTTAAAGTATAATTGTTTTCACACCACTTCGCTTTGCTCGCCTACAAGGGTGGCATTGCTTACCGGGTATAACCATCACAGCAACAATATGGGTTGTATCGGGGAAGCTGCTACAACCTTTCCCGGGAATACTTCGGTAAGGCCTCAGACCATTACACCAATGGCTGAAGTGCTTCGCCAGAACGGGTATAATACGGCAGCCTTCGGAAAATACCATGAAACCCCGCCCTGGGAAATATCGAATTCGGGGCCCCAGGACCGCTGGCCGACACGTTCGGGTTTTGAGAAATTTTATGGTTTCATCGGCGGTGAAACCAACCAGTATTCCCCATTGATCTATGACGGGGTGACACTTGTTGAAACGCCTGAAGATCCGAATTATCATTTTACCACCGATATGACCAACCAGGCAATTTCATGGGTCAGGTTCCAGCAGGCTTTATCGCCTGACAAACCATTCTTCCTGTATTATGCTCCCGGTGCTACACATGCACCTCACCATGTTCCAAAAGCCTGGGCCGAAAAATACAAGGGAAAGTTTGACCAGGGCTGGGATAAATTGCGTGAAATGACTTTGGAACGCCAGAAAAAACTGGGTATAGTTCCTCAAAACACTAAACTTGCACCAAAACCTCAAGATATCAAAGATTGGGACAAACTGTCGGCCGATGAAAAGAAATTGTTTGCCCGCCAGATGGAAGTGTATGCAGGCTTTGCCGAACAAACCGATTACGAAGCAGGGAGACTGATTTCGACTATCAAAGATCTTGGTGTTATGGATAACACCGTAATTATATTCATTGCCGGTGATAACGGGGCAAGCGCTGAAGGACAGATGAACGGCCTGTACAATGAAATGACTTATTTCAATGCTGTGCCCGAAACCATTGAGGATATGTTAAAGCATTATGACGAATGGGGCGAACCAAGCACCTATCCGCACTTTTCTGCAGGATGGGCTGTAGCCCTTGATGCTCCTTTCTCTTATACCAAGCAGGTCGCATCTGATTTCGGAGGTACCCGTAACGGAATGATCATCCAATGGCCCGCCGGCATCAAGGCTAAAGGCGAGGTACGCTCGCAGTTCGCCCATGTCATCGATATTGCTCCTACCGTTTATGAAATTTCGAAAATACCTCCTCCAAAAATGGTGAACGGTATTCAGCAGGATCCGATTGAGGGAACAAGCCTGGCATATTCATTCGATGATGCTAAAGCAGCCGGGCAACATAAAGTACAGTATTTCGAAATGTTCGGCAACAGGGCTGTTTACCAGGATGGCTGGTTTGCCCGCACAATTCACAGGCCGGCATGGAGCCTGAAAATATCCCATCCGCTAAAGGAAGATCAGTGGGAACTTTACAATACTACTGATGATTTCAGCCTGGCTAATGATTTATCAGCGCAAAATCCTGACAAACTGAAAGACATGCAGGCATTGTTCATGAAAGAAGCTGAAAAATATCATGTTCTGCCCCTGGATGACCGCCTCCTCGAAAGAACCAATGCCGAGCTGATGGGCAGGCCGACGGTTATGGGTAAAAGAACATCCGTCACATACGGAGAAGGTATGAAAGGGATGGGGACTGATATATTCATTGACCTGAGGAACAAATCCTACACCATTACTGCCGAAGTAACGGTCGATACCAAAGGAAACGGTGTAATAGTATGCCAGGGCGGCCGCTTTGGCGGCTTGTCATTCTATCTTAAAGACGGTAAACCTGCCTTTACTTATAATTACCTGGGGCTGCAGTCGACACGGATAATGTCTTCTGAGGCTCTTAAACCTGGAAATTATCTGCTGGTTTATGACTTTAAATATGATGGCGGCGGCCCTGGCAAGGGAGGCCTTGGAATACTTACCGTAAATACTAAAAAGGTTGCGGAAGTCCGGATTGAAAAAACCCAGCCTGGTATTTTCTCTGTTGACGACCTGGCCGACATCGGAATGGATGAAGGTACCCCTGTTGCCGATTACGGAAAATCCTCGAAGTTCAATGGCAAGATTGCAAGAGTGACCATTGAGCAAAAGAAATAAATTTGGCAGTAATACTCAGGCTTTTCGATGCAAAGCCTGAGTATTACAAAGGCCAGTACTACTTTTTATGCTTTTTCCTTCCTGAACTTTTTAAAAACTGCAGGGTCCTTAGCCCTTCCAGGAAGATGGATTTTAATACCCAGGTCAAAACCATAAAACACAGTAGTCAGTCCGATTGGTCTGTCGTGTAACGTTTTAGTTTGGTAATTAAATCCGTATACATTAAAACCCGCAATTAGATCAATTGCACGTGAAATCGTATAACCTGCAAACAAGGATGTGGTTCAGGATATTTTAGAACCTGCTCCAAACCATCACACATCTGCTCTGAGTGACAAAGCTCCTCTTAAGTTCCTTTCCGAAGTGTTTTATTTGCGAGTTCGGGATTAATACTTGAAACAGCTTCAAATTGAGACAGGTGAACTTTGCCTGTAAGCTCATCGAGAAAATGGGAACGCTTTAACAGATCCATCACCGGTCCCTTGACCTCTGAGAGATGAAAAGTAATTCCTCCGTCTTTGAGCCTGTGATTTATAGCTTCAAGGCTTTCGAGTGCAGAACTGTCGATTGTATTCACTGCCGGACATTCAAGTATTATATGGCGGATGGCAGGGTTCGCTGCCACTGAATCGTTAATAAGATCTTCAAGAAAACGGGCATTCGGAAAATACAGGCTTTCGTCTACTCTCAGCGATAGTATCTCCGGATCGGTTATCACCGTATGGCGACTAACGTTTCGAAAACTGGTGGTCCCGGGGATCTGACCAACGACTGCAACATGCGGACGGGAGGTTTTATAAAGGTGGAGTAAAATTGACAGTCCGACTCCCGCAACCAATCCAATTTCAACACCTTCAACCCAGGTCATGAGGATGGTTGCAGCCATTGCTGCAAAGTCGGTCTTTGAATAAGCAAATGTTTTCTTCAGTGCTTTCAGATCGACCAGTGAAAACACGGCAACGATAATTGTTGAGGCAAGGACTGCTTTAGGAAGAAAAAAAAGCAAGGGCGTCAGGAACAAGGTGGCAAGAGCTACACCGATCGCAGTATAGGCGCCGGCTGCCGGCGTTTGTGCTCCTGCATCAAAATTAACAACTGAACGGGAAAGAGCGCCGGTTACCGGGAAACTTCCTGATATTGATGATCCGACGTCTGAAATTCCGAGAGCGATCATTTCCTGGTTAGGATCGACCCTTTGCCTGCGCTTGGCAGCGAGAGTCAAAGCAACCGATATAGATTCTACATAACCCACGATGCAAATCAGGAGTGATGGAACAAGAAGTTTGCTCCAGAGCACAGGTTCCAAAGGAGGTATTGAAATCTTAGGTAATCCCTTCGGGATAAGCCCAATAATTGCGACACCCTGGCTGGAAAGACCGAAACCCCAAACGGCGAGTGTTGTAATAAGTATGGCTAATGCCGGTCCCACTTTTGACAGGATATCGGCCAGTTTCTCATTTATTCCTATTCCAAGTAAAAAAGGCTTGAGCCCCTTTCTCCCCCAGAAAAGGAAGATCAAAGCAGCGAGTCCTATCCCGGCTGTATATGGATTGATCTTAATAAGATTTGGTCCCATCGAGATCAGCAGATCCAAAAGATTCTCCCCGCTTCCACGGATGCCAAGCAGAGGTGCAAACTGACCAATACCTATCTGCACTGCAGCAGCAGTAATAAAACCTGAAATAACCGGGTGACTGAGAAAATTAGCCAGGAAACCCAGGCGCAACACCCCCATCACGATTAGCAAGAGTCCCGTGACCATGCTTAATGCAATCACTGCTCCCAGATATTCAGGGGTTCCCTGGGTTGCCACAAGCCCTGCAGCAGCCGCTGTCATGAGGCTGGCGACTGCAACAGGACCAACGGCAAGGGCTCGGGATGTACCGAAAATCGCATACAGAAGCAAAGGTGCCATTGAAGCATAAAGACCGACTTGTGCCGGCAGCCCAACCAGCATCGCATAAGCCAGGGACTGGGGGATCAGCATGATCGTGACGATCACGGCAGCAATCAGATCGCTGACAAGGATCTGCCGGGAATATGAAGCCCCCCAGTCAAAAATCGGAAAATAGCGGCGAAGCAAACGCATAATTGAAAATCTAAATAACTAATGCTTAAGTTTAATCCTGGCTGCAATGTGAACGTGAAAGCATTCCGCCGGAGATATTCTTTGCTTTGAACCCCTTCTGTAAAAGGATTCTTGTGGCATAGTAAGCTCTCTGTGCCGAACGGCAGATCACGAGTATTTCACGGTCGCGTGGGAGTTCGCCGATTCGCGAACGGAGCTCTGGCAGCGGAATGTTTAAGGCTCCGGGAACTGATTCAACAGCCAATTCCTGGGGATTGCGAACATCGAGGAGGAAACCATCGCCCAAATTGTCCCAATGAGTGAGAGGCATATCACCATTAAGTACATCAACGGCAACCATCCCGGCAAAGTTGACAGGATCTTTTGCGCTTCCGTAAGGTGGTGCATAGCTCAGTTCCGATTCTTCGAGATCGTAAATTGTACAACCCATCTGAATGGCCATCGCAAATGAATCTATACGTTTGGCAACACCATCCTCCCCAAGCACCTGGGCTCCTAAAAGACGCCCATTGGATTTCCGGAAGAGTACTTTGATGATGAGCATCTTTGCCCCGGGGTAATATCCGGCATGAGAATTAGGATATAAATATATTTTTTCATAGTCGGTATCTCCGAGCTGCTTTAGTACTTTTTCGCTTACACCGGTTTGCGAGATCGTTGCATCAAAGATCTGGCAGATTGAAGTCCCCTGGGTCCCGCGATAATGTGCATTGCGACCGGCAATCACATCAGCGACTATGCGTCCCTGCCGGTTTGCAGGTCCTGCAAGAGGAATAAGCGCCCATTGTCCGGTCACAAAATCCTTTACTTCAATAGCATCTCCAACTGCAAAAATATCAGGATCGGAAGTATGCATCTGATCATCCACGCGAATCCCACCCCTTTTACCTATCTCGAGACCGGCAGACTTTGCCAGCGCCGTTTCAGGGCGCACACCTATTGCCATGATCACAATATCGGCCGGATGCGCTTTGCCTGATTCTGTTAAAACCTCAAGCGAACCTTTGGCCGACTTCCTGAATCCGGCAACTCCGTCGTTCAGTTCGACATGAATACCGTGCTTTGTCATATAACGCTCAACCAGTCGCGCCATCTCGCGATCCAGCGGAGGCATAACCTGGTCGAGCTTCTCTATCAGCGTCACTTCCAGGCCACGGTGGACAAGGTTTTCGGCCATCTCCAGTCCGATGAATCCTCCACCTACCACAACTGCACGTTTTGGTTTTGATACCGTATCGATGCCGGAGTATGGGTTCGTGACCTCATTACGGTCTGAATCCCTTTCAAGCCATTCACGTATATGCCTTGCATCAGGCACAGTCCTCACCGAGAAGATACCCGGAAGATCAATACCGGGCAAGGGAGGACGGATCGGAGCTGCCCCGGGAGAAAGCACGAGTTTGTCATATTTTTCTGTACTGACTTCACCTGTAATATGGTTTTTCAACTCTATAGTTTTCTTTTCCGGCGAAATACTGATCGCTTCACAATTCGTTCTGCAGTCTATGGCAAACTGGTTCCGAAACAATTGTTCCGTGGCAACCAGGAGAGAAGATTCCTTTTCAATCGAACCGCCAACATGATAAGGCAATCCGCAGTTCGCATAAGAAACATAGGGTCCGCGTTCCACCATCAGGATTTCGGCCTTTTCATCCAGCCTCCGCAGCCGTGCAGCACAGGAGGCGCCACCTGCTACTCCGCCAACAATAATTACTTTCATCTTTATGAGAATTTATTTGTTTAATGCATTTCTTTATAACATCAGAAAAGGAAGCTAAACCGCTAAGGGTTCAGCTTCCATAATCAACGGTAAGAGAATTATTGTTTTTTCTCCAGAAATGGAATATTCTGGAGCAGTCGGGCACGAATTGCCGTTAAAATGTAATTTTCGATCTGGTAGAATTGGGTTGCAACCAAACCGTCTGATATTGCTTTTACCTTCGTATAACAAGTTACAATCAGTGCATCAGTTTTTTTCTGGAGGTCAATCACCTTCATTGTCCAGGCATCAGCCTGTGCCGCAGTCATTGTCTGGTATTGGCTGGCATACTGCTTTAACAGTTCGATCCTCTGTTTCCCCAGGTTTTTCCGTTGTGTTTCATATTGGTCATACAACTTCCAGAAAGCATCTTTTTGCGTGGCTGAAGGTTTTACAAAATCGGCTACAACTGCCTTTTTATCCATCCCGAATGCGGCCTGCATCAGGTCAATCTCTTCCTTATCCGATTGAGTATACGCAAACGATGAAAGGAATAATGCTGCAATAATAAAAATGTACTTTTTCATGATTAAGAGAATTTAGTTAAACAATTGTTAGAGATTCAAAAATACGCGCATATCAAGTCATGAGCAATAGTTAACGATGAGTATTTTATCAAGGGCATCGAATATCACTTCTATCCTGCTGATCCGTCAGTCCGTCCAAAAGCCTCGTCAATCATAACCTGAAAGCGCTGAACAACTTCATTCGAAGGTGTTTTGTAATCGTCAAGTTCGTAAACTACACCGAGCGATTCATACTTGCCAAGTCCAAAACGGTGATAGGGCAGCAGTTCATAATCAATCACATTCTTGTGCGGCTTGATAAATTCCAGTACACCCAGGATATGTTCATCATCGGCATTCACACCGGGAATCAAAGGCGTACGGGCAATAAAATCGATGTGAGGAAACGTTTCGTAGGCTTTTTTAAAATTGGCCAGAATACGCTCGTTACCTACGCCTGTCCATTTTTTATGCCTTTCGGAATCCATCAATTTCAGGTCGTGAAGCATGGTATCAACATGTGGAAGTACTTTCTCGAGGAAGGACCAGGGAGCGTTACACGCTGTTTCGACGGCTGTATTGATTCCCCGGCTATGGGCTTCCTGCAGCAAAGCTGCTGCGAAGTCGGGTTGCAGCATAACTTCACCTCCGCTTATCGTCATGCCGCCTCCGGTATTGCGATAGAAGGAAGCATCTTTTTCTACTTCTTCCATTACTTCGCCAACCGTCATTGTTTTGCCAAACATTTCGAGGGCGCCGGTGGGGCAAAGTGAGGTGATTTCTTCCGTAATGCCTTTGGCCAGCTGCCAGTTGACTTTTACCTTTGAATCGTCTCCCTCCACAAAATAAAAAGCGCCTTCAGGAAATGGAGACTTAAGGCATATGCTGCATTCTTTTCCTTTGCACTTTTTGGGATCATAAGAAACCTCAGGCTTCATCCCTATGCTTTCAGGATTGCCGCACCATTTGCAACGCAGGGAACAACCTTTTATGAACACATTTGTGCGGATACCGGGGCCGTCGTGGCTGCAATACCGCTGGATATTTAGTACACGGCCTGTTATATCCAATCTGTTATTTGTCTGATTTGTCATGATTCTTCCCTCCTTATTTTCCAAGGTAAATACCAAGTGAATCCGCTACCTGGAAAAACATGCTTTCAGAGGGTATCGTTCTTACTTTGTTGATGGCCTCGGCAAGTGGAACGAACTTAATATCCGGAGGAACAAACGCCACCATTACCCCGTTTTTACCGGCTTCGAGCGCCTGAATGGCTCCTGCGCCGTAAGCCACACCCAACTGGCGATCGACTGCCGATGGTGCGCCACCCCTGACCCAGGGGCCGATTACCATTGGAAAAGTTTCTTCGGCTATCCTCAGTTGCAAGCCATCGGCAACTGCCTGTGCTGCCTGGCCTGACTTATGAATAACGAATTCACTATTGGAATCACTGGATGCCAAAGGCGATAAAGAAGCTTTGAGAGAGGATACTTTTTCTTCTTGTTTCTTCTGATTCAAAATTTTTGCACCTTGAGCCACTACTACCAGGCCCCAGGATTTTTTACCAAGCATTTTATTTTTAAGATGTGTTGCCACATTTTTCAAATCCACCGGAATTTCAGGAATCAGCACTGCATCGGCAGCAACGGCAATACCGGCCTGTAAGGCAATCCATCCGGCTTCCTCTCCCTGCACTTCGACCACTGCAATTTTATGGGCGGCCTTTGCTGCCAAACGCGCACGGTCGAGCATGTCGATAGTAAAAGTAAGCGCCGTGTTGAACCCGAATGACACCGAAGTGGATGCAATTTCATTTTCGATAGAGCGTGGTACGCACACCGCATTCAATCCTTTTTTGTGAAGCTGGTAAAGAATACTCAGTCCTCTTCCGCCAACTATCGAAATTACAGCATCAATATTTTCTGCTTTTAATTTTACCAGCAATTCATCCGACATGTCAACTTCCTCCACCATTTCAAGTTCATTGATGGTGCGGACATTGAACGGATCTATCCTGGAAGACTGGCCGAGAACACTGCTTGTGTTCGGATCCATATTCAATACCCGCGGATCGATTGGAATTAATCCGCCATTGGGGTATTTTTCGGGATGAAGCAAGCCTTCAAATCCATCGCGGATGCCGACAAGTTCCCATCCCAATTTTCCGGCAGCAAGAGAGGCTCCTGCAACAACGGCATTTATCCCGGGAATGTAGCCGGCGCCTACCATAATGGCAATGCGTTTTTGTCCTGTATCTGTACTCATAATTATTTATTATTGATTATTTTTTGTTCTTATAAAAAGTAAGGCATGACATATGGTCATGCCTTACTTGTAAATCCTGGTTTTATTCTATTCACAACGCTGCAGGGTACGATCGATGATCTCGTTTTGTACACCTACGTGCAGTTTGGTGAAGAATGCGCTGAAACCGGCAACCCTGACCACGAGATCGCGGTATTTTTCGGGGTGTTTCTGTGCATCCCTGAGGATTTCGGTGTTCAGTACATTGAACTGGATATGGTATCCACCGTTATCAAACAGCGTCTTGACCAGACGCAGCACATTATCCCGGCCTTTGCGGGTATCGAGCTGATCCGGTGGAAGCTTCATGTTCATGTGCGTTGCACAATATGCAACTGCATCAATTCCTTTTGCTCCAGACATTACCAATGCAGTCGGTCCGTTGACATCGGTGCCCGGCATGGCCGAGATACTTCCGTCGGTGAGCGCCACACCGGCCTTCTTGCCGTTCGGCAGCGCCCCGGTCACCATACCAAATGGGTTGTGGGCACTCTTGGTATAGGCATCGAGCGAGGTCTTGATGTCCTTGCTGATGTGGTTACCACCGCCATCCACATTGTTAAATGCATGCAAGATGGTGTTGTAAATCCGGCGGACAAACTTGTTTACTTCAGGGATGTCGTTGCCATGCTTGGGTGCTTCAAAACACATCTTCCCTATTTTAGCATATTCTCCCTCGAAGTTGGCAGCCAGGGCTTTTTTTAGTTCGGCCATAGTCACCTTCTTGTCGTCGTACACCAGTTTCTTCACTGCCATCAGCGAGTTGGCCGCATCCACGCCTCCGATGGAGATCTGGGCAACCGTGTAGTAGTTGGCCCCGCCCTCCCAGACCTCTTTACCGGTCTCGAGGCATCCGCCGGTCAGGACGGAGCGCCAGGCGCAAGGGAGGAAATCTGCCTGAAGGATGCTTGCAATCCAGGCTGAACGACGAAGCGTGTCCTCGCAGGCTTGAAGTTGCTTCTCGAATGCGGTATATAGTTCTTCGAAGCTTTTGAAGCTCTCAGGATCCCCGCTCTTGGGTCCTATCTGCTTCTTGGTGCGGGGATCGAAGCCGTTGTTCATCGTCAACTCGATGATCTTGCCGAGGTTGGGTTGGCCCTCCACCGGGTGACCAGTCTCATAAGGGATGTAGCTTCCCACACAGGCTCCGACGCAAGTACGTCGGGCTTTCTCTAACGGGAGATAACCATTCCTTTCGGTCCAGCCCCAAAGGTTCAGGGCCCGCTTCAACATCACTTCGGCATTCACGAACTGAGGCATGCCCATACCAGTACCTATAACATCGAGTACTTTTTCCAGGAATTTGCCGCTCATCTGCTCTGTATAGGCACACGAAAGCGGAGGTTGCGGCAGAGCGAGATAGGCTGCTGAATCCAGAATCACGTAGTCCATTTCGGCAGTGGCATCTTCACCATTCCCGGTATAACCGCCGAGGGTGATGCTCTGTCCCAGATCGGCGGAGTTCTGCTTAGCGATTCTCTCGCCATAGTAGTAGCCGATTTCATTCAGCTTGATGGAGAGATTCTGGAACATGTAGACAGCATCGTCATAAGTAACAAGCCCGGCGGCCTTGTCGGCCTGATAGAATGGCTCCAGATTCTGTCCCAGGAAGGCTTCAGAGTACCCGCAGCCGATCTGCTCGAGTTCTGCCACGAGGTGACTGAAGAAGTGACTTTGGATTGCCTCCCTCAGATTCCGGGCAGGATGCTCGGGAACCCATTCGCAGGTTTCTGCAATCGCGATCAACTCGGCTTTCCGGGCTTCATTTTTCTCTTTAGCAGCCATCTCCCTTGCCAACCCGGCATAACGATGGGCAAACCGGATCGCTGCTCTCATCACGATGAGGGTTCCCTCATAGAAGTAGAACTTGGACATGTTTGGCATACGCATCTCGAGAGCCATCTGCCGTTCCTCTACCTCCTTGATTATGCTGGCAAGCCCCTCCCGGTAAACCCGCGGGTAGTTAAGATTGCCACCGCCGGCCGGCCAGTCAGAGAACGATCCAAAAAGGCCGGCGTCGGTAGATAGCTTTGGGTCGTATCCATATCGCTTCTGAAAAATCTCGTCGACCCGGGGTTTCATCGCACGTTTGCCCCAGTAGTCGAGCGCCCACTGGTTGGCCTTCTTATCTTCCGGAGTCGGCGACTTTTCTACCGTATTCTCTTCTATCATCCAATCCACCTGCCATTCGGGATAGGGGTACATGGCATTGGTCTTGCCGGCCATGGCGCCGACAAAGAGGTTGTCGTCGATATACAGTTTCTTACGATCCAGAACGGCTGCCAGGAATTTGGCACGTCGGAGTACCTGGTTATCTCCAGTGGTTTCCCCATAGACATCATGCATGATCCTAACCCGCTCGAAGTCGAGTTCAGGCTCCGTGCTCCTGAGTTGTTCTTTCAGCCGGTCGATACGCTTCGTATCGGTGTTGACCTTTGCTGTGAAAATGTTGCTTTCATTTGTCATTTTGTTTTCTCCTTTGAATGTTTTTCTTATTTTTTTAAGGATTCTATTGCTTTTTAACTGCTTACTTTGGATTTCATCATCTGAGCAATTCTTCAAAATGGATGGCTGTTTGAGCCTGTTTCTCCAGAAGAGTATTTAATTCATTGGCCGTTCTGATCCGCCTTGCAACAACCTCGGTCAACCCTTTACGGAAACTCTGGATGGTGTATTTGAAATTATTTTGATCGAAAATTTCGCACTTTACTATATGATCGGTTGGATTATCGCTTTCCTGTTTACATTCGTGACATGCCCCGTAAAGAGTTGTTATTTCATCTTTAACCGTCTGTGAAGTCCACGTGATCTCTCCATAACCTCCGAATTCATTGTGCCATAACTGGACCCACCTGCGGAGATCACAGCGCCAGCCTGAAATGGCTACCTGTATAGTATCGTCGATAACTCCTTCCCCCACAGGGACAATCAATCCAGGTTCGGTTCCCAGGGATGAAAATGTTCCCTGTGTTTTCGGCCAGTTGAAAACAACCTCACGCTGAAATTCCCCGTTTTTGGTAAGTTTGGCAATCCAGCTTCCCCCAAAAAAGTCACGAAATAATTTTGCCGTTAATTCAGCCATAATCCTGTATTTATCATGTGTAATCGTAAAAAACAGTATCGATTCCCTTTTGTCAAATGTACCGTGATCTAATACCAGGAACAATACTGACAGTTCTGTATTTTTATTACATTTGCAAGAAGTCAAAAGTAGAATAGGCAAATTTCATCTTATGCATAATACTCCCTATAGTTACAGCATATTTTTTGATTTTATTGAATCCTACCTGCCATCGGGGTTCCTTGATATTCATGCTGACGATCCTATCATGCTGAAGCTCGGGAATCTCATGGAAGAGAATGACCAGTTCTTCACTGTTTCAGATCTGGGGCAGATTAAATTCCTGTTTGCCAGTGAACGGATCCGGCAAATGATCGGGGTAGAGCCAAAAGAGCTTAATCCAGGGCATTTTGTGGAAGTCACCCACCCGGATGATCTGAGCCGGATGGGTTTGTTAAGGGCACAGACATTCATTGTGGAAAAGGAGGTATTGCAATCAAACAAGGGGAGTGCATTGGTGTCATTCACAATCAGGTTGCGCAATCCGGCCGGAATTTATTCTAATCATCTATGCCAGGCCTATTTTTTTTATTCTCCGGTTCCACGCCAGGTAGTTTATCTGATCCAGGTTATCAGCAATGTTGGCTGGTTCAAAATGAAAAAACAGGACTATCACTATTATAAAGGAAAGGACTTATCCTATTTTAAATATCCTGATGAGGAATTGTTGAAGATGGGACCTCCTTTTTCCCAACGCGAGCTGGAAATCATCAAATTGATTGAGGCGGGCCTTAGCAGTAAACAAATCGGGGAAAAATTATTCCTGAGCATGCACACCGTGAATACACATCGTTCCAATATTTTGGAGAAGTCAGGTAAATCACAAATTTCGGATCTGATTTACCACCTTAAGGAACAGGGACTGCTTTAACTATACTCAGTTTTAAAATAATCAGGCTTGCTTCACTTCATTATTCGAATTAATCCATCCGACAAATAATCTGTATCCAAGCGACATCACAATTGCTCCTGTAAAGAGCCCGATAAATCCGGAGAATATGAATCCGCCGATCACACCGATGAAAATTACCACCATGGGAACCGGAGCGCCTTTGCCAAGCATTATAGGAGTAAGTACGTTGTCTGAAAGGGCAACCAGCACCAGGGCAATAGTCCATAATATGGCCGGCAGAATGGCTTTCACTGCGAAAAAATAAATAATGATGGGTACCGTGACAATGAATACAGGTAGTTGAAGGACTGCAAAAATAAATGCGATCAATGCCCATATCCCGGCATAGGGAACCCCTGCCAGAAAGAACACTATTCCATTTAACAAGCCCATCACGAGAGACTCTCCAAGGATCCCTTTTACAACGCTTGATACTGTCTTCAGGGTCAAATCAGCAAATTCATCCCCCCTGTCACCTCCAACTTTCCTGAAAAATTTACGAATATTCTCACCTGTGCCACCAATCGCCAGCAGAATCCCTGCAATGAAAAGCGAAACCATGATCTGGATTATGCTGCTAAAAGCGCTTAGGAGACCTTGTGCCATTTTTTTACCGAATTCCAGAAGCTGGTCCTGGTATTTTAGCACGATTGGTTTGATGTCGGTGTCTACATCCTTCCAGAAAGCATAAAATTTTTCCCCGATGACCGGCCATTCTTTTACCTTTTCTGGTGGGGGAGGAATGCTCAGAGTACCGCTATCATAGCTTACTTTGAGTGCTTTCACTTCATCAAAAAGAGAATCTACCAGTAACCAGGTGGGAAGGATAATAATGACAAGGATAGAAAAAACAATAATGAAAGAGGCCAGTTTAGGCTTTTCTCCCATCTTCTTTGAAAGACTGCTGTGGAGCGGATAAAGCGCAAGGGCGAGTACCATACTCCACAGCATGATACTTACAAACGGATACATAATCGCCAGGCACCAGGCAATGATGAGCAAAAGGATGAAAAGCCTGATTGTGGTGTCGTAAACGGAATTATTTGAAGATTGATTATTCATAAATGCAAGATCAGGTTTCAGGGTTAAATCATTCTTTTATCAGTCCTTTTTGTATCAGTTCACTGCGGATGGCTATTATGATTTCATCATT
>SESF01032486.1_pt1 | contig 38581 bp, 33 predicted proteins | sample 3171521 | NCBI WGS metagenome assembly SESF01 (sample SAMN10866945, study PRJNA518727) | freshwater metagenome | biome: subpolar coniferous forest; feature: holomictic lake; material: water; isolation source: holomictic Lake 227, 6 m and 8 m depth | place: Canada: near Kenora, Ontario | collected...
TGGCAAAAAGGGTGGAATCACCTATCATACAGTCTAATAATAGGCGTTCGTAAGCCTCAGATATTTTCTTCGATGCTAAATCTGAATAATGAAAAGCCATATTCACATTTTGCACTTTATAGCCTGCACCCGGAATTTTCATTCCAAAATCCACCGCCACACCTGCGTCGGGACTAATCCGAAGTATTATCATATTCGTAGATTGCGCCACACAACGTTGTTTGAAAAGCTGATGGGGTGCCGGTTTCAAATGAAGTACCACTTCGGTGACCCGCTCCGGCAAACATTTTCCGGTACGAATATAAAACGGAACTTCACTCCAGCGCCAATTGTCGACAAAAAGACGCATCGCCACAAAAGTTTCGGTTTTTGAATTGGGTGCTACATCTTTTTCCTGACGATACCCTTTTTGAATCTGATCGTCAACCAATGTTTCGATGTATTGCCCACGAACTACGTTTTGAGCAACCTCGTCAGACTTTAATGCTCGTAAAGATTGTAGTACCTTAACACTCTCATTTCGAATGGACTCTGAATCGAAAATAGAAGGGGGTTCCATGGCCACCACTGCCAATACCTGCAGCAAGTGATTCTGAATCATATCCCGCATGGTTCCTGAAGAATCGTAATAACCACCACGATTTCCTACTCCGATTTTTTCTGAAGCCGTAATTTCAATCCGATCCACATATTTCCGGTTCCAGATTGGCTCAAAAAAGCCATTCGAAAACCGGGTAACCATAATGTTTTGAACGGTTTCTTTGCCCAGATAATGGTCGATACGGTAAATTTGCTCTTCGTTAAAACCACTCCGGAGCTTTTTGTCCAGATCCACTGCAGTATCGTAACTATAACCAAATGGTTTTTCAACAATTATGCGTTTCCAGCCATCGATTTCTGAGTTTAAATCATATTTAATCAAATTAGCTGCTACCACCTCGTAAAGAAAAGGCGGTATCGAAAAATAGTATATAATATTTTTAGGTAGGTCAAGACTTGTAGAAAGTTTATCTATAAATTCTTTTAGCAAACCAAAATCTTCTTCCGTCTGATTATTAACTTTTTGATAATAAACATGTTCCAGAAAGACATTCAGCTTCTCAGGATTTTCTGTCGCACCGGCTTTGGCAAATTCCATCATCGAATTCCGAACATCAACACGATTTAGTTCCTCGGTTTTTTCCTGACTTCCTGCACCTATTACCGCAAACTGCTCCGGCAATAAATTATCCAGATAAAGCTGGAAAATTGCCGGCAATAATTTTCGTTTTGCCAAATCACCATTCGAACCAAAGATGACAAGTATCTGATTTTCAATTGAGCTTTTGTGAGTTGTCTTTTTTTCTAATTCTCCCATTTCAGAATGTATTTATTTGTCTTTTATAACAGTAAAAGGCGGAAAACGTTCAAAAGTAAATTATTTTTACGGAATTACAAAACAGTTGAACAGTTGGTGTTAATTCCATTTTATAACAATCAATTATAAAATTTAGAAAAGCAGCTATAAGAAAGTATTATATAGCACTCTTTTATTTATTTAAATTATTGATATACATTGTATTACGACAGCTTGTAAAATTGTAACACTTCAATTTATTTCAATTTGTTTTGTCCGCTAAATCCAAATACACATGTCATTTCGTCTAATTACTAAAGCAATTAAAACCCAAACACAGAATAAACGAATTTATAAATTTAAAACTTTATTAAAATGAAAAAGCTAATTATTTCAATCGCATTGGTTTTGTCAGCATTCATAGCCAACGGACAAAACATTACAGGAAAATGGAATGGTAAGTTGAATCTTCGCGGTCGCGAACTTACCATAGTATTCAATCTAAAACAAACAGCAAATGGATTAGTTGCCTCAATGGACAGCCCCGACCAAAAAGTGTTTGATTTAGCTACTACCGCTGCTGTTTTTGAACAGTCTTGCTTAAAAATTAAAATTGAAAATGCTGGTATTCAATACGAAGGCACACTCAATCAGTACAACCAGATCGTGGGAAATCTTACTCAATCAGGAGAAGTATTTTCACTCAATTTGTCAAATCCACGTATAAGTAAATCAAAAGAAATGACTAACGAACCTAATTTGGCAATATTTAAATTTTCGATTGATCCGGCAGCTCTCTTATCCGATATTATTGATTAATATTTTAAATTGTTTTCCGGAAACCCACTTTCAAGTATCTTCTAAGAGAAATAGATTTGTTGTTTCCGCAAAGATCTATTAAGCTTACTTTCAGGTGTTGAATTAAAACATTCAACACCTGATTTTTATAAAACCATATATCATCTTTCAAAAAGAACGGCAATAGATCAGATTCAATAAATTGACCATTCGAAAATTAAAATATCTTCAGGAGTTTTGCATTTTTGAAAAATTAAATAAAATTCAGCTCACCCGATGGCATGAACACTTCAAATAGCCAGTTTATCGAAACTGTGCAGTTGTAAGTATTCACAAAAGAAGAAACGCAGAGTCATGAATATCATTCACAACTTTGCGTTTCTTTCTATCTTTCTGTTAAATTTATATATCAACACTTACATATTTTGTAGTAGACAGTTGGTTTATTAAAACTTTTTTGCAATTTTGTTGTTCGAAATATTCAAATTTGAACTCTATTTAGTCATGCCTACATTAAATCAATCCTTAAGCATCAAGTCGATTACTCTCAAAAATCGCATCGGAATGTCACCGATGTGTCAATATTCGGCCACTGACGGCTTCGCCAACGACTGGCACTTTGCTCATTACGGCACACGAGCTATCGGTGGAGTAGGATTAATCATTGTAGAAGCAACAGCTGTGACACCCGAAGGACGTATTACTTTCGGTGACTTGGGAATATGGAAAGATGAGCAAATTGCTGAACTAAAGAGGATTACCGAATTTGTTCATAAACACGGAGCTGTTGCGGGAATTCAGATTGCGCACGCTGGCCGAAAAGCATCGCACCGAATTCCATCCGAAGGTGGAAAGCAAATCTTAGTGAAAGAAGGTGGATGGATGACAGTTGCACCATCGGCTATTCCGTTTGATCCCGACGAACAAGCACCGTTGGAATTGACAATTCAAGCCATACAAACTATAATTGAAGAGTTTAAAACAGCTGCTTTCAGAGCTAAATATGCTGGTTTCAAAGTCCTTGAAATTCACGCCGCACACGGGTATCTGCTACACGAATTTCTTTCTCCTCTTAGTAACCAACGTACCGACGAATATGGCGGAAGTTTTGAAAACCGAATACGGTTGATTTCCGAAATCGTGGCTGCCGTAAAAACCGTTTGGCCCGATGATTTGCCTTTGTTTGTGCGATTATCCGCTACCGATTGGGCAGAAAATGGTTGGAATTTGGAAGAAACAGTTAAACTTGCTGTTATTCTAAAAAATGCCGGAGTGGATTTAATCGACTGTTCTTCGGGCGGGAATATTATCGATCAGAAAATTCAACTTGGTTCAGGTTACCAGGTTCATTTTGCTGAAGCGGTTCGCAAAATCGGCATTCTTACTTCAGCAGTCGGATTAATTACTTCTGAAGAACAAATTAACTCTATTTTGCAAGACGAAAAGGCTGATATGGTTCTTCTGGCTCGTGAATTGTTACGAAACCCCTATTTTGTATTGAAAACTGAAGGTTCTGAATGGCCAGAGCAGTATTTGAGAGCGAAATAAGTTTCAGCCACAAAAGCTGGTGTCAACTTATTATCCAAAAGAACCAATCAAAGCACAGAATAAGTATCGAAAATGCCTTTAATTTTGATAATTTTAGTGCATAATCTGACATACTATCAATTAATTACAAAAAATTGCTATCTCGACATAGCAATTTTAGAATATTGCTGTATCTTTGTATCGTTTTTCAGCCCGAAAAAATCTGCCACTCCGAATTTTATAAAATAGTTAGAAAAAAATATATTTCCTTGCCATTTAAGGAGCTTGGGAATAATTCATTAATTATGAACCTGCTTGAACAAATCATGGCCCGTGCAAAGGCCAATCCGCAACGTATCGTGCTGCCCGAAGGTACAGAAATCCGTACTCTGAAAGCTGCGGATATTATCCTGAAAGAAAAAGCTGCCAAACTGATTCTCATTGGGAATTCATCTGAAATCTCCCGCTTGGCTGCGGAAAATAAGCTCACTCATATTGTGGAAGCAACAATCATCGATCCCGAAACCGATGTCAATATGCCCGTGTATGCCAGGCTGCTTTTCGAATTACGTAAAAGCAAAGGAATGACCTCAGAAGAAGCCGCAAAACTGGCAAAAGATCCATTGTTTCTTGGTTGCTTAATGATTAAAAACGGGGATGCTGATGGTGAATTGGCCGGAGCTCAAAATACAACCGGAAATGTACTTCGTCCGGCTTTCCAGATTGTAAAAACATTGCCGGGTATTAAAGTGGTTTCAGGAGCAATTTTGATGTTTACTCCAGCAAAACAATACGGTGAAAACGGATTACTCCTTTTTGCCGACTGTGCGGTGAATCCAAACCCAACCGCGGAAGAATTGGCACAAATTGCCGTTTGTACGGCCGATACAGCACGTATAATTTGCGGGTATGAACCACGTGTGGCTATGCTGAGTTTCTCGTCGAAAGGAAGTGCTAAGCACGAACTGGTTGACAAAGTGGTGGAAGCTACCCGCATAGCTAAAGAAATGGCACCTGAATTATTGATTGATGGTGAACTTCAGGCCGATGCGGCACTGGTTCCTGAAATCGGTCAAAGTAAAGCACCCGGAAGTAAAATTGCCGGACATGCTAATGTATTGGTTTTCCCCGATTTGCAAGCCGGTAATATCGGTTACAAAATGGTAGAACGCTTTTCGGGTGCACAGGCTGTGGGTCCTATTTTACAAGGAATGGCAGCACCTATAAACGATTTATCACGTGGTTGTTCTGTCGATGATATCGTGCGGATGATTACGATTACAGCAAATCAGGCAATGAAATAACAAGCAAGAGTAAGCTGTAAACAGCAAGCTTTGAGTATTGCATTCAACATACTTACTGCTTACCACTTACTGCTTACTGCTAAATTAAATATTATGGCAGAAGAAATTATTGAAGCAATTGAACGCTATGGCCTTAGCAAGCGTAATCGGAAACGGACTTTGTTTTCACGAATTGGTGTGGTGGGTTGCGGAAAGGAAGGAAGCCTGATTGCAACTACAGCTGCTTTTAGCGGTATGGAAGTGGTTTTTCTCGAAGTTAACGAAGAAGGTATTGCCACCGCCTATAAACGAATAGAAGCGAAACTGGACAAAAAAATTTCGAACTGGGGATTGACCGAGAATGAGAAAAAGGTGATTATCGGCAGAATTACCGGAACCAGCAATTATGAAGATTTCAGTGGTTGCGATTTTGTAATTGAAGCCATTCGTTATCACGACAATACAGGTGTACGACGAATCGCTCAACGAAAAGAAGTATTTAAGGAACTGGAAAGAGTGCTATCGGTTAATGCCATTATTGCTTCCAATGTTTCTACAGTTATTGTAACTGACTTAGCTGCTGAACTGGAACATACCGACCGTTGTATCGGGCTACATTTCTTATCCAATGTGCCTGATTCACAAATCATTGAAATTGTACCCGGATTAAATACTTCCAACGAGACCTTTGAAAAAGTATGCCAGTTTGCACGCATGATAAACTACGATTATATTCCGGTTATGGAATCGTCGGGTTTGGTAAGTATCCGAATGTTTTTGATACAATTGAACGAAGCCTGTGGCATTTTGATGGAAGGAATTTCGAGTGTGGAAGATATTGACAAAGTGCTGACTGTTGGTTTTGGTCACCGCCAGGGAGTATTCCGTACGGCCGATCAAATGGGAATTGAGAAGATTGTACGCTTGCTCGAAAACTTGTGGGACGAATACGGTAGCCTGAAATATAAACCATCTCCGGTTCTATTACGTCTTTTCCGTGCTAAACACTTCGGAGTAAGCACAAACAGAGGTTTTTACACCTACGACGAACAGGGTAACATACTAAAATAAGGAGGAACAGAAACATGAATATATTAGTTTTGAACTGCGGAAGTTCGTCTGTAAAATACAAATTGCTCGACATGGTGAGCAACGAAGAACTGGGTACCGGTGGCGTTGAAAAAATTGGAATGAAGGGATCATTTCTTAAACACATTCGGCGGGACGGTCAGAAAGTAATTCTGAAAGGTGAAATTTTAGAACATCAACTTGCCATTGAATATATTTTAGGTGTATTGACAAGCGAAAAGCACGGTGCAATCAAGTCATTGGAGGAAATCGATGCCGTTGGTCATCGCGTTGTTCACGGTGGAGAAAAATTCAACTCCAGCGTACTTATAACCGACGAAGTGATTCAACGGATTGTTGAATGCATCGACATTGCACCGCTTCATAATCCTCCAAATTTGGCGGGTATTTATGCCATCAATGAACTTCTTCCCTCAGTTCCTCAGGTGGCTGTTTTCGATACCGCTTTTCACCAAACTATGCCGGATTATGCTTATATGTATGGTATTCCGTATTCACTTTATACAAAATACGGCATTCGTCGTTATGGTTTTCATGGAACAAGTCATCGCTATGTGTCGAAACGTGCGTGCGAATTCCTGGGAATGGATTACAATAATAGCAAAATGATTACTGCCCATATTGGAAATGGTGCCTCGGTTTGTGCTATCGAAAATGGAAAATCAGTGGATACTTCTATGGGATTTACTCCGGTTGAAGGTCTGATGATGGGAACTCGCTCGGGCGATATTGATTTGGGTATAGTGACTTTCCTGATGGAAAAAGAAATGATAGGAGCAGCCTATGTCTCCACCCTTTTCAATAAACACAGTGGTGTCCTTGGTGTATCCGGTATTTCGTCCGATATGCGTGATATTGAAAATGCTATTAAAGAAGGGAATGAACGAGCCCGACTGGCATTGGATATGTACGAATACCGCATCAAAAAATATATAGGATCATATACAGCTGCTTTGAATGGTATAGATGTGCTTGTTTTCACTGGTGGTGTGGGCGAAAATCAAACCAAATCACGCCAGAAAATATGTGAAAGTTTAGCCTTTATGGGTGTCGAAATTGATAACGAATTGAATGCAGTTTCACGGGGAAAAGAAGTCTTGTTAAGTACTCCGAATTCGAAAGTGAAGGTGGTGATCATTCCAACCGACGAAGAATTTATGATTGCTAAAGATACCCTGGAAATAGTAGAAAAAAAATAGAATTGATATTATTTTAGAAAAGCGTTACTCCAATTGGGGAAACGCTTTTTTTTATACTTGTTTTAAATTAAAATCTTACCGATACAGTTGCCCGAAATGAACGCCCCGGCATAGGAAACCAACGAACAATTTCGTAATTTGAATCCAACAAATTAAGCACTTCAACATTGGCGTGAATCAAATAATGCGTTGTTTTAAAATCCTTGTTAACTGAAATACTGTGGTCGGCATAAGCGGGAAGGTTATTTTCAGTATAATTCTGATTTACCGCATATCGCTTCCCTGACCATAAAAGCGAGTAGGAGAGGTCAATCCACGGTGTTTTTATTCCAATTCTTCCAGAACCGGAAACTCGGGGCGTATACGGAATTTGATTATTGTAATCCCGGGCTGATGGATCAGTTACAATTAAAGCGCGCTGATAACTGTAATTCGCTCCAAGTAGGATACCCAGTTTTTCCATGGGTTGAAAAGTTGTTTCTGCCGTTAAGTCCATTCCATCAATAGCCACTTTTCCATAATTCAAAATGGTCCAGAAAAAAGTATCTTTATTCGGGTAGGCTACTATTTTGTCAATCACATCATTATGATAAAAATCGGCGGTAACCGAAAGTAAAGGAAGCCATTTACCGATTGATTTTGAATAGGTTAAGCCCAGATTATACTGATTCGTTTTTTCAGGCTTTAAATCATGGTTACCAATCTGCGAATAATATAAATCATTGAACGAAGGCAAACGAAAAATATTTTTATAGAACATCCTAACCCGAAAATCCTCACTCGTAAAAGGCTTGATTGACAAGCTGATGTAAGGCGATAGTTGAGATGGATTATTTGCTGCATTGCCTGATTTTACAGTTTCTTTTACGACGGTTGAGAGTAAACTTGCTGTTGCCAACAGCTGATTCGTAACATATTTTGCTGCCACGGCCGTAAGCCATGAATATCGTGTAGGAAAAACAAAATTGGCCAAATCAGATGATAATGACGAAATTGAACCATCGGTGGAAGCGGAAAATGACAGATTTTCAAAAGCCCGAAAAAGAACGGAAGCCGAGCCATAGTATTCAGTTTGAAGATAAGTATTTTCTAATTTTCCTTCTGAATTTTGGTAAGTCGGATCTAAATAGCGCAAATATCCGCTGTTGAATTTGGCATTGGTTTGGAACGACCACGATTTCGAAAATTCCCGTTCGTAATGCGCTTGAGTGAAAAAAGTATGGTCCCAAATTCGCTGTTTGGATGAACTTTCGGCATTATATAAAATAGTAGGTCCGGGCAATCCGCGCTCCGACTGGTAATAATATCCTTTGATATAAGCAGCTTCATTTTGTGCGAAATTGCTGTAAACTGTTCCTTCCAACCGGAGATTCTGAACATCAGTATTCTGACGGATTTCATTGCTAACGGTTGAGCCATTATAAAGCGTATAGGGATATTTTCCATCTGCCGAAAGCCATTCAGCATTGATAGAAGCAGTGAGTTTTTTGTTGATTTTTCCTTCAAGTAGCAATGCCGGATTGAGCAACCCAAACGAACCGGTTTTCAGAGAAACTTTGCCATTTATCTTTTTGCAATTACTAAATTTGGGAGTCATGGTTTTAATATTCAACACGGAAGCAGATGCAAAAAGTCGTGCTGCTTGAAAAATATTATCGTTTTGTCCGCTACTGAGCGAAAGAATATCCACATTTTCGAGCGAAAATCTCCCCAGATCAATTTCTCCGGTTTGACAGTCGATTAGCGTGATGCCATCGTAACTCACTGCAGTGTGGTTTCCACCTAAACTTCGAACCGAAACCGTTTTCAAACCACCAATTCCACCATAATCCTTTACGTTCACCCCCGAAAAATACTTCATAGCATCTGAAACCTGTAGTACATTGAGTTGTTCGATGATTTTGGCCGAAAGGATTTGAAGCGGTGTAGTGGAACGAACTTCTGAATTCAGGTATTTTTCACTGATTATAACCTCTTGAATGCTATGGGATTGTATTGTATCAAAGGTGGGTGCAGTTTGACTGTATAATGGCGATAGCAGACAAAAACTCCCAAAAAATATAGTTGGAATAAAATGGAAGTATAAGCTGAAAAAAAACGTTTTCATTGAGTTGCTCGTCAAAAATTAGAAATAAATTTCTACTCAAAAGAATAAAAAATAAAGCTACAAAGGTACTGTTTTTGATTTTCATTTGCTAGTTTTTGAAAATGTCAATTTTCGAAAACTCATTTTCAGATTGATTTTTTGTATCTTTGTAGTCTTAAAAACTAAAATAATTTTATGGCAGGTTTTGGCAAATGGATAGGTGGCGGTTTGGGTTGGGCATTTGGTGGCCCGATTGGCGCTTTAATAGGCTATGCAGTTGGTTCTATGTTTGATAATTCTTCGGTTCATGTATCTGCTAATACTTTAGGTTCAGCTAGTACATCAGAAGGTGATTTCAAGATGAGTTTACTTGTATTGATGGCTTGTATCATGAAAGCCGATGGGCGAATTATGAAAGCCGAGTTGGATGTTGCCAAAAAATTTCTGGTAGCAAACTTTGGGGAACAAGGTGCCCTGGAAGCGCTACAGATATTAAAAAACCTCCTAAATCAACCCATAGATGAAACGCAGGTGGCTATGCAGGTGAACCAATATATGAATTATTCATCAAAATTGGAATTGCTTCACTTGCTCTTCGATATAGCGTATGCTGATGGTGAAATCCACCCATCGGAATTGGCTGCTATTCAGCGTATTTCTAGTATATTCTTAATCGACCGACTTGATTTTGAATCGCTTAAAGCGCCTTACATGAAACAGGTTGACCGTGATTGGGCATATAAATCGCTGGAAATTGAAACCTCTGCTACTGATGAGGAAATCAAAAAAGCATATCGCCGAATGGCCAAAAAATATCATCCTGATTTGGTCAATGACTTAGGAGAAGAAGTGAAAAAATCTGCAACTGAAAAATTCCGATCGATCAATGAGGCATATGAAAGCTTAAAAAAACAAAGGGGAATGAGTTAATTATTAAGCTCTTGATATTTGAGGACACTGAATGTAATGACAATCAGTTATGAAAAATTATTATGTTTATTTTATAATTGCATTTTGTTTAATCAGTTGTAAAGATGACTTTACTTTAGTAAAATCTGATTTGGTTGGATCGGGCAGATTATCTATGAAGGGACTTTCGAACTCAGATCAATATGTAAATTTCCCTAATGAGAATTTGATTATTAACGATTCGCTGAAGTGGAATCGGCTCGTTGTGCAAATGGATTCAGTAGGTTATACTGACTATAACAATTTGGAGTCTGGTTATTTAGTAAATGTCAAAACAGACTTTAGCCGTTTTACTGTAATTGCTTGTTTTGATGTAAGTAGGATGCATAATGGTTATTTAGAAATTGTAAAAATTCTTGAATATAATTCTAATATTGAGGTTCATTTTAATCCCTCTGTTTCAGTTCCTGGACCTTATTTATTTTCAGTTCCTGAAGCTTTTTGCTTAGTAAAAATAAAAACAACAAATAAACCAGTATCTTTTGTCTACAATTGACTTATGGAACACAATTTATATATTTACAACACATTAAGCCGCCAAAAGGAGCAATTCGTTCCGCTTCACGACAACAAAGTGGGCATGTATGTTTGCGGTCCTACGGTTTATGGCGATGCGCATTTGGGACATGCACGGCCAGCCATTACGTTTGATATTGTTTTCCGTTATTTGAAGCATTTGGGTTACAATGTTCGATATGTGCGCAACATTACCGATGTGGGTCACCTGGAAAATGATGCCGACAGTGGCGAGGATAAAATTGCCAAAAAAGCCCGTTTGGATGAACTGGAACCCATGGAAGTGGTTCAGTATTATGTAAACCGCTACCACAAAGCGATGGAAGTGTTAAACGTATTACATCCAAGTATCGAACCCCAGGCTTCCGGGCATATTATGGAGCAAATTGACTTTGTTCAGAAAATTCTGGATGCAGGTTATGCCTATGAGAGTGCAGGTTCTGTTTATTTCGACGTTGAAAAATACGATAAGAAATATAATTACGGTAAATTATCCGGCAGAAATATTGAAGATATGCTGGAAAGCACCCGTGACTTAGACGGACAATCCGAGAAACGCCGCAGTGTGGATTTTGCACTTTGGAAAAAAGCATCACCTGAACATATTATGCACTGGAAAGCGCCCTGGAGCGAAGGTTTTCCTGGCTGGCATCTCGAATGTTCGGCAATGGGAACAAAATACCTGGGCGATGAATTTGATATTCACGGTGGCGGAATGGACTTAATGTTTCCTCATCACGAATGCGAAATTGCCCAGAACAAGGCCGGTTTGGGTAAAGATTCAGTTAAATACTGGATGCATAATAATATGATTACCATTGGTGGTCAAAAAATGGGTAAATCGCTGGGAAATTTTATCAATCTAGATGAATTTTTCAGCGGAAATCACAAATTACTTACCCAGCCATTCAGCCCAATGACGGTTCGTTTCTTTATTCTTCAGGCGCATTATCGCAGCACGGTTGATTTCAGCAGTTCGGCGCTGGAAGCTTCGGAAAAAGGCTTGAGTCGTTTGATGGAAGGATATGCACGCTTACAAAAACTAACAGCTTCGGCAACTTCGTCGGTAGAAACTGCCGGACTTCGTGCTAAATGCGAGGAAGCTATGAACGACGACCTCAATACGCCAATTGTGATTTCATATTTATTTGATACATTGCGTGCTATCAATTTGGTCTACGACGGAAAAGAATTTATTTCGGAGACTGATTTAGCTGAATTGAAATCGGTTTTTGCTACTTTTATAGAAAAAATTCTGGGCATAAAATCCGAAACGGAAGCTTCAGCAGGTAACGAAGCTTACAAAAAAGCAATTGATTTACTGTTGAATATGCGCCAGGAAGCCAAACAAAATAAAGACTGGGCAACCAGCGATAAAATCCGCAATGAACTGACTGCTTTTGGTTTTGAAATAAAAGATACCAAGGATGGATTTGAGTGGAAGATATAAAACTACTAAACTAAGAAACAATGGAAACTACCAGACAACAAAAAATATCGAGGATGTTGCAGAAAGAATTGGGAGAAATCTTTTTGTTGTATGCCCGTGAATTACACGGTACTCTAATAACCGTTAGCAATGTGCGAATTAGTCCCGATTTAGGTATAGCCCGTACCTATTTGAGCATTTTCCCAAGTAATAAATCTGCTGCTGTGTTGGCTAAAGTGTTGGAAGACAAGAACTCAATTCGATTCGATTTGGGCAAACGTGTTCGTCACCAGTTGCGCATTGTGCCGGAATTATATTTCCACGTCGACGATTCACTGGATTACCTCGAAAATATTGACAATTTACTGAAAAGTGATCCACCATCACCACTTAAAGAAGGTGAGGTGATTGAATTGGATTAAGAAAAGTCCTCTAATTAACTCTTTTGGATTGTTGACCGTTGGTCCCTCGATGGGGGACTTTAAGAACAAAATGGCATTTACAAACACATTTAATAAAGACACATTTTCCGGACTTTCCTTTTCATTCAGGATTGCCCGTCGTTATTTGTTTTCCAAAAAGTCACACAACGCCATTAATATCATTTCGGGTATTTCTGCAGCCGGTGTGGCAATCGGAACAATGGCGCTGGTATGTGTTTTGTCGGTTTTTAATGGATTTGAATCGCTTATCAGCAATATGTTTTCGTCCTTTGATCCGGATTTGAAAATTACGCTGACACACGGTAAAACATTTGATGTAAACTCAAAGGAATTCAACGAGTTGCGAAAGCTGAAATCGGTAGCAGTGTTTACTGAAATAATTGAAGAAAATGCTTTGCTGCGTTTCAAGGATAAGCAAATGCCGGCAACTATCAAAGGCGTTGACAAAAACTTCGAAAAAATGACGCGCATCGACAGCATCATGTACGATGGCAAATTTCAGCTATTCGATGGAGCTTTTCAGCGTGCAATTCCCGGTATCGGGGTGGCCGGTACGCTTGGACTAGGTGCCCATTTTATCGATCCGCTTTATATTTATGCGCCAAAGCGAACAAGCAAAATAAATCTGATACGACCGGAAAATAGTTTTAATCAGGTGGGAGCATTTGTCTCGGGCATTTTTTCAGTCAAACAATTACAATATGACGATCACTATGTTTTGATTTCCATAGATTTAGCTCGTGACTTGTTTGAATATGAAAAAACAAAAGTTTCGTCGGTTGAATTAAAACTGGCAAAAGGAGTAAATCAATCCGACATTCAAAAAGAAATTCAAACCCTCATTGGTAAGAAATTTCAGGTTAAAAATCGCTATGAGCAACAGGAAAGTTTTTTCAAAATTATGAAAATTGAGAAATGGATTACCTATCTTATTCTCTGTTTCATACTTTTAATAGCCAGTTTTAATATTATTGGTTCACTGTCTATGTTGATAATTGACAAAAAAGCCGACATCTACACTTTGAAAAATTTAGGAGCAGATAATCAGCTGATAAAACGAATTTTTTTGTTCGAAGGCTGGATGATTTCCGGGGTAGGAGCGTTCGTAGGAATTGGGCTGGGAGCTGTCTTATGCTTATTGCAACAGTATTTCGGATTGCTCAAACTGGGTACTGGTTATGTGGTTGATGCCTATCCGGTGGTTACCAACTTATTAGATTTACTACTTGTTTTCGTAACGGTAATTTTGATGGGATTTTTAGCAGCCTATTATCCGGTTCGCTATATTCGTACAAATGAAAATCAAACCGATTGATACATGCTGTATTTATCAATGAATGAACAACATAATCGTTACTTTTTCGTTATTTAAAAATAAGATTTTACAGAAAATGAAAAAACAGCTTTTGATACTTGGCGTACTTGGTATTTTGCTTGCTTCCTGCTTAGGCGGTCAGCTAAATCCGCAATACGTTTACAACACAAATCCTTCCTATACCTGGGCATATGCCGAATTTTACGGACCTTATTATAAGTCCGAAAACGGTAATTTAAATAATGTGATTTCGCTTTCACTCTTTTCTGATTCCTTAGAAATTAATAAGATTGGAAATCTCGTTGGAACAGGGCAATATTTGTTTCTGGAGGATGTTTTTGTTGCCAAAACAGACACTTTTCTTCCGGAAGGTACTTACACAATCAATGATAGCGGTTTAGCATTTTCGGTTGCACCCGGCAAAAATGATACTGTTGATAATCAAGTTTATCCAATTGGTGCAAACATATCTTATTACGAAGGAAACACGGCAATGTCAACTCAAAAACTGGTTACCGGAGGAAACTTTACGGTTTCGAGAACACTAGAGCATTATTCGATCATTTTCAATTTAAAAACATCCGATAAGAAAGATTTAAAGGGTACTTTTACTGCTGTTTTACCACATATCAACCAATCAGTTGTTTCTTTGAAAAATAGTGCCCGTAAACGCCTAATTTACGCCCAAAATTAATTTAACTGACTCACTTTTTTGCATGAATTAAGCCAATCATGCAATTTTTTCTGCTCAAATAATTTTGGAAATTAAAAATAAAACGTATCTTTGCAGCCGCTTTAAGAGAAAAGCACCCTTTCAGTTGAAAGAAAATATATTGCGAAAGTAGCTCAGTTGGTAGAGCTCGACCTTGCCCCAAAGGAATGAACACTAAAACGACCTTGGCAAGGGCTTAATGAAATAATGTTTTTAATAATTACCAAAAAATTTTGCGAAAGTAGCTCAGTTGGTAGAGCACGACCTTGCCAAGGTCGGGGTCGCGGGTTCGAGTCCCGTCTTTCGCTCAATTGAAAAATTGGATTACCATAGAGCGGGACGAGAAGTTTATCCCGATTACTATCGGGAAGTCCCGTCTTTCGCTCAATTGATTAATACGCTAAATGAGGTTCAAGTCCCGCTTCGGGTACGAATAATAAATTCAGTTAGCTGTTGTTTGAACTAAAATAATTGTCATATTACGCCCGGATGGTGGAATGGTAGACACGAAGGACTTAAAATCCTTTGGCTTCACGGCTGTGCGGGTTCAAGTCCCGCTTCGGGTACCACCAATGATAAATGTGAAGAACCCCTAATTGATTTTCAATCAGTTAGGGGTTCTTTTTTTATTTACTCCATTTTTTCAAATAAATTGAAACGGATCAAAATAATATTTTGAAGTTTCCTTATTTTCTAAAAAACAATTTCTATATTTGCATGTAAATGGAATGAATATTCCGATTTAGTAAATATCCAGTCTAAAGACTCTTAAATCAGTACTAAACTTAGATGCAAAAAGATAAATCCATCAACGAATTCCGCTTCGGTGAAGAGGAAATGACCATTGGCAGGGCCCTCAATCTGGCACAGGGACTCGAAAAAGGAATTCTAACCACAGAAGTTCGCTCAAGGGTCCAAAAAAGCAGGGATGTCGTCGAACAAATCGTTCACAAAAAGAAAATTGTTTACGGCATCAATACCGGTTTTGGACCTTTATGTACCACATTGATTGGCGAAGAAGACACCAAAAAATTGCAATACAACCTTTTGATGAGCCACAGCGTTGGCGTCGGAAATCTCATTGATAAAGGAATTGCCAAATTAATGATGATTCTCAAGGTTCATGCGTTGTGCAAAGGTTATTCGGGCATCGCCGTCGAAACCGTTGAACGCATTATCTGGCACATCGAAAATGAAGTGATTCCCTGCGTTCCCGAACAAGGTTCGGTGGGTGCTTCCGGCGATCTGGCACCGCTTTCACACCTGTTTCTACCGTTGATTGGAATGGGGAAAGTGTGGTTTCACAATGAAATTAAGTCGATGTCGGAAGTGTTGGAGTTGCTTGGAATGCAGCCAGTCGATTTGGGTCCGAAAGAAGGATTGGCGCTGATAAACGGAACGCAATTTATGAGTGCTCATGCCATTATTTTACTGGAAAAATTCCAGAACTGTCTCGATCATGCCGATATCATTGCTGCCATCGACCACGAAGCCATGATGGGTTCCGTGAAATGTTTTGACGAAGAACTGCACAGTTTGCGTCCCTATTCCGGCAGTGTTTATGTGGCCAAACGCATGCGTGCGCTGCTTCATCATTCACAAATCGTTACTTCACATAAAAATTGTCACCGGGTGCAGGATCCGTATTCGTTGCGCTGCATTCCGCAGGTTCATGGCGCTTCGCGAAACGCATGGTTGCATTTGAAAGAAACCATGCTGATCGAAATCAATTCTGTGACCGACAATCCCATTATTTTTTCGGAAGATAATACCATTAGTGGTGGCCATTTCCACGGACAACCCATTGCCATGCCCATTGATTATGCCGGTCTGGCTGCAGCTGAACTGGGCAATATTGCCGACCGACGTGTCTATCTGTCGATGATGGAAAGTGTTCCGGGTCTTCCGAAATTGCTCATGAGTCGCACCGGGCTAAATTCCGGATTTATGATTCTGCAGTACAGCACAGCCGCTCTGGTAAGCGAAAATAAAACACAGTGTTTCCCCGCCAGTGCCGATAGTATTCCTACTTCGCTCGGTCAGGAAGACCATGTAAGTATGGGCTCCATCGGTGTTCGCAAAAGCCTTCGGATTGTAGAAAATCTCGAAAAAATCTTAGCCATCGAAATGTTTACTGCCGCTCAGGGATTTGATTTTCGCAGGCCGTTGAAATCAGGAATTCTGATTGAAGAAGCGCATAAACTCATTCGTGAGCAAATCTCTTTTGCCGATACCGATCGCATTTTCTCCGATGATATTGAAAAAGCCATTGATTTAATCCGTTCAAAAAATATAATTAGTCAACTGAATCATGTTGCCAAAAATCATCATATCGATTTTAAAAACGAAGAGCATGAATTATTCGGAATTTATTGATAAATATGCTTCACATCCTCATTACCTAGCACCGAGAGGCAATATTTTGCATGCAAAATCATGGCAAACCGAAGCACCATTACGTATGTTGCTAAATAATCTGGATGCCGAAGTTGCTGAAGATCCTGCCAACCTGATTGTATACGGCGGAACCGGACAGGCCGCCCGAAATCCCGAAGCGGTAAAAGAAATCATCCGCATTTTACTGGAATTGGACGAAAATCATTCCTTGCTCGTTCAGTCGGGAAAACCCATTGGCTTGGTTCGTTCTCATCCGCAGGCACCCCGTGTTTTGATTGCCAACAGCAACCTCGTTCCGGCTTGGGCAACGTGGGAACATTTCGAAGATCTGAAAGCGCGAGGATTAATGATGTATGGACAAATGACTGCCGGAAGCTGGATTTACATCGGTTCGCAGGGAATTTTGCAGGGAACGTTTGAAACTTTTGTAGAATGTGGTCGAAAGTATTTCAACGGTGATTTAAGTCATAAACTGATTGTTTCTGGCGGAATCGGCGGTATGAGCGGTGCTCAACCGTTAGCAGCTACTATGGCCGGTGCAACCTATCTGGGTGTCGATGTTGATCCGGAACGCATTAAAAAACGGTTGGAAACACGATATATCGACAAAATGACTTTCGATTATGCCGAAGCCATAAAATGGACATTGGAAGCGAAAGAAAAAGGCGAAGCGATCTCCATAGGTTTGGTGGGCGATATTGGCGATGTGCTTGAAAAGCTATTGCATGATAATATTATTCCTGAAATTATGACCGACCAGACTTCAGCACACGATCCGTTGAACGGTTATGTACCAAACGGTTTGACGCTAATTGATGCATTGGAATTACGGAAAACAAATCCGGTTCTTTACAAAGAAAAATCGTTGAAAAGTATGGCTCGCCACGTTGGTTTTATGCTCGAAATGCAAAAACGGGGCAGCGTAACGTTTGATTACGGCAATAACCTGCGTGAATTTGCCCGGCAGGGAGGTGAAGAACACGCATTCGATTACGATGGTTTTGTTCCTAAATTTATCCGTCCGTTGTTTTGCGATGGCAAAGGTCCATTCCGTTGGGTGGCGCTTTCGGGCGATCCGGAAGATATTTATACCACCGACAGGGAATTGATGAAACTGTTTCCCGAAAATGAACATTTAATCAAATGGCTGACTGAGGCGAAGGAAAAAATCGCATTTCAGGGCTTGCCAAGCCGCATTTGCTGGCTGGGAATGGGCGAACGCGAAAAAGCCGGTTTGTTGTTCAACCAATTGGTAAAAGATGGAAAAGTAAAAGCACCGATTGTCATTGGACGTGATCATCTCGATTGTGGTTCCGTGGCTTCTCCCAACCGCGAAACGGAAGGAATGCTGGATGGAAGTGATGCCGTTTCCGATTGGCCGTTATTGAATTTGATGGCCAATACAAGTGGTGGTGCAACGTGGGTTTCATTTCATCACGGTGGTGGCGTGGGTATTGGTTATTCACAACATGCCGGTATGGTAGTTGTAGCTGATGGGACAGAACGTGCTGCTGAATGTTTAAGTCGGGTTTTGTACAACGATCCGGCTATGGGAGTTTACCGTCATGCGGATGCAGGTTACGAAACAGCTATTGAAAACAGAAAGAAATTTGATATGAATTTTTAAGATATGACTTTAACCGGACCATTTAAACAAATTCTGACCATGGATAATTTGCCTCCGAAAGGCCATTTATCGGATGATCAACTGGAAATTATTCCCGATGGTGGAATCCTACATCAACATGGAAAAATAATTGAAATTGGGAAATACGAGCAATTAAAACATAAAAATCCGGATGTAACGATTGAAAGACTGGATGGTGATTGGGTTGTTTTACCGGGAATGATTGATGTTCACACCCATATTTGTTGGGCAGGTTCTCGTGCAAATGATTATGCTCTGCGTTTGTCGGGGAAAAGTTACCTTGAGATGGCAGAATCGGGCGGTGGTATTTGGAATACGGTGGAAAAAACCAGAAAAACTACCCGTATTGAACTGGCAGAACTGACTGCTCAACGAGCGCAAAAGTTACTTAAGCAAGGTGTAACAACCATTGAAGTGAAAAGCGGCTACGGGTTATCATTCGAAGATGAATTAGAAATGCTGGAAGCTATCAAATTAGCCGATCGCAATTCGCTCGCTGAACTTGTTCCGACTTGTCTGGCGGCTCATATTTTGCCTCAGGATTTTGATGGAAATGAAGTTGAATATCTCCAACATATTATTGATAAATTATTACCTGAAATAAAAAAGAAAAATCTGGCCAAACGTGTTGATATTTTCGTTGAAAAAAGTGCATTTTCAGTTACAGAAGCCAAATATTATTTATTGAAAGCTAAAGAGTTGGGTTTTGAAATTGCTATTCACGGTGATCAGTTTACAACCGGAGTTGCGGAACTTGCCAATGAAGTTAAGGCTGTTAGTATAGATCATCTCGAAGCTGCCAATGATGAAGAAATAGCGATTTTGGCAAAAGGAAATGTCATTCCGGTGGTACTTCCGGGAGCTTCCATCGGTTTGGGTGAACCGTTTGCACCGGCACACAAATTACTGGATGCCGGAACTTCGCTGGTCATTGCATCCGACTGGAATCCTGGTTCTGCACCCATGGGAAACCTATTGACCGTAGCGGCGATTCTGGGAGCGTTCGAAAAACTGACAATGACTGAGGTTTTAGCGGCTTTAACTTGCCGGGCAGCGTTGGCTCTGAATAAACCGGATCGTGGAATTTTGAAACCGGAATTGAAAGCCGATTTTATTGCATTCAAAACGAACGATTACAGGGAAATATTATACCGACAAGGGGAATTAAAACCGGAAAAAGTCTGGAAAAACGGTTTGCTTCAGCACTAAGACACTAAGATTACAAAGGTTCACTAAAAAAATAATTAAAAACATATTCACTTTGTGCCTCTTAGTGAGCTAAGTGCCTTAGTGGTTAATCTAAATATTATGAATCAAATCATTGAATGCGTTCCCAATTTTAGCGTAGGAAGAGACAGGGGAATTATCAATAAAATTCTCGAAGTTATCAAATCGGTGGACGGCGTGAAACTGATTGATGTTGATCCCGGAAAGGCGACGAATCGCACCGTGGTCACTTTTGTTGGTGAGCCGGAAGCAGTTTGCGAAGCTGCTTTTCGGGCAGTAAAAATGGCGTCAGAAATTATTGACATGAGCAAACATCACGGCGAACATCCACGTTTTGGTGCCACCGATGTGCTGCCCCTTATTCCAATAAAAGGAATCACAATGGAAGAAACCACTGAATATGCACACAAATTAGGAAAAAGAATCGGCGAGGAATTGGGAATACCCATTTATTTCTATGAATTTGCAGCAACGGAAGAAAAACGCCGGAATCTGGCAAATTGTCGTGCAGGAGAATATGAAGGTTTACCTCAAAAACTTTCTGATCCAGCTTGGAAACCGGATTATGGTCCTTCCGAAATGACTCCTCAAGTTGTAAAATCAGGTGCGATTGCATTGAGTGCCCGCAATTTTCTGATTGCCTACAATGTGAATCTAAATACCACTTCCCCCCGTTGGGCAAATTCCATTACCTTTGATATTCGGGAGAAAGGCCGTGTAAAACGGGACGGAAATCCGTTAACCGGAAAAATGGTGAAAGATGAACTTGGAAATCCGGTTTATGTTCCCGGTTTGTTGAAAGGGGTGAAAGGAATTGGCTGGTTTATAGAAGAATACGGAATTGCTCAACTGTCATTTAACATAACCGATACCAAAACAGCTTCCATGCATCAGGTTTTTGAATTAGCCTGTGAACGTGCAGCCTTGCGTGGAATTCGGGTTACGGGTTCGGAATTAGTTGGTGTTGTTCCGTTACAGGCGTTGCTGGATGCAGGAAAATATTTTTTACGAAAACAACGTCGATCTACCGGAATTTCGGATGAAGAAATACTAAAAATAGCTGTAAAATCACTGGGATTGGATGAATTGACTCCTTTTGATCCAAAAAAGAAAATAATCGAATACCTGATGGAAGATGAATCAAAAAAGAAACTAATTGAACTCAATGTGAAACAATTCACACTCGAAACTGCTTCCGAATCGGCAGCACCCGGCGGAGGTTCAGTTGCAGCATGCATGGGTGCCATGGGTGCAGCCTTGGGAACGATGGTTGCAAACCTGTCCGCACACAAAAAAGGCTGGGACGATCGTTGGGAAGAATTTTCGTGCTGGGCTGAGAAAGGAAAGGCGTATCACGATGAACTGCTTTGTCTGATTGACGAAGATACGGTGGCGTTCAACGGTATTATGGATGCTTTCGGATTACCACAGAAAACAGAAGAAGAAAAACTCTATCGCAAAGAAGCAATTCAAGCCGCTACCCGCAAAGCCATGGAAATTCCTTTCCGCGTGATGCAGGTAAGTTACGAATCGATGGATGTGATGATGAATATGGCACAAACCGGCAACCCGAATTCAGTTTCCGATGCAGGAGTAGGTGCGTTAGCAGCCCGCTCGGCTGTGCTGGGTGCAGGATTGAATGTCCGCATTAACGGAGCAAGTCTCACCGATAAGGAATTTGCCTCTCAATTATTACAACAAGCAAGTATTCTGGAACAAAAAGCCATGGAGTTGGAAGGACAAATTCTGGATATCGTAAACCGGAAAATTGGCGGGATTTGATATTTATTTTGGAGATTTTACTTAACCAGATTTTGAATCAATTACTACTTTTTTCTATAACATGGGAGGTTGTTTTGAGTTTCAAAAACTAAAAACAACCTCCTGTATTAATCTAACTGTAGATCTTCAAAACAAAGGGGTCTTTTTTTGTCAAAAATCTAAGAGACATTTTTTAAATCAATAAGAAATTACAGTTGAATATTAATAGTTCTGTTTTTCTTCTTCAAAGTATGCCTGCGGATGAGCGCAGGTTGGGCAGGCTTTCGGGGCTTCTTTACCCACATGAACATGACCACATTCGCGACATTGCCAGGTAGTTTCTTCTTCGCGGGAGAAAACGCTGTTGGTTTCAATCCGTTTCAACAAACGACGATAACGTTTTTCGTGTTGTGCTTCTACGGCTGCAATTTTACGGAAAGTAGCTGCAATATTAGCAAAACCTTCTGCTTCAGCCACATCGGCAAAGTGTGGATAAATACTTTCCCATTCTTCGTTTTCACCATTGGCCGAAGCCAATAAATTTTCTTCTGTAGTTCCGACTTTACCGGCAGGATAGGTCGCAGTGATTTCAACATCCCCACCCTCCAGGTAACTGAAAAACTTTTTAGCATGGTATTTTTCCTGTTCAGCAGTTTCCAGAAAAATAGCGGAAATTTGTTCAAAGCCTTCTGCTTTGGCAACTTTAGCAAACATGGTGTAACGATTACGTGCCTGACTTTCACCTGCAAATGATTTCAGCAGATTTTTTTCTGTTTCTGTTCCTTTAATGCTTTTCATTTTGATGAAGTTTAATTGATTTATATTTTTATTAAGTCGAGTTCTTTTGTTTGCAAAGTTAGTAAAAAAGAAGACAAAATTGTTATTGAACTTCTTCTTTCTTTTGGGTAATTTTCAAGAGATATTTACTAATTGACGGATAATTTGTAAGAAGCAAATATCCTAAAATTATTTTAGTAAAACTTATAGCCCAATAATATATGTTGTAACCATTTAAGTTTATAATACTTGAAACATCTGTTAACTGGATTTTTAGAGATAGATACATCTGATTTAAAAATATAGCAATATTATCAAGAATTAAAGTTCCCCCAATTATAATAATTCCCAGTTTTAAAATATTATCCATCCCGAAATTTTCAAATTCAATTCTATCATCATCAAATCCGGAGTTCAATTTGAGGAAGTCAATTAAAAAATCAGTTTTAACTATCAACATATATAACAATACAATCACAACCAAAAATAATAATAAAGTCATCAAAAGACTTGTTACTGTCAATACTGATGTAAAAAATAGATAATAAAATTGACCTGCTGAGAAAAGTGAACTTATAAACCAGTAAAGCCCAAACAGTTTAATAATTATCCGAAAAAAATCTTTTTTAGTCATCTTGATTTCATTTAAAATTAAGTTTTCAAAAATACTGATTTCCGATTAACCTTACAACAATACAGACATTTATTTTACAAATTGCTTCCTGCTGCAAATTCAGTATCTTTGCACTCTCAAACTCTTCAAACACTCAAGCATAATCATGGTCAGTTATTTACAGGTAGAAAATCTCACCAAATCATTTGGCGATAATCTGCTTTTCGAAAATATATCATTCGGCATTGCCGACAATCAACGGGTGGCATTGATTGCCAAAAATGGTACCGGTAAAACCACTTTGCTCAATATCCTTGCCGGAAACGAGGATTATCAGAGCGGAACTATCTCGTTTCGACGCGATTTGCGCATTGGTTACTTAGATCAAAATCCTGATTTTCCCAAAGAATTATCGGTGATTGATGCCTGTCTGCGTTCCGATAACGAAGCCGTGCGAACCATTGCTGCTTACGAGCATTGTATGATGTCCGAAAATCACAGCGGATTGGATGAGATTCTGTCGCAAATGGACCTGCACAAAGCTTGGGATTACGAAACGCGCATCAAGCAAATTCTGGGCAAACTCAAGATTACTAACTTTGAACAACTCATTGGCGAACTTTCGGGTGGACAATTAAAACGCGTTGCACTGGCAAATGTGCTGATTTCTGAGCCCGACTTATTAATACTCGATGAGCCAACCAACCACCTCGACCTTGAAATGGTGGAATGGCTCGAAGACTTCCTGAAACGCTCCAGCATGGCCTTGTTGATGGTAACGCACGACCGCTATTTTCTCGACCGGGTTTGTACCAATATTTTTGAGATTGACCATCAGGGCTTGTTTCAATATTCCGGCAATTATTCGTATTATCTGGAAAAAAGGCAGGAACGTATCGAAAACTGGAACTCTGAAAGTGAACGTACCGTTAACCTGTATAAAAAAGAACTGGAATGGATGCGCCGTCAGCCTCAGGCAAGGGCTCATAAGGCCAAATCGCGTCAGGAGAGCTTTTACGAAATTGAAGAACGTGCCAAACAACGGCGAAACAATGATAAAGTGCAACTGGATGTAAAAGCCAGTTACCTTGGTTCGAAGATTTTTGAAGCCAAATATATTTGCAAAGCCTATGGCGACCTGAAAATTCTTGATAATTTTTATTACAACTTTGCCCGCTACGAGAAAATGGGCATTGTGGGCAAAAACGGAACCGGAAAATCCACTTTTCTGAAAATGTTGCTGGGCGAAGTAAAACCCGACAGCGGTTCATTCGACATTGGCGAAACGGTTGTTTTTGGCTATTACAGTCAGGATGGATTGGCGTTCGACGAGCAAATGAAAGTGATTGACGTGGTGCAGGACATTGCCGAAGAAGTGAATCTGGGCAACGGAAAGAAAATGTCTGCTTCGCAGTTTCTTCAACATTTCCTGTTCACACCCGAAACGCAGTATAATTATGTGTACAAACTGAGTGGTGGTGAAAAACGTCGCTTGCATCTCTGCACCGTGCTGATGCGCAATCCCAACTTTCTGGTACTCGATGAGCCAACCAACGATCTCGATATTGTGACGCTGAATATTCTGGAAGAATACCTGCAATCATTTAAAGGCTGTGTAATTGTGGTAAGCCACGACCGCTATTTTATGGATAAAGTGGTGGATCACCTGATGGTTTTTAAGGGTGATGCCGAACTGAAAGATTTTCCGGGAAACTACACTGATTACAGGGAATGGAACGAATTGATGGAGGAACAGGAAAGGGAGGAACGGAACAAAGAACAAAGAGCAAAGACAAAAGACAATGAAACGCGAAACATTGAACGTGAAACACAAAACACGAAACGTAAACTAAGTTTCAAAGAAAAGCAGGAATTTGAAGTGTTGGAAAAAGAAATTCCGCAACTGGAGACTGAAAAAGCGGATATTGAAAATCAATTAGCTTCCGGCACGCTAAGCAGCGATGAGATTATAAAAGCCTCCCAACGTCATGCCGAAGTAGATGAACTGATTGACGAAAAAACCATGCGTTGGCTGGATTTGAGTGAGGTATAAAAGTTCCTCAAATACCTTAAGGTAATTAAACTAAACTTTTCCCAACTCCTTCTTGTTTCAAAGAGTACAATTTCAGGCAAAAAATGTCTTTATTGGAAAAACGAAACAGCTATGTACAAATTAGGAATTTTAGGATTGGGTGAAGGTCGCAGCACCATGTCGGCAGCCCTGCAGAGCGACAAATGGACATTGCATAAAATCTGCGATTTGAATGAAGAGCTCTGTAAAAAACGCGCCAAAGAATTTGATTTTCATAACTATACTACTCATTACGAGGACTTACTCGAAGACTCTGAAATTGATGTAATCGGCATTTATACCCCTGATAAATTTCACGCACAACATATTAAAATGGCTTTACAAGCCGGAAAACATGTAGTTTGCACCAAGCCACTGATTGACGACCTGAGCAAAGCGCAGGAATTAATGGAGCTGTGTGAGAAAAGCGGCAAACGCGTGTTTGTAGGACAGAGCAGCCGCTTTTTCGAACCCATAAAACGTCAACGTGCCGACTACGAAGCGGGTGAAATTGGCGAGTTGGTTACTGTGGAAGCGTACTACCATGCGGATCATCGCTGGTTTTTAGGCAAAGGCTGGTCGCTCGAAGAATCGTTTAAATGGCTGTATGGGGGTATGAGTCACCCGATAGACTTGGTTCGCTGGTATTTGCCCGATATTGTAGAAGTGATGGGTTACGGTATGCTGAGTCCCAACGGAAAAGCAGGTGGGCTGAAAAATGCCGACACGATGCATTTCATTCTGAAAGCAGCCGACGGTCGCATTGCCCGTGTAAGTGGTGTGTATTCCGGTCCGGTGCAACCCACCATACGGGACAGTGAGATGAGCTGCATTCTGCGGGGTACTGAAGGTTGCAGTCAGGGCGATTATATGGATTTACGCTATGCCATTACGACCAAAACAGGTGAAGAAAAACTCATTACTTTCGACCACAAACTGAAACATTATTTCCGTTTTGAAGGAAAATCGCATCATGCAGGTGAGTATCAGAATTACTACGAATATTTTTCTGATTGCCTTGATTCCGGCCAAACTGCCTACCCCGATTTGAAAGAAGGAATTGGTACCGTGGCAGTTATGCAGGCTATGGACGAATCGCTACGAACCGGTATGCCCGTAAAAGTAAAAATTTGAAGCCATTAAAATATCATCCATTACTTACTACCAACACCGTCGCTCAGAGCGATGAACTTATAACGACCCCGTCTCTTCAAGAGACGCTCATTATAAGTCTGAGCCACATACCACAAATAGGGTATATAAAAATACCCCATCAGTGCGATTGTGGAGCATACTGAATCCCCATATCTTTGCATCAACAAAACAAATAACTAATTAACCATTCATTGATATGGCAAAGATTGCAAAAGACCTCACAGAACTGATTGGAAACACTCCATTACTTCAACTTTCTAATTTTGCTACGAACAAAAGTCTCGAAGCAAATGTAATTGTAAAACTTGAATCGTTTAACCCAGCAGGTTGCGTAAAAGAACGTATTGCGTTGGCGATGATTGAAGACGCTGAAGCAGCCGGAATTCTGAAAGCTGGTGTTGAAATTATTGAACCTACCAGCGGAAATACAGGTATTGGTCTGGCAATGGTAGCTGCCGTAAAAGGATATAAACTAACCCTAACCATGCCCGAAACCATGAGCGTGGAACGTCGTAACTTATTGAAAGCCCTTGGTGCAAACCTGGTTTTGACTCCAGGCGCTAACGGAATGAAAGGCGCTATTGCCCGTGCTATTGAATTACACGAAGAAAATACTGCTTCATTTATTCCACAACAATTTGAGAATGCCTCTAATCCAAAAATTCATAACACAACCACTGGTCCGGAAATTTGGAACGATACAGATGGCAAAGTGGACATTTTTGTTGCCGGTGTTGGAACCGGTGGAACTATAAGCGGTGTAGGTGCTTATCTGAAATCAAAAAATCCAAGCATCAAAATAGTAGCAGTTGAACCTGCCGATTCTCCTGTACTTTCGGGTGGAGCTCCTGGTCCTCACAAAATTCAGGGTATCGGTGCCGGATTTATTCCTAAAAACTATGACGGAAGTGTGGTGGATGAAATTCTTCAGGTAAGCAACGATAACGCTATCCTGACTTCACGTCAGTTGGCACAACAGGAAGGATTGTTAGTAGGAATTTCTTCAGGTGCAGCAGCTTATGCAGCCACTTTACTGGCTCAACGTCCTGAAAATAAAGGTAAAAACATTGTTGCTTTGCTACCTGACACCGGCGAACGTTATCTTTCAACTTTGCTTTATGCATTTGAAGAATACCCGCTTTAAGAAGTACTAAAAAAGTAAGTGGCAATAAGTAAGTAATTTAGCTCGCCTCGTTTCTCTCATTTTCAAAAAATAAAATATTCTCACCAAGGTCTGAAAGTAAAGCTAATTTAAAATTCTTAGCTCTTATTTTCTTAGCTCATAATCCTAAAAAAAATGGCATCAAAAGATTTAAACTTTTCAGTTAACGGTAAAAACATCGGACTGACCAAATATCAGGGCTTTGCCCGCAATTTCGAACTTATTGTTGACGAACCAGAGATTCTGGGTGGCGAAGACTCGGCTGCAAATCCTGTAGAATATCTGTTGGCAGGATATGCCGGATGCTTGAATGTTGTTTTTGGAATTGTAGCCAAAGAATTAAATATTGAAATTAAAAGCCTGAAAATAAACATCGATGGTGATATTAATCCAGCTAAGTTTCTGGGTATTTCCGACGAAGAACGTGCCGGTTTTAAAGCGCTTAATGTTGACATTAAATTAGAAACTAATGTTGACAAAGAAAAAGAAACGTTGCTGGTTCAAACTGTAAAAAACCGTTGTCCAATAAATGACAACCTATCCAACCCAACACCAATTACGTATCAATTAAATTAATCAGTTTTTACTACAAATAAAGAAGATATTATGGCAGATTTAAAATTTGAAACATTACAAGTACATGCCGGACAGGTAGTTGACGGAACAACCAAAGCACGCGCAGTGCCGATTTATCAGACAAGTTCATACGTTTTCGACGATGCAGCCGATGGTGCTGACTTGTTCGCCTTGCGAAAATTCGGGAATATCTATACCCGATTGATGAACCCGACAACCGATGTATTTGAAAAACGTATTGCTGCTCTCGAAGGTGGTGTAAATGCGTTGGCTACTTCATCAGGTCAGTCGGCTCAATTCCTGGCTATCAACAATATCGTTCAGGCCGGTGACAATTTCGTTTCTACCTCACACTTATACGGTGGAACCTACAACCAGTTCAAAAATCAGTTTAAACGTCTCGGTGTGGTTGTGAAATTCACTGCCGACGACAAACCGGAAACTTTTGAAGCCCTGATTGATGACAATACTAAAGCACTTTATCTGGAAACAATTGGTAATCCTGATTTGAACATTCCTGATTTTGAAGCTATTGCTGCTGTTGCCGATAAACACGGCATTCCATTAATCGTGGATAATACTTTCGGTGCCGGTGGAGCTATCTTCCGTCCGATTGAACACGGTGCTACCATTGTGGTAGAATCGGCTACCAAATGGATTGGCGGTCATGGAACATCCCTGGGCGGTGTAATTGTCGACAGTGGAAAATTCAACTGGGGCAACGGCAAATTCCCGTCCTTTACCGAACCTTCTGACAGCTATCATGGATTGGTATTCTGGGATGTATTTGGTTTCGATGGACCGTTTGGAAACATTGCATTCAATATTCGTGCCCGTGTAGAAGGACTTCGCGACTGGGGAAATGCTATCAGTCCGTTCAATTCCTTCCTGTTATTGCAGGGTTTGGAAACGCTTTCATTGCGCGTTGAACGTCATGTATCAAATGCACTGGAACTGGCTACCTGGTTGGAAAATCATCCGGCTGTGGAATATGTAAACTATCCGGGATTAAAAAGCAGTCCATATCACGCATTAGCCACAAAATACCTGAAACGTGGTTTCGGTGGTGTGCTTTCGTTTAAACTGAAAGGCGATGCTGAAAAAGCGGATAAATTGATTGACAGTCTGAAACTGATCAGCCATTTAGCGAATGTTGGTGATGCCAAATCGTTGATTATTCACCCGGCAGCCACTACCCATGAACAACTTTCACCCGAAGATAAAATCTCAGCAGGTGTGTTCCCCGGAGTACTACGTATATCAGTTGGTATTGAGCATATTGCCGATATAAAAGCTGATCTGGAACAGGGATTTGCAGCTATAAAATAATTTTTTTTAGAATTTTTGTTAGTAGATAAATGCTCTCCAAGTGATTGGAGAGCATTTTTTATTGTTTTAACGCATAATTCTGGCCAAAACAAAAACCACAAAAGAACCATTGCTTGACTATGTTCCTTTTGTGGTTTAAATATCTAAAGAAAATCCTTTTTTTAATCAAGCGAATAAAGCAGTTCCAATCCCTGCTGCCATTCATAATGCCCCGATAAGTCATTAATATGACCGGCCTGACCGATGTTTATAAATTCGCTGCCCCAGTGTTGAGCATAGAATTTTGCTTTTTTGATAGTAGCCCAGGGGTCATTCGTACTGGCAACAAGTTTAGTCGGAAAATTCAATTTGCTCAATGGAACTTCTGCAAACAGCTTTTTCTGAAGTTTTCCATGTAACTGGTCTGTATCCGGTGGAGCTACAAGTAAAGCTGCTTTAATATTTCGGTTGTAACGCCCGGCCCATTCGGCCACCATCAGACACCCCAGACTGTGCGCTATCAGCACAACAGATTCATGTTCATATTCAGCAAGGGTTTTATCAAGGGTTGAAGTCCAGTCATCTATATTCGGATTATTCCAGTCTTTTTGAATAACCCGTTGAAAATTTTCGCCCGATTTCTCAAGCCATGTTTGCCAGTGGTTTTCACCCGATCCTCCATAACCCGGAATAATAAAATAGTTTGTCATATCTTTGTAAATTATTTTACAAAGATAGAAATCTCAATAGGTCTTTGAAATACCTTTCAACAGGGATTTTTATACCATAAGTAGGCTAAAGGTTGACCAACTATGATAAACTCAAAGAAGATATTTTTACATTGTACACTATACCAACTGTCAGCAGATAAATAACCACAATATGTTAATTATTGATTTTTTTACTCGTTTTAAATCCAAACAGGATGTTCATTGCGTCTAATCAGAAAACAAATATTATTTTTACACTTAAAATTTTACGATTATGAAACGAATTGGATTATTTTTATTGGCTTTGACATTATTAGTCGGAGCAAATGCAGTAGCTTCTACTATCGATATGGATAGTTTGAAAGACGAAATTGTGAAAACTTCGAAAGAAATTCAGGATCAGAAGAAGGACTCGATTATGTTGTCGAAACTTTCTCCCAATCAACTTCTTGAACTTAAAAAAGGAGAACAGGAAGTTGAAAAACAAAAGATTGAAGCTGAAAGACATGCCAAAATGCCTTTACCAAGCTTTATTATTTTTCTGATTTGTGCATTACCATTTCTTTTTGTCGGAACTATTATTGTAGTGAATGTGCGTCACAAAAACATGGAATCGAAACGCAAATACGAATTGTACACTAAATCGCTTGAAATGGGACAAACCATTCCGGAAAATTTCTTCGATGAGCCTAAAAAAGCAAATCCGGCTTCGAACCTCAAACGAGGAGTTATTTGGCTCGCAGTGGGATTGGCAGTTTTAATATCTTTTGTTATCATGCAGAAACATAATGGTTTGATTCTGGGAATTGTTCCTGCCTTTGTTGGCGTCGGTTACCTGATTGTACATTTTCTTGATAAGCCAAAATCAGATTCAAGCGCTGAATAACCATGAGCAACACGGATGATATCCGCTGGGTCACTCAGGTTGCTTTGCTAGGCGACAAAAACGCTTTCGATAAACTAACCTGCAAATACCAATCGCCTATCCGTCGGTTCTTTCTGAACCTGACGGCAGGCGATGGCCCGTTGAGTGACGATCTGGCACAGGAAACCTTTATCAAAGCATACCTGAATATAACCGCTTTCAAAGGCATTTCGGGCTTTTCCACCTGGCTGTACCGCATTGCCTACAATGTATATTACGACTCGGTGAGGGCGCAAAAAAAATATGCCGATATCAACGAATGGGAAATTGACAGTCAGCACCAAACGCAAAACGAATTCTCGGCAGAGAAGATGGATATTTACAAAGCGATAAAATTTCTGAGAAAAGAAGAACAAACTGCCGTTTTGTTGTTTTATATGGAAGACAAAACTCACCCTGAAATTGCTAAAATAATGAATTGTCCACTTGGAACTGTGAAAACATACATTCTAAAAGGAAAAGAAAAACTATCTTTGTACCTCACAAACGCAGGATATGGAAACTAATGACAAAATGCTGAAACAATTTTTCAGCGAACAGAAACAGGAAATTGCTGATAACGGTTTTTCGAAACGAGTTTTTCGAAACTTACCTGAAACTACCGACCGAAGTTGGATTGTATGGGTTTTTGCAGCTTTCGGAATGACTATTTTTATCTACTTCGGACTGACAAGCGGACTGTTGGAACATACTATTTCTCTCTTGTTTAAGTCTGTTCCTTATTATTATCTTTTAGCTGGTATAACTTGCCTTCCATTGCTGGGGACTGCCGGATATTATCTATCTCAAAACAAAAATTATCAGGTGATTTGATTCACCTGATAATTCTCATAAACAGATTTGAATTTGATTATTTCAGTTTCAAAATACCCTTTTCTTTCAACTCATTTGCTGCCAGTTTAGCAAACAGATAAGCACCTTCTTTCTTAAGATGTGTATCGTCAAAATTTACATACAAAACAGTTTTAGACTTCTCTGAGCCGTAACTCTCAACCAGTTTTTTAGTAGAAGCTGTCAGGTCAATCAATGGAACTTTCAGTTCACGAGCTACACTTTTCATGGCTGCCACATAATTCAGCGTTGAATCGCCAACCACTTCCGATAAATTATGTTGAGCTTTCTGAGTCAGTTTTTCAACCTTAAAATATCGGCGTACTACCGGCGTAATAAGAACCGGAACAGCTCCACGTTCACGGGTTTCATTCACGTAAAGTTTGAGGTATTTCTGAAATAATCCCCAGGGTGCAGTTCCGCGTGCTGTTGAATCTTTTTCGTCAGTATCCAGTCCGTTTTGCTTTTCGTCGTTATGTCCAAACTGGATGAATACGATATCACCCGGTTTCAACTCATTTCGAAGCTGTAGCCATACTTCTTTGTAAAATGATTTTGAACTTCTTCCGTTTTTAGCTTCATTTCTTAAGGTCATATCCTTGTTCAGAAACATTGGGAACATCTGACACCAACCGCGTTGTTCTTTTGCACCACTGTATTTGATTGTATCGTAATCGGCCATAGTCGAATCGCCGATAGAAAAAATACGTGTTTTAGCCTGTGTAAAACTAAATGCAAGTATGAATAAAATTATAAATCTTACTTTCATTAAATTGTAAATTATTTCGTCGGATTCCAGTTATCATAGCCTTTCAACACATTTTCAACAGTAAATTCGGCTGCCTCTTTTTTAGTCAGCAATTTTATCCATGCCGGACGTCCTGAAGTGACTGCACCCTCGCCTGTATTGTTGTATTCCATGTAGCGGGCAGTCTTTTCATTTTCAGGATTTTTCCAGTTGTCCCAGCCAATAGGCCTAATTCCTTTTGGTAATTGACAATTCATAAATAAAGTCATTGCAAAGGCTCTCCACGGACGACCCAGGTATTCATTTGTTACGCTATCGGCAAGCATTATTTTGCAGTTATTCAAAATATAGCCGTATTTATTGTTTTCGGCTGTACTGGCGGCAGTGATATACGAATTTCGCTTGCAAAGAATAGAACAACGTTCAAACCAGACTGTTGACGGTCCAAAAATAAAGTCGGTAGTGCCTTCAATAGAGCAATTCTGAAAATACTGTCGTGCATTTTGTTTTCCGGTATAAATTGTATCCTGATTCCCTAAAAACCGGCAATTTACAAATACGGCACGATCGCCTTCCACATGCAATGCCACAGCTTGCCCGAGTTGTGCGGCTGTATTTTCTACCGTTAGATTTTCAAGCCTGATATCATTTCCACAAATCTTGAACGTGAAGGTGCGGAATGTTCCCATTTTACGAATATTAGCATGATCGTCGTAATTGATAATCGTTTGGTCGCGGTCTTCACCAATCAACTTCACGTTACAAACGTAGCTGGGAATTTCCAGTTTCTCTTTATAAAATCCTTTTTTGATAAAGATAGTTACCATTCCTGCCGGATTAAAAGCCCGAACGGAATCAATGGCTTGCTGGATATTCCGAAAATTGCCAGTACCATTGCGATCCACAACAATATCGTAATGTTGTTGAGCATAACCAAACCAGGCTATCAAAACAAACACAAATAAAAATATACTTTTTTTCATACACGAAGTTTAAATAGCAATTTTAATACTATAAACTGTTGAATCAGAGCCAGCTGCTGAAATAATAAAAATTGATGACGACAAGCCTGAAGCATCCAAACTAAATTTTTGAGTATCGCAGGAAATACTTTTGAGCAATCGTCCACTCAAATCACGTAACAAGATTCTCTTCATATTTGTCGGTGATGTAATTTCGATTTGATGAGATTTCGAATAATAAACCGCTGAAATAATAGATGAGTTGGGAATAATGGGTGTAAATAAGCCGGTTTGAACATTGGTAACCGGTTTTGCTAATTCATTCAGATAGATTTCCACGTTGCTATATTTCCCATCTAGTGTAGTTGTGATTCCATCAGCAGGATTATTCGGATTTAGGCCATGATTCGTTTCCCAACTGTCAGGCATACCATCTCCATCGGAATCAACCGGAACGGCATTGACATCGTAAGTATATACAGGCCATCCTCCAACGTCTTTTTGAGAATCAATGAATCCTCCGGTACTACCATTGCTGCCAGCCGAACAGGAAATTGTTCCATTCAAGATATTGTTTATCACTCTGGTATCAACTGCATCGCGTTTCAGACTGGCACCACCGTAGGAAGTAACACTGAAGTAAGCAGCATTGGCAGTTTGAGTAGTAATAAGGGGTGATGAAAATGGTTCAGAAGATTCCAAATCGCTAATGCTTTTTGTTCCCAAACTTACAGGTTGAAATCCAAGCCAGTTATCAGTAGTGACTGCTGAATTGTTTTTTATTAGGTTTCCATTCAGGTAAAAGGTCCCCCATATTCCTGCCGCCTGACTGTTCGTTCCGCCATCCGCATTCGGGCTGAAAATACGGTAACTTACAGCACCTGAACTGGTAGCTGCTCCTGAACGGTAATAATTATTAATCATATTGTAATGTCCTCCCTCACCGGCATAACCCGAATTTCCACCCCAATTATAAATCACATTGTTTATAAAGTTTACGAGTTCTGTTGAAGCACTGTTGGTATAACGACTTCCGCAAAAACGCGGATTACGGCTGTCGTGAAAAGCGAGGATATTATGATGAAAAGTCGCAGGTTGACCACCCCAGATTCCGCCATAGCCATGTGCACCTTTGGAATGAACAGAGTTCCGCATACTTTCAGCCATAATACACCATTGTAAACTAAAACGTTTATTGTCGTAAAACGATGAGCATTCATCAATATTCCAACTCATAGAACAATGGTCAATAATAACATCAGTCATATCACGTCCCCAAATAGCATCAGCACCATCCCAACTATATGCTGTATTACCTGCCAACTTGTCGGCTTCGGCAGCCTCATCACCCATTCTGAAACGCATAAAACGGATAATCACATTATTTGCCTGAAGCACAACGGAATAATTTTTCAAACAAATTCCATCACCCGGAGCACTTTGCCCGGCAATGGTCAGATTGGCATTTTTTATTCGAAGTTCGGAAGTCAAAGGAATTAGACCGGCCACTTTAAACATGATAGTTCGAGCGCCGGATTGCTCAATCGCCCAACGTAATGTTCCTACAGTTCCGTCGTCTGTTAGTTTGGTAACATAAAGAATTATACCTCCACGGCCACCAGTTGTGTACATTCCATCGCCTTCGGCTGTGGGGAAAGCTGGAGTTTGAGCCTGAACAGTAGCCAAAAAAAATATTAAAACCAGAAAGAATATATTTTTCATTTTTCTATTTTTTCAACAAAACACTAAGCATGATAAATGGTCCTACAGCTTTCGGATCGTTCTCGCGCTTTGGCTCTGAAATATAGTACTGATAACTTCCATCGCGATAACGGGGTTCGCCTCCCAGACCGGCAACAGAACATACATCGGTCAATGAAATTGTTCCATCAGGATTTTCTCTTATAAACTTTTTCACAAACTGATCGTAGGCTTTACGGCCTTTTTCTAAATATTCTTTAGGCAAATACCCTTTTTGGGCACCTTTCACCCAGGTATAAATAAACATGGCAGAACCGGATGATTCCACATAATTCCCTTCTGCCCCCACCTTATCGGTCACTTGATACCACATTCCGGTTTGGGGGTCGCGGTACTTTTCTAGCGAGTGACTCAATCCAGTCAGTATTTTAATAATTTCAGGACGTTTGGGGTGGTCTTTTGGCAAATAATCAAGCACATCTACCATTGCCATCATATACCAACCCATACTGCGGCTCCAGAAATTAGGTGAACAGCCCGTTCCGGGATTCGACCACTTTTGTTGGCGGCTTTCATCCCAACCGTGATAATACAGTCCTGTTTTGGGGTCGTAACTGTGTTTTGCCATTGTGAGAATCTGATTGGCCACCTCATCAAAAAGTTCTTTCTCACCAAAGCGATACCCGTATTCTGCAAGGTAAGGGGAAGCCATATAGATACCATCGAGCCACATTTGGTTGGTATAGATTTTCTTATGCCAGAATCCTCCTTCGCTCGTACGTGGATGGGTTTTCATTTGATTACGAAGCAAATCCATCGCTTTTTTCAGCTTTTCTTCTTTGGTTTTGGCATACAGGTCGAAGAGTATTTTGCCTGTATTGAGCTTGTCGATGTTATAATCCTGAAGCTTATAGCCAGTTATGCTCCCATCCGCAGCAATAATCGTATCGGTATAAGTTTTCACGTAATTGAAATATTTAGGTTCAGCAGTCTTCCTCCAAACCATGTAGATGCTTTGAAGTTCAAGACCGTTGCAGTAATCCCATTTGGGCTTTTTGGCAAAGTCGGTCATCCAGCTTTCGGGCATTCGTTTTATTTCCGAATCGGCCATCCAAATTGAATAGGGTTTTGCTGCCGAAATCAATTCCGCGAAAACAATTGAAAGCACAAATAGAGCTGGTTTTAATCTGATTTTTGACATGATATTAATTTTATGGTATTTACAAACTTTATCAGATGCAAATTTGCAGATTTTTTATGAAATGAGAGGGGAAAAATTGATTTTTAATGGGTAATTTTCGGAAATAAAAGACAATTATCCTATCAAAAAACAAAACATATAGAAAAGTCAACGAATTAATTAAAAAAATCAGTTGACTTTTCTATATAAAAACAGTATAATCAACACATTTCCTACTTTTTGAATACAATTTCTTTTTGGTTAATCTGCTCGGAATACTGAACCAGATTCTTGTTTACGGTAGTTAGAGGTAAGGAAATGTTTTTTGTTTTATCCCCTGTTATAACAAACGGTTGTTTCAAATCTGAAGGATATTTGAGATCAGAGGCATTGAAATTCTTTACATTATTCAGTTTAAAAGCCGGACCCTGAGCAGGAATTACTGTTACATTTTTGAGGTTTATTCCATCTGACTCCACAATTTCTGCACCTAATTTAGCTGATATTGTTGCATTTTCAACATTTATATTCGAAATATTCATTTCGGGCAATCCATTGAAAAACATGGCACGACGAGCGTTGTTGGACACCAGATTTTTTACATATATATTTCGGAAACAAGGAGTTGTTTCATCTGCTATTACTTCAGTAGCAACAGTCTGTGACTTGTCTTTATTTAAGACAAGATCCTCACTTGCAGAGCGTCCACCGTAATACAAATCGAATAAAAACGAATCGTTTACGATGTTAAACATATAGATATTACTTACATATATGTTTTCAACGACACCACCACGTCCGCGTGTACTCTTAAACCGTAGCCCTGTATCGGTTCCTATAAACTGACAATTGGTTACTGAAATATTTCGTACACCTCCCGACATTTCACTACCAACCACAAAACCACCATGTCCCTGAAATACCTTGCAATTATCAACAATTACATTTTCAGTTGCTTTTCCTCTTTTCCTGCCTTCAGCATCTTTACCAGATTTAATACAAATAGCGTCATCACCCACATCCAATGTGCTATTAATAATCAATGCATTTTTGCAAGATTCCAGATCAATTCCATCTCCATTTTGTGCATAAGCAGGATTCTTAACAAAAACTTCATCAATAATCACATTCTCACATAGTAAGGGATGGATATTCCAGTTTGGTGAATTTTCAAACAACACTCCCCGTAACATGAGATTTTTACAACTAATAAAACTAATCATTACCGGTCTTAGAAAATCTTTAATATCTTCCCACTGTTGATCTGTCAGATTGGCTTGTGGCACATTAGTCTTGCTCAATTTCTCTCCTTTCATAAATTTCTCAGATGGATACCAGGTCGATTTTTCAATTATGCCTCCGTTTGAAGTTAACTTCAACCATTCCGATTCAGTTACTTTGTTTTTCTTCAACGCCCTCCATACCTGACCGGAACCATCGATCGTACCCTCACCGGTTATGGAGATATTTTGTAAATTTTGTCCACTGACAGGTGATTGACATCTACGAGTTTCCTGCCCTTCGTAATTTGCATTTACAATAGGATATTGTGAAATATCAGTAGTAAATAAAATTAACGCACCTTTTTCAAGATGAAGATCGATATTTGAACAGAAAACAATCGGACCAGTTAGCCACACTCCGGATGGAACTATCAGATGTCCACCACCCTTTGCTGAAAGTGATTTCATTGCTTTCGCAAAAGCATCAGTATTAAGTACCAGCCCATCACCAATTCCTCCGTAAATAGTTATATTTTCTTCAAGTTTAGGTATAACAGGCTCTGAAACATAATCCATTTTGAACGGAAGAATCTGATACAGATAATCGTATTTATAATTAACAGAAAAGGTATCAATAAAAATACCGGAAATGAATAAAATGGCTAATGAAAACTTTTTAAACAACATCATATTATTAAAATTAAATTTTGAAATATCGGAAAATATATTTTCGCAGAAAACAAGCACTGCAAAATTGCTAGTTTTTTTGATACTAAAAGGTCACAAATTGGTCGATTAATTGCAGTTTTTGGTAAAAGTGATTTTAATAAGTATTTTTATGAATAATGAATTGTATATTTGTTTATTATTATCAATCAACAAAAAAATCAATAGAAAGAGAAGG
>SESF01011434.1_pt1 | contig 38374 bp, 45 predicted proteins | sample 3171521 | NCBI WGS metagenome assembly SESF01 (sample SAMN10866945, study PRJNA518727) | freshwater metagenome | biome: subpolar coniferous forest; feature: holomictic lake; material: water; isolation source: holomictic Lake 227, 6 m and 8 m depth | place: Canada: near Kenora, Ontario | collected...
ATCGCGGGGGAGGTATAGAGCCGCTATAACTCTAGAGAGTCAACCGGCTTTGATATTGACTAAGTTGGGTCTCAGACCCCGAAGTACCGTTTGTGCGTTCAGTGAGCGTATTGGGATGGTGATATCTCTTGGAATACGGTTGTCGACCTGGAGCGCCATATAGCGCTGGCAGCACACCCGCAGAAAGCTTGAAAAATTGGGGATATCACCACGGTGTTCTAGCAACTCGTCATAGAGTTTAGAAAGCAACTGCGGCACATTCATGGCGTCCCGCATGGCTATCTCTTCCAGCGTATCCCAGAACAAGTTTTCCAGACGAACACTTGTTACGACACCATTGAGCCGGATGCTGCGTGTGGTTGCTTCATAGCTCATCGGATTGGCTTGCACAAAAATCTGGCACATGCTGGCTCCTTTGTGATTGCATGAGCCCTTGAGCATGTGCTTAAGGGCTTGATGGCGCTAATGGCTGATTTTGGTACCCAACAAGGCAAAGAACTGAGAAAGCCACGCTGGATGCGCTGGCCAGGCAGGCGCAGTCACGAATTGGCCGTCCGTAACGGCAGCGTCAATCGCAATCTCAGCATAAGTGGCTCCAGCAAGCTCCACTTCTGGTCGGCACGCTGGATATGCACTTATTCGCTTGCCCTTGATGATGCCGGGTACCGCCGTCAGAATTTGTGCACCATGGCACACCGCGGCAATTGGTTTGCCTGCGTCAGCGAATTCCCTGGTAATTTCCAGCACCCTGGCATTCAGGCGAAGATATTCAGGTCCACGGCCGCCTGGAAGGAGGAGACCATCGTAGTTGGCGGTGTTGACCTCTCCAAAGGTGGCGTTGAGCGTGAAGCGATGGCCGGGCTTTTCGCTATAGGTCTGGGCCCCTTCAAAGTCGTGAATCGCAGTCATCACGTAGTCGCCAGTCTTCTTGTCGGGGCAAACTGCGTGAACGGTGTAACCGACTGCCAGCATGGCCTGGAAAGGGACCATGGTTTCGTAGTCTTCACCATAGTCGCCGCACAGCATCAGAATTTTCTTGGACATCAAAGTCTCCTGGTTGGAAGGGAAGTTCAGTTTAGAAAGCTGGTATTTCTGAAGGTAGTAGCGCGCTACTACCGTCATCAGTGTTTTCCCTAGGTTGACCCCGCAAACAAAAACGGCACCACGCGGTGGCGTAAGCTACTTACAGACCGAAGACAATCATTCATTAACCATTCGTACGAATGGAATTATGGTTTTAAGCCAATGCTGCTCAAAGTATTGATGCCCAAGTTATAACGCGGTCCGTTTAACTATCAATTGCTGAGCATCAACTGCAAGATGAGGCCGGTGGCAATTGCAACCAGAACATAATCAGAGCCGATTTGTACCCAATGGTAGCCATGTGGGGGGGCACTCAACTGATGGGCTCGCCAGTCATTGACCACATAATTTCTGTGCCTGTATTCGAGTGGTAGTCGCTCGCCTCGGTGAAATTGATGTTCTGGACCGGCACCGCGTTCGTCCTGTTGAGCAATGTTGGGGGGCCGATTAGGTCTGTGGTGTCGACCCTGCTGAAAATCAGGGCCTGAATCATTGCGCTGGGCAAAGGCGACCTGACTCAGGCTCAAAGACAAGGTCATAACGGTGCAAACAACTGCTTTGGTATTCATGCGTGACTCCTCCATTGAGTTCAAAAGTTCATGTCAGAGTCGACGTTTTTCAACGCTGAAAAAACCAGGCTCCGATAACGCGTGAACTTAGGCTTGGACGCCGTTGAATACTTTGCGATTTCGCAAGTTACGGTAATCTGAGCCTGTTTCTTTGCCCATTTTTAGATGCCGCAGTCGCAGCAGTTATAAGTTCAAACTACAGGCCATTCTTCGGCAGCTTTGAAGCACAGTAGATTTAACCGTTTCGGATAACTGGTTGTCGCCAAACCATCGCTGCGATAACAATAGCTATGGCCTGAATGAGCGCAATGCAGAGCACTGAACCGGTCCAACCCCAGCCCTCAAAGGCCATCCCTGCGACCAGAGTGCCTGCTGCACCGCCGGCGTAATAACTCATGTAATAGAGGCCGGTAGCCAAGGAACGCCCCTCACTGACGTTTGTGGCTATCGTGCTGATGGTGGCCGATTGGCAAATGAAAATCCCGGTTGAACACACCGCCAGGCCGACAATGACCAAGGGTAATGATGGCAAAAGCGTCATCAGTAATCCGGCTACGGACAGGGACAATGCCGACAAAAGTGACTTCAAAAAACCAAACTTGGCAATGTAACGTCCAGCCAGTGGCGTAACCAAAACACCCACCAGGTAGACCGAGAAAACATTGGCCAAGCCAGCAGACGAGAGATGGAAGGGGGCCGATGCCAGGTGCAGGTTCACATAGGTGAAGGTTCCGACGAGCGAGAACAAGACACAGAACCCCACGGCACAAGCGGCCATCAGTCGTTTGTGATGCAGATGACGCCACAGGGTGTCGAAACCTGCCTGCATATTCCGGTTAGGCACAAAGCAGCGAGAAGGCGGCAACCGCCACACCACCAAAAGCGCGCCTAAAAAATTCAGTATGGCCAAGGTGACGAAGGCCCCGCGCCAGCCTAAAAACTGTCCTGCGTGTCCGGTGATGAAGCGACCACAAAAGCCACCCATGACAGAGCCGCCCACATAGGTGGCTGTCATGCGGGCGACACCACCCGCATGGAACTCTTCAGAAATGTAGGCAATAAGTACCACCACGATTCCAGGAATCGCTAAGCCTTGAAGGAATCGCAAAATAAGCAGCGCATTAAGGCTGTCGGCCATGGGTACCAGGGCCATCGGAACCGTCAGGGCGAACATTGAGGTGCATAGGACGTTTTTGCGTCCGAAGGCGTCGGAAAGCATGCCCATGAAGGGTGAGACCAGCGCAATCGCCAAGACCGTTGCCCCGATTGTCAACCCAGCCTGCACGGGAGAAGCGTGAAAATCATTCATCACCATCGGCAGCACGGCTTGCATGGCGTAAACGTTCAAAAAGGCAAAAAAGCCAATCAGCCAGACAATGGGGCGGGAAGCGAGTTGGGCGTTACCAAAAAGCCCCTGGCGCAACTGGTCGGCAATCATCGTTGTGATAGCGCTACTTATGGCTGAGTGAGTTGACTTCGCAGAGTGGCATTTTCTTGCCTGAGTTGCGCAATCAAGTGCTCAGCCTCTGTCAGTCGCATTTGGGCCACCTGGCAAGCGTCGGAAAGTCTTTCAACTTCAGCCGAAAGGTTATCCGCCACCGCCGTGACGCGCTCGCGGGTGCTTTCCCGCGTCAGAGTCAATTTTGCGGCCAGCCCATCGAGCCAGGCCATGATTTCAACCCGGGTCGTGTCTTTATGAACCGAATTTTGAAGCGTGGCTTTCTTGACGTCGGCGCGTCGACAGAGTTCTGACTGCGTCACGCGACCGTAATTGAAGGGGTAAATGCCATGGTTCGCTTGAACTTCGGCTTCGATGTCGTGCATGGCCCGGCGCAGTCGCTCAAGGGCCGCCTCAGTTCTGGCGTTGGGTTTCTCGGAGGCCGTAACCGGCGTCAGCAGCGAAATGGTCATGACGAAAGTTTAAACTTCAAAACCAGAAACAGACCGACACGCCGCTCGTCTGATGGAGAAAGTCCCATGAATCCACCCGTTGAGTCCGCTCTGTCAAGCACCGCAATGGAATTTCACGACTCTGAGGTGTCAAGCGTCGTGGCCGTGAATTCGGATATTCACGTGTTCTTCTCTGTCGCATATGTGCATCGGTCCAGCAGCACGCCGGGGCATGATGCCGTTGACGGCTATGTGCAGGCCGTCGAACTCCAACTTCATCAAGCGGTATCGACGGGCTCACTTGATGAGTGCTTTGGTAATCTGTCAGAGGGCGGGTTGAATGTCGATGGCATTTCAGTGCAACTTGTGCCGTTACCTTTTCAGGCGATGGGCAAAGTCACCCTGAACTTGCAGTTTTCCAACGGTGCCGTGCTTTCTGCCACCGGTACTTCGGTAACTCTTTCCCAAGGCGCTGCGTCCCAGTTCATCGAAAATTTTGCGTGCTAACGAATGCCAGTTAACCAGTCCGTGGACGAATGCTGAAAGGTTCGTTGATTGACAACGCGTTACATCTGGATATTGCTACGCGGCGTGATTAAGCCGCGCTTGCTTCGTCGTTGATTTAACTCTCGTCGCTGGATGGGGCTAAGTGTGCATCATTTTTACGGAAAATGATTTCACCGGTTGGCACGTGAACGACGCGTATTTCATGGCCCGAGGGGTGGGTCATGCTTTTCGATGCCAGCACAATGGCCAGCGAACGGTCGAGGAAATTGAGAAATTTGGCACCAGGAATTGGCAGCAATGGCCCCATTAATGGGTGAGAACTTTCGACGCGATAAGCGATTGCAGACATGGTTCGTCTCCTTGAATTTATAGTTATATATGCTAAGTTTTGAGCATATCGTGCAGTCGTTACCGCAATGTGTCAGTTCGCAAAGATATGTAACTTACCCCAGTTCACGAAAGTGAACCTTGGGTATTTCTGCTATCTCTGCACATTGGGTGGTGAACTAAAGCTGAGTTCAGTGGTGTAAACGTGAGCCGAGTCACGAACGCCTGCGATATGTCTTGTCAAATGAAAGTTCTGCGTGGTGCATAGTTTCGACTTAACTGGGTGCTATTTTCGCTGAATTCTGCAAGCCGTGTGTTTATGACAAAAAATAGCCTTTTAGTCATGCTTGGCAAGACGGGATTTCTACTCCGTCGGTGCTATAGTCCACCCCCTTGACGCGCGATGGAGCAGCCTGGTAGCTCGTTGGGCTCATAACCCAAAGGTCGTAGGTTCAAATCCTACTCGCGCAACCAAATATCAATTAAAGCGCTCTTGTCATCGACTGGAGCGCTTTTTTGTTTCTGATTTCCTTGCGTCAATCAAACAGTAATCGTTCTCAAACCCAGCCGCGCCGCCACTGGGTGTCATCGCGCATCTCGCGCCAGTCAATTCGACGTGTTGCCTTGGAGTGCACTGCCTCCAAGTCAATCCACTCGACCTTGCCGCCCTCAAGCTCCGGTACGACCACTTTGGAAACCAGAAAGTGCTTTTCCTTCGACGCCGGCTTCACTGCAGTCCATTTTGACAACAGCAGTTTATTGGGTTGCAATTGATTCATTTTTCCAGGCCATTATTTGTTTCGTGTGTGAACGCAGTCATCCCAAGGCAAAACACTGCATCCGCAGTGCGGAACTGTGTTCACAGACTTGGATGGAGCAGGGACCTTGGGCTTCTGCGATGGGGCACTGGCTTGTCTTGTCGACTGCTGCTGACTTGCCGCGGCTGCGTTTTCGGTCGCTCCTTCTATATTGGGAATCCAGCGCATGAACGGAGTTAGGTCCGCAACATCCACGATGTACCAGAGTTTTTTGGCAGCATCCCAGCGGGCCCCGAGCGCCTTCACGGCGTCCTTCTCCGCGAACGGCGTAACTAAATTGATTCTCATCTGTCGAATTATCCGTTGAGGCTGACCAATATGGGTTTAATGCCCGGCCATCGGACTTTCCGGTGACTGATACAAAGCTCCAATGTTCGGCCAGCCAGTTCATGACAAATGCGTGAGGTCAGCATGGGATGCTCCCGTTTGCCCAGTACGATGTTGCCACGCCAAAATATGTAGTTAAAAAAGGAAAGTTATGTCAGGTATGAAGGTCTATTTGGCCGGTCCCGATGTGTTTTATCCAGACGCATTGGCACGTGGACATCAGATGCGGTTCATCTGTGCAGACTATGGTTTCGTGGGGGTTTATCCCTTGGAAACTCAAATAGACGTAACGCTGCCCGATGCTTCAAATGCTATTTTTAAAGCCAATTGTGAATTAATAGATAGCGCTGACGCTGTACTGGCCAACCTGCGGGACTTTCGTGGCTTTGAGCCGGACAGTGGCACCGTTTGGGAGGTCGCCTATGCCCTTGCCAAGGGAAAAACGGTCATCGGGTATCTGCCGACCACTGCCAGTATCTTGCAGCGCATGGGGAACATCCCTCGGGATGGCGTTGACGAAGATGGTTGTACGGTGGAGGATTTTGGACTGCCACTGAATCTGATGCTGGCACACAGTCTTTCAGCTATTGCTTATGGCGAAGAGTCTGAGCATGAGGGGCTCAAAGCTGCCTTGGCAAAATTGCAGGAGTTAACTGCTGCGGGTGGATTACAGAATTAGGCCGGTCATATAGTTGGACGCTGTGCCCCAGTTCAGCACAAGGGCGTTGCCTCAAGCCACCTTGATGCCGAGTTCTCCCAGCAGCTCTGCTGCCTGATTCAATGAAATGGTGGCGCCCCGGAATAGCTTGGCATCCATCAGCTTCAAACCACCGATATCGGCTTCACGCAGGTCCGCACCCTCAAAACGGGTCAACTTTAGATGGGCATTGCGCAGACTGCCACCCATAAAAACAGCATCCCGAAAGTCGCAACCTGACAGGTCGGCTTCTGAAAAATTAAGCTGCTGCAACTGCGCTTTGCGAAACGACATCTTGCGCAGGTCGGCACCAATCAACAAGGTGTCTTCGAAACTCAAACCCAGATGCGCCGCTTCTTCAAAATTGGCGCCCGTGAGCTTGCACTCCTTGAAGGTTGCCGACGACAACCGAGCCCGACGCCACTTGGTATTGTTGAGGTCGCAATTAAGAAACTGAGCATCAACCAGTTCGGCCGCTTCTAAGTCGGCTTGGCGTGCGCGGCATCGCAGCCAAGTGGTTTGCGATAGAGACGCCGCATACAGGGATGCCTCCATGAAGGCGCAGTCCCGGAATTCAAAGCCGTGCAGGTTCAGCCGCGAGAAGTCAACCCCCTCAAAGTCGCACGACTCGAAAACAAGTGGCTGTGCCGCCTCAGCGATGAGCGTTTCGATTTCGGAGCGAGAAATTGTTTGGCCAACAGTGGCCGCCATGTTGCCCTCAGTCGAATTGGCTGTGCCAGCGTTTGTCATGGGTGCAATCTATACAGGGTCATTGGTTTCAAAGGAGCAGGCATTTTTGCATACAGCTTGCTACCCAAAAGTTCAGCTAAACAGTAAAGTGAGACCAACATGAACCGACTACACCTTGCCCTTGATTTAATCCAAGCGGATTCCCGCCCCGGCGAGGTGGAGGGCATGGCCAGATTTGGCATCAATCCCGAAGGTCGTTTCGGCTTGTCGATGCCCGTCATGCGCCGCATCGCCAAAACCCTAGGTTGTGACCATGAACTGGCACTCGCTTTATGGGGCACAGGCATACCGGAGGCCCGCATTGTGGCCGGCATGTTGGCCGAGCCTGCCAAATTGACATCCACTCAGATGGACGACTGGGTCAAGGGCTTCGCCTCTTGGGATGTGTGCGACCAGATTTGCGGCAGTGCCTTTCGGGCATCGCCGCTGGCTTGGCGCAAAGTGCCCGAGTGGGCTTTCAGCAATGAAGAGTTTGTACGGCGTGCAGCATTTGCGTTGCTGGCCACGCTGACAGTGCATGACAAAAAGGCTAGTGATGCGCGCTTCATTTCGATGCTGCCGCTCATCGAAGTTGCATCCGATGATGAACGCAACTTTGTGAAAAAGGCCGTGAACTGGGCGTTGCGCACGATTGGGAAACGAAATCTGGCGCTCAATGCGGCCGCTATTGATGCCGCACGGCGTATTCAGCAGCAAGGCACGCGCTCGGCGCGCTGGATTGCTGCGGATGCGCTACGAGAACTTACCAGTGAGGCGGTGCAAGCGCAATTGTTGAGCCGCCAGCGCAAGCCAGTCAAATGATGTAAACCAATTGGGGTTGACGGCAACAATGAGGTGCGGCTTGCCTCAAAGCAGACATAATTGACCTATGTTAAAGCGCTCTAAACAAAGACTAACCGGTTGGCTGGCGATTGCCGTCTTACTGCTGTCGGCGCTTGTTCCTTCCGTCGCTCAAGCTGTCTCCGCATTCGGCGGTGAGTCACAACAATGGCAACGAATTTGTACGGCCCACGGCGAAGAGCTTGTTCAAGCCGAGGGTGATTCAGGGATTCAAGGTCAAAACAAGTCGCTCAACCATGCGGGTCACTGTGCATTTTGCCTATTGAGTTGCCTTGATTGGGCTCCACCACACAGTATTGTTCCTGCGTCTATCGGGTCTTCCGGGAGATATGTGCCGTTCGTGGCGAGTGACTTCCCCGTTTTTCGCCGTCATCCCTGGTCATCACCGCACTCACGGGCTCCCCCCGTTTATTCCTGAATGTAATTGCGCAGATTTTTCCCCGCTGATGTTCTTTAGCCATGGGAGATGCGCATTTCAATCACATCATCTTAGCCACCATGGCGGTGGCTCCTTTGGAATTTTTGGCGATTGGTTATTCACCACGCCTGTGGGAACGAAATGAAAAAACAAACTCAAGTCTTATGGGCCTTGCTGGCCACCTTGCCCTCAAGCGCCGTATTCGCGTGCGCTAGTTGCGGATGCTCACTGAGCTCCGAGTGGGAGAGTCAGGGCATGTCTGGTGGTCCCGGTTTACGCATCGACTTGCGCTATGACTATTTGAATCAAAACGAAGTTCGCAGCGGTACGGACAAGGTGGGCACCTGGCCTGTGGACGGGCATGAGCAGGAAGTTTTCACAGAAAACAAGTATTTGACGGCTGGTGTTGACTACAGCTGGAATCCAAACTGGGGCGTGAATTTTCAGCTTCCCTACATTGACCGAGCCCATTTAACCAATTTAGATGGCACGGGCACCGGTACATCTCACAGCCAAAGCCTTGGTGACGTAAAGGTCGTTGGTCGCTACATGGGCTTAACGGAAGCTCGAAATATTGGTATTCAGTTCGGTTTGAAGTTGCCCACGGGTAGTTTTACAGAGAACTTCAGTGGTGGTGATGTGGCAGGGACCGCACTCGACCGGGGTCTGCAACCAGGTACGGGTACAACTGATGTCATCGTCGGCGCCTTCAATTTTGGTTCGCTATCGCAAAATTGGGATTACTTTACTCAAGCGACAGCTCAATTGCCAACCAATAGCCGCGACGAATACAAGCCTGGTAACTCCGTCAACTTCAATGTTGGTTTTAAATATCTGGGTTTTGAAAAAGTGGTTCCTGAACTTCAGGTGAATGCCCGGGTGTCAGAAAAAGACTCTGGAGCCAACGCATCCCCAGACGACAGTGGTGGGACAACGATTTATCTGAGCCCAGGCGTAACATTCCCGGTCAATGAAAAATTGAAAGTCTATGGGTTTGTGCAAGTACCGGTGTATCAGAACCTGAATGGTTACCAACTTGCACCCAAGTACACGCTATCTGTTGGAACACGGTTTGAGTTTTAGGTTACTTTGCGTTTAGCAGAGGCGTCACCAGCGATTCAAGCTCCGCGAAAGTGACTTCAGGTTCGCCAATGTGACCATTTTTTCTGAGGATGCCATCTTTACCGATAACAAAGGTGGATGGCATCCGCCAGATGCGGCCCAAACTTTTGAAGTCAGACTCAGACTTGAGTGCGATGGAAAACGTGAATTTCTGGGCTATTTTCCTGACTTCTGGCAGGTCCCGTGTCTCATCCATACTGATAGCCAGTATTTCCAGTCCTTCATTCTTGTGCTTGTCGTAATAGGCCTGGATGGCGGGCATTTCTGCTTTGCATGGGCCACACCACGTGGCCCAAAAATTAATAATGGTGACCTTGCCGCGGTTTGTGGAAAGCTGGACGGTCTTGCTGCTATCCAAGAGTTTGACCTGCACTTCAGGCGCTAGTTGACCGACCACCAAGTCGGCGCTATAGGCAGGCAGGGCAAAGCTTAAAAATGTGATGAGAATAAGTCGGTACATGGCCATAATTTTCTCACCAATGTGAGGACTGCGAGCCGGGTCTTCGAATACGATTCAATGCTGCCGAAGCTCAGTTGGCGTCAACGCTGGGTTGCGCCTTGTTCATGGCGTTTTTAACCATTTCGATGAGTTCTTGCCGATTTTCTTGGAGTTGAGTTGTGCTCGAAGTGGTGTTTGTCAAAACCGCCCCCGCACCTCCCGCCGCCATTGTCATCTGCCGTAGGTTGTTCACGACCAGGGTGCCTACAAGGCCTAACACTGCCAATATGCTCAAAACAACAATGGATGTTTTCATGAATTTTCTTCGGATTTGTCAAAGGACGGGTTTCATTGCCTGTTGAGAATTGAACAGTTCATCTGTTGCGTTTGGAGCACTGTTATCAATCATTGTTTGCTTAAAGCCGCGCGAACCTATAGCATCCGTGCACAAAAATTATGTCGTTGAGGTGTTTTTATGAAAATAGCCAGATATGTCATTGAGACCATGTTCGTGCTTGCACTGATAGTGCTGATTTACGGTGTCGCCATCAAGTTCTGATTTTTGCAATAGATTGACTCGCGTTGATTGCGCGTGCCTATTTTTGAACTCATTAGAACTCGCGCACCAAATTTGGAGCTGCCGCACTGTGCTGGGCAACCAGTTTTTTGCATGTCCCAATCAGCGCTAGTGGTTAACCCACTGTTGCATTTTCTGCCGTGGTGGCCTTGGCTCGCTTGTTTTTTCTCTTATCGTGTCACTGGTGCCACGCGTTGCATTTGATTTTGCACATAGTTCTGTAACGGAAAGCACGCCAACAGCGGCTGAGAAAATTGACAAAATAACAGTGGCAAAAACGGCTTTCATTTCACATCCTCCAAATGTTGTGTCTAACGTCATGCAAAATTAATGCCAGTGTCCATGGCCGTGAAAGCCACCCCACCAACCAAAACCCAGCCCTAAAGCAAACGGCAGGAAATAGTTGGGTTCGTAGTAGCCGGGATAGACCACTGGCGCATCAACGACATAAACGGGTTGCTGATACACCGGTTGCGCATAGGTGACTGCACCCGGAGGTGGTGCTATCGGTGCAATAGTGCTTGCTGGGCCGACCTGAAGCAAGAGAGTTGGCCCCGGGTCGTTGGGCAACTGCACTGAATATTGCCGGCCACCCACTTCATAAACCACGTTGTAGGCGACGGGTCGATTTTCATAAAAGGTCTGCATATTGCAGTTTTTCGCGCTTTGTCCTTGTGCAGTAGCATTACTTACGAAGCGCCCGCTCCCAGTGGCCCCCGTACCAGCCTTTGGCTGCCCGTCTGGGGTTGATTCAGTGCTACAGACCTGTCGGGGTACGCCAACCTGTTGCAGGATGGGCGTTGAAGAAATCACTTGCGCAATTTCCTGCGCCAGGCACAGGCCGGATGAAACCAGTGCGGCCGACAAAAGAAGTAGCTTTTTTATGGTGTTCATTTCAAGTGGTTAAGGTCACAGAATTCAGAATGAATGGGCCCCAATGGAGCGGTTTAGTAGCGTCGATAACCCTGTCGGTACTCCACAACCGGTGGTTGCACATAGACCGCCTGCGGACTGACTTCTTGCATCACGGGGGATGCCGTTCTGGCGCCAGACACCACCGGCGTGATTTGCAGCGCAATAGATGGGCCCGGGTCGTACGGCATCTGGACTGAATAATGCTTGCCTGCATATTCATATGCCACGTTGTACGCGACAGTGCGGTTTTCATAAATGGTCTGCATGCTGCAATGCTGCACGGTTTGAACCTGCGTCTCGGGCGCACCTTCAATTCGGTCGCCAACGACTGCACCGCCGAAAATACCAATCATGGTCGCTGCCGCTTTACCAGCGCCGCCACCCACTGCGTTACCCATGGCGCCCCCGGCGATAGCGCCCATGAGCGCACCAGCACCAGATTTCGGTTGCTGTACAGCCACCTGCTCATTGCTACATACTTTACGTGGCACGCCGACTTGTTGAATAACCGGCGTGGCCGACATGACGTGACCCATATCCTGGGCAAGGCTCAGTCCGGATGAAACCAGTGCGGCTGACAAAAGAAGTAGTTTTTTCATGTTGGACATTGTTTGAGTTGTATCTTGATGCACATCATGTACGTTAAAACCTGTTAATTTGTAGCGGTTCAGTGAAGTGTGGGTAAAGTCCGGCGTCAGGGGCTTTGTACCGTAAGTCCAGATTAATGCTGCTCGACAATAGGTCGCTTGAGTTACCCGTTGCAAACGGACACCCCCTTTCCTTTAATCTTGCGCATGACACCAATACCTATTCATCCCCACCCGTCAAAGCCACTTTTGATGCGTTTGATTTTGGCCCGTCCACGACTGTTGAGTTGCTTTGTGGCGGGCGTGGTGACCGCTTTGTTGTTGCCGACCGCTTTGGCACAACAGGCTGTCACCAAAGCCATCATTGGCTGGAATGTGGGGGCGTGTCTGTATTTGTTGTTTGCCGCGCGCATGATGTTCTGGTCGACGCACGAGAGAATGAAAACTCGGGCGTTGCAACAAGATGAAGGGCGCGTGCTGGTTTTAACTTTTGTGGTGACGGCCGCGCTGGTGTGCATCGGTGCCATCGTGGCCGAACTGGCCGTGGTCAAGGAACTCAAGGGCACGCTGCGCTATGCGCATATCGCGCTGGCGGCGCTCACGATAGCTTCATCGTGGGCGTTCACGCAGGTGATGTTTGCCTTGCACTATGCGCATGACTATTACGCCACGCAAATCCGTGGTGGTCATGGGGGATTGGAGTTTCCGGGTGGTCACCCTCCAGACTATGGCGATTTTCTGTATTTCGCCTGTGTCATTGGGACATCAGGCCAAACGGCCGATGTCAGTTTTTCCAGCCGACCCATGCGCCGGACCGGGCTGGTTCATTGCGTGCTGGCGTTCTTTTTCAACACCACACTGGTGGCCTTGACCATTAACATTGCGTCCGGTTTGTTCTAAGTTCGCTCAGCAAGGCTTCTTGGGTTGGCACCCTTTGAGTATCCATAGTGAGATGATGCCGATGGAGTCGTTGGCAATCATTTCATGGGCCATCGCCAATACGTCGCGCCCCTGATTGTCTTTGGCTTTGGGGTCGCCTCCGGCCTCCAGAAGCAAGCGGGTGTTCTCTGCATTGCGAGCATAGACCGCCTGATGCAACGGCGTACTTCCGTTGATGTCTCTGGCATTTGGATTCGCACCGGCGGCTATCAGCGCCTTCAGTGGCCCAGAATCTGAATTGAATGCAGCAAAATGAATGGGTTGTGAGCCCTGGTTATCAGCCGCGTCACGTTCGAGGGGCGCCACCTTTAGCATTTTTTGAAGTTCATCGGCTGTGCCCAGTCGCGCCGCATCATGGACTAAATTGCCATCCACACCAATGTTTTTTTGTTCTTGCGCCAGTCCTGGTATGGCGACACTCGCCAGCACGATGCTGACCAGACCAATCCGTACACTGCGTCCCAACAGACCTGTGATGAGGGCAAAAATGTTGTTGTATTGCATCACTGTAATTTGAGCGAGACCCGCTCAATTATTGTTTGAGTCATTGATAGTGTTCCATCCTGACTCTTAAGTAATTGATGCAAGCTAATTCCCAACTATTCTTGAGTAAAGCCAAAGTAGCTATGCTCTCATGGGCGGTCTGATGGCGCCATCGCTAATTGGGCTTTACTCTGTCTTCACACGGCTGGGCTCGCAGGCGCAAATATCGGTGCCTACAATTAAATGGTTCTCATTTACCGGTCGAAATCAGGTATTGCATTTGTTTTGAGCCCCGGTTGTTGAGTTGGTTCTAAACCGCATGCGGGCGTGTCAGTTGTTGGATTGCACATGACGCTGGCGTTCATTGAGCCCGGTAAATAAATCCAGCCAGGGGTCATTTCCTTCATTGAAATTCATCACGGGTCGATGAACGACCGACATAACTACGAGCATTTGAGTCGCCATTTCAATGATGTTGGCGGCGCTGCGTGAATTTGGCATGGTGACAAAAAAAGTAGAAAAATTCATTCGATTGCTTGGGCCCGGTCTTATTACCGGGGCGGCCGACGACGACCCAAGCAGCATCGCTACTTACTCCCAGGCTGGCTCCCAGCTTCGATTTGGATTGATTTGGACGCTGCTCCTCACCACCCCGCTGATGATTGGTATCCAGATGGTGTCCGCCCGTATCGGCTGGGTGACCGGCGAAGGACTGGCGGCGAATATCAATAAACTGCTGCCGCGTTGGGTCACAATTTCGTTGGTAAGCCTGCTGGTGGTGGCGAACATCATCAATATTGCGGCCGACATTGGGGCGATGGCAGAGTCGGTTCGATTGCTGGTCGGTGGTCCGATGGCACTCTATGTCTTGGGATTTGGCGCCTTGAGCATCGCGACGCAAGTAATGTTTTCTTATGAGCGCACGGTACGCGTCTTGAAGTGGCTAATTCTGGCTTTGTTTACCTATGTGGCCGTCATTTTGACAGTGCATGTTCCCTGGCGCCAGGCCTTCGTCGAGTCAATGCAACCCTGGTCATTCTTTCCAAAAGAGGTCTCATTGCAGGATTACGCCGCCATGGTTGTCGCCATGTTGGGTACCGCGTTTAGTCCTTACTTATTCTTTTGGCATGCCTCCCAAGAGGTGGAAGACAACAATCGCCGACCAGATGCACAGTACCTCCGGCTTCACCCTGCGTATGCCGCTGAGCATTTGTCTCGCATCAAGCAAGACACCTATGCGGGGATGACGTTCTCCAATGTCATTGCCCTGTGCATCGTCATTTCAACCGCAGTGACCTTGAACATGCAAGGCATCACCACTATTCAGACTGCATCCCAAGCAGCGCAAGCCCTCAGACCGGTTGCTGGCGATTTTGCCTTCGCCATATTTGCACTGGGCATTATTGGCACGGGACTCATCGCGGTTCCCGTGCTGGCGGGTTCTGCCGCTTACGCCGTCAGTGAACTTTATGGCTGGAAAGCCAGCCTATCTCATGGCTTCCAGGAAGCACGAGGTTTTTATCTCATCATCATTGCCGCCACCGGCGTTGGCACGGTCATGAGTTATCTTGACGTGGACCTCATTAAGGCGCTGGTGTGGAGTGCCATCATCAATGGCGTCATCTCGGTACCCATCATGGCGGCGCTAATGTGGATTGGTCAGTCAGAGCGGTTGATGGGCCAGTACACCATCAGTCCACGTCATCGCTTCTTTGGCTGGTCTGCCACCTTGGTCATGGCCGTGGCCGTGGTGGTGATGCTGGCGACGAGCTTCTAAGACAGTGAATCACACTGATAAATTTCAACTGGGAGAGCCGTGCGCCAAAGCACTATCGTGTATTCATTGTCAGCATGAACTTCGCTGCGCATTGAATAAGTGCGAATTTTCAAACCCGACCCCCACATGATTCAGACTTCAAATCTTTCCTTTTGTTATCCCGCCAGTTCCCCCATCACCTTTCCAGACATCGAGGTTGCACAAGGGGATGTTGTCCTCTTGAGTGGACCCTCCGGTTGCGGTAAATCGACCTGGCTGGCATTGGTGGCTGGGCTGGTTAAGCCCACCTCTGGCTCGCTAACGGTGGCCGGGCAGGATGTGGCTGGGCTCAACAACGTGGCCGCGGATGCTTGGCGCGCCGCCACCATTGGGTTTCTACCGCAAAAGTTACACCTGAGTGCAGCGTTGACTGTCGCTCAAAACCTGGCCATGGCCCAATGGGCCGCGGGTCAACAGGAAGACAGACTTCGCATTGCTGCCACGCTGAGGGCCTTGGATGTCGAGGATTTAGCCAAGCGCAAGCCCTCGCAACTCTCTGGTGGCCAAGCTCAACGAGTCGCCCTGGCGCGTGCCGTGCTGCTACAACCCAAAGTTATCTTGGCAGACGAACCCACCGCCAGCCTGGACGATGAAGCGGCAGCTGTCGCCATTGGATTGCTGGTGCAAACTGCCAAGCAGCGTGGCGCTACGTTGGTTATCGCGACCCATGATGGGCGTGTGGCACCCTTGATTCCGTCCACTGAGTCGGGTCAGGCGGGATACACCGCATTGATACTTTCACGCCAGATAACAGGTCTATCCATATGAAAACGATTGCATTGTCCTGGCGCTATCTCTGGTCACGCCCCTTGGGCGCAGCCCTCAACGTGGTGTTGCTAAGCCTTGGGTTGGCTTCCATCACCTTTTTGATGCTGGTGAGTTTTCAACTGAACAAGGCCTTTGACAAAGACCTCGCCGGTATAGACGTGGTGGTCGGCGCCAAAGGCAGTCCAATGCAGCTGATTTTGTCGGGCGTGTTTCACATCGACGTGCCGCCGGGCAATATTCCGCTTAAGGCCGTCAACGCCCTCAAACTGCACCCCATGGTGGCATCGGTTATCCCCATCAGCCTGGGTGATAACTTCAGAGGTTTTCGCATCGTTGGAACCTCGCACGACTACATCGGTCACTACGGCGCAACCCTGGCGCAGGGCGGTTTGTGGAACACCTCAATGCAGGTCGTTGTGGGCGCCACCGTGGCTCGAAAATTAAGCATCCAACTTGGACAGTCGTTTGTCGGTTCGCACGGATTGGGGGCGGGAGGACACTTGCACGGCGACAACCCCTATACCGTTGTCGGCATTTTGAAGCCCAGTGGCACGGTACTCGACCAGCTCATCGTGACCGATACGTCCTCGGTCTGGAAGGTGCACGAGGACTACACCGCAGTCGATGATGAAGACCGAAAAATCATGGAGGCGGAGCGTGAAGTCACGATGGCGCTGATTCAGTACAAGACGCCGCTTGCTGCCATGAGCTTTCCGCGGTACATCAATACCAGCACTGAGATGCAGGCCGCAGCACCGGCGTTGGAGATTACGCGCTTGCTCAGCATGCTAGGCATTGGCACCGACGTCCTGCGGGCCTTCGCGGGTGTGTTGCTGCTAACGGCAGGTTTGAGCGTCTTCATCGCGCTCTGGAGTGCAGTGCGTGAGCGTCGCTCTGACCTGGCATTGCTGCGCATGTTGGGCGCACCGCCGGCCAAGATTGCGGCTCTTTTGATGGGCGAGGCGCTCTGGCTTGGCATCCTGTCGGCTCTCATTGGTGTGGCAGGCGGGCAGGCCCTGACGGCCTTGATTGCCTGGATGCTGCAACTCGATAACTCCTTGCTCATCGGAGGGCTGGTTTGGCCCGTTGAACTATGGGCGGTGCCCGCTTTGGCGTGTGGGATTTCGCTTGCGGCAGCGATTCTGCCGGCTTGGGGTGCATATCGGGTCAGTGTTTTGGAACTTCTTCAATCAAGGTGAATCTATGAAAACTAGGGCATTGGCTTTTGCAACTTTGGCTATTTCTGCATCCGTCTATGCAGCTTCGCCGCAGGTCTTGAATCAGGAGACGCTTGACGATATTGCCAAGCACGAGAAGATTGCGGCGGCGCACACCGAGGCTGCCAAGTGTCTGAGGGCAGGCAAGCCCGATGAAGTATGCGAAGGCGCATTGCTTCAAGCTTGCAAAGGCGTCGCCATCGGCAAATTCTGCGGCATGAAACACTGACTTTAAATGGAGGCTCCGGCCATGAAACGTATCCCCCTTTTGGTTCCCTTGCTTCTGGCCACCCTGTCGATGGCCTGCTATGCGCAGTTGAGTTCACCTGTTGGTAACAACGCGGTTCCTTTTGGCAGTGGTGCGGGCGTTCACAGCCCAAATTCCCCCTTCCCCGCGTTGGAGGAACGGTCTGACGTGTTGCCCTGGTCAGTTCTCACCACCGTTAAAACCAAGGTCGAGAAGAAAAAGATATTGCCTGTATTTCCGGTTTCCATTACTGCGTTGGACCAAAAGAGCCAACGAATTCAGGGGTTCATGATGCCTCTAGACCCAGGTGAAAAACAAAAACACTTCTTGCTCAGTTCTGTGCCTTTGACTTGTTCGTTTTGTACGCCGGGAGGGCCAGAGAGCATGGTTGAAGTGAAGACCAAAACACCTGTGAAATATTCGATGGAGGTCGTGGTGGTCGAAGGTCAGTTTGCCGTGCTCAAAGATGACCCGTATGGGCTCTACTATCGCATCACTGATGCTGTGCCTGTGAAGTAATTGAGCGCTACGGCAGCAATTTAATGGCTGACAATTTTGCGTATATGGGGCAGGGTGAAAAGCGATGGCTCAAAGCAGGCTTAAAAACATGAGTATTGTTTAATGCAATATCAGTCATACTTTTCTTTACACACGTTTACCCGATGCCAGTAAACGGTGAAGCATCGGGGCTTGTTATAGGTACATGGCAATATCGCCATGACCGGAAGAACTGAAATGCTTAAAAAATCGCTCATCGCTACTGCTTTGGTTATCTCCACTTTAGGTGCGTTTGCACAAGTACCGGTGACCCTTGCAACCCCTGCGACCGCCACTGCGCCGGCTAAGCCCGCAGACGTTGCCAAGGAAAAGCACGAAGAAATGCGCAAGGCCAAGCATGAGGTGGAAAAAGCTAAACACGAAGCCGCCAAAGCCAAGCACGATGAAATGAAGGCTAAACATGAAGCCGAGAAGGCCAAACACGACGAAATCAAGGCCAAGCACGAGGCCGAGAAAGCCAAGCATGCGCAAGCCAAGGCCGCTCGCGCAAAGGAAGCAGCTGAGAAGGGTGCCAAGCCTGAAGTGCCTGCCAAGCAGTAATACTTCAGCAGCTGTCAAGAGGCAGTCAAAACAAACAGCCGTCGTGACCTGATGGCTGTTTTGCATTGAATGCCAAACTTCAGCATCAGCCATCGTTTCCCTGCTCTTGAATTCGAAGGGTGGCGGTCCAAACTGCAACTTTTGAAAAATTCCAGAAAGGAATTAATGTGAAAAACTCAGTATTTAAGTTTCTTGCAAAACTGCTCGTCGTTGCATCACTGATGGCAACTGGTTTCGTCATGGCACAGGCAGAGCCAACCATGGGTCAAATTTACGCCACTGCGCAGGCCGGTAAATTGGATGAGGCACAAGTGATGGTGCAGCAGGTGCTGGTGCTGCACCCCAAGAGTGGAAAGGCTTTTTTTGTCCAGGCCGAACTCTATGCACGGCAAGGCAAACTGGACCGCGCGCGCGACTCGTTGTCCACAGCTGAAAGGATGTCTCCAGGACTCCCGTTTGCCAACGCAGGGTCAGTTCAGGCCCTTCGGTCGCAGCTCGCAGCAAAATCAGTGCCCAAACCGCTGGCAAGTCCCCCGGTAAGCTACATGGCGCCCCAAGCCCCAACCCAGTCTTCTGGTTCTTGGGCCTTGCCCCTCCTGTTGACGGGCGGTGTGATTGTGGGCGCTTATTTACTTTTTCGCCGTCGTAATCCCGAACCCTATGCACAGCAGCCGGTCTATGCGAATCAAAATGCTCTGGGTAGCGCGCAATCGTTCGGCTCTGGCGGCGGTGCAATGCAACCGGCTTACCCGCAGCCCGGCTATCCTCAAGGCTACCCGCAACAAGCTGGCACTGGTCTGGGGGGCCGCATCATGGGCGGGGTCGCCACCGGACTGGCCGTTGGCGCCGGCGTTATGGCGGCCGAGGCCATCGGTCGCAACCTGATGGGCGGACATAACAACTCATCGCCGCAGTCCGATATGTTCAGTAATAACAACGGCAACTATGAGTCAAGCCCGACAAACACCGATATGGGCGGCGCCAACTTTGGCATCAGTGACACCTCATGGGATGACGGCGGTAGTTCTGATGCGGGTGGCGGAAACGATTGGGATAATTGATGCGGGGCTGCTGCTCGGCATGAAACTGCTAATTTCCAATGGTCTGAGTAAATTTGGAGGGCGTTCTCAAGTTTTTTAAAGCTTTAGTTTTTTGGGCGAGGTGTTAACGTCCAGTAGAGCCCCTGAATCCTCAACGTGGCCATACGTCAAAGGGACTTTTTGCCATGAACATCACTTCGCTTTTGGGGAACAGCGCAACGAGTACAACCGGAAGTGGGACATCAGCATCGCAAGCCTCAAGCGCGGTCAGCGCAAGCGCACAGCAATTCACCAAGACAGACCAGCGAATTCAGGCTGATGTCGACTCCACGACCATGCAAGTGTCGAAATTTGGGTTGCTCAAGTCGGCGGTATCGGCAAGCCAAGTCGCAGCACAAGCCCTGACTGGACTCTCATCGACAGCCTCGTCAGCGGCTGTCACAACGGCTGTCGGGAATTTCTTCAATACGTTCAATTCGGCGGTGAACGCGGCTAAGAATGCAGCGGCCGTGCCGGGTTCGACAAGCTCAGTGCAAAGTGCCAATCGTGTCACCAATGACCTCAAGCGCGCCTTGGCATCAGACCCAGCCACGCAGGATGCCATGAAAAAGTTGGGGCTGACTGTTCAAAGCGACGGTACCCTGACGCAAGATGCCAAGAAGTTTGCCGCTGCATTGAGTAGCGACCCGGTTGGCGTTCGCACTGCGTTGGCAACCATTGGGAAACGGGTGGATACAGTTGCCACCAAAGAGTTGGCGACCAGTGGAGTGGTTGCTTCAGAAATGTCGTCCCTGAACAAACACGGTGTCGCGTTAGCCGCGCAGCAAAAGGCGATGAAAGCACTTGAGACGGCCATGGACAGCGCCCAAAGTGCAACGGCTGCAACTACAACGACAAATACAACGGCAACCAGTACCTTTGGCGGCTACGGTTTAGCCGCATACAAGTCAAATTCAAATGGATTCTTTGCATAAGTAGCGTAAAAAGCTGCCAATTCTTGCTTGAGGATAAGAGAGCACCGACGACCTATCTCGTGTTGATGCTCGGCCCAACGTTGGGTGCCGCGCTAATCAGGCTTGCGTACTGAGCAAATTGCCAATGGCAGCGTTACTACTAGCAGCGCCATAGCCGAGGTTTTGCTGCATTTGCGTGAGCAATGCTTGCAGTGTGGCCTGTGGACTTGACGTTGACGAGCTAGAACTTGAACCCGTTGACGTGCTACTGGCTGTCGAGGAGCTTGACTGTTGCATATCTGCTGCCACCTTGGCAAAAGCACTTTGCAAGTCGGCAGGAGCGGCGCCGCTGCTGACTTGGGAAATCAAAGCTGACAAGCCTGCGGCAAAGTTGGCTTTGGGGTCGGTTGATGTCGATGCTGTACTGGACGTGTTTGACGCTGATTCACCTTTGACCGCTTGGAAGAGCGCATGCATGAATTGGCCAATATCCTTCTTCACACTGCTCGTGGCAGAACTGGAACCATCAGAATCGCCATCGCTATCGGTTGCGCCGGTGGTTGGGTTGTTTGTGGTGCCAGCAGCGGCGGTGATGGCGCTCGTCCCCGTTGTAGATGTTGTGCTGGACGTTGCCGCTGTGCCGCTGGTGGATTGCGGCATCGACAAGCCAAGGCTCTGAAGAGCCTGCATCAGCGCATTTTGCATCTGGCCGCCACCATGACCGCCATGCGACTTATGCGCACGCTTGCCACCACCATCACCGTCGCCATCAGGGTCTGAAGCACTGCTGACCTGTGACGATGATTGGACGCTTTGGGTTAATGGGGCTGGTGCAATGTAATTGGAGGAGGAAATGCCGCTGATGCTCATGATGGACCCTTGGGTAAATTGAAGTTATTCAATTTGATACCGGCTGCAACTTGGTTAAATCGATTAATAAAGGGAAAAGAGAATGCTTTTTACGTATCTTTACAGGGGTTGAGTAAAGATGGGTGCCGTTGCCTCATGGGAGGTGAGTTCCTGCGCGTTGGATGAATAAACCAACCTAAGAGCATGCGCCGCGCTAAGTCAAAACCGCCCGCCATGTATTCATTGCATGCAGTTACCATCCTTGGCAACCACATCAACGGACTCAGTCAATGCCAATCACTAAAAGACGCGCTATTCTGTCTCTAGTCGGACTCTTTGCCTCCATTGCGGGAGGCTTTGCACTTTATGTCCTCGCGGCCTTGAATTGGAGTTACTCCGCAGGTGAACGTGCCGGGTTTCTTCAAAAAATATCCGTTAAAGGGTGGATTTGTAAAACGTGGGAGGGCGAGCTATCTTTGGTCGCACTGCCTGGTGCTGCACCCGAGAAATTCTTATTTACCGTCAGAGATGCTGAAGTTGCAAAGCAAGTCAATGCAGCCGTTGGTAAAAGGGTCGCTCTGACCTATGCCCAGCACAAGGGATTGCCCACATCATGTTTTGGGGAAACTGATTATTTCGTTGTTGGCGTGAAGGAAATCAGTCAATGACAACGCCATGCTGACAGGCACTGACTTCAACGTTTAAACGCAAGTACGAGCACTCCGCTTGCCACCATGGCGATGCCAGTCCATTCGCGAAGAGAAGGGCGCTCGCCAAGAAACGCAAACGCAAATATTGCCACCAACACCAGGCTCAGTTTGTCGACCGGTGCGACCTTGGAGGCTTCGCCTACTTGCAACGCACGGAAATAACAAACCCAGGACGCCCCGGTGGCCAAACCAGACAGTCCCAGAAATAGCCACGTTTTGGCCGGCAGCTCCAGCGGGTTTGACCACTTGCCCGCGAACCAGACAAAGGCTGCGAGAACGACGATGATGATGGCCGTGCGAACCAAGGTGGCCAAATCGGAGTCAACACCCTGAATTCCAATCTTGGCAAATATAGCCGTCAGGGCTGCGAAGACGGCGGACGCAACCGCCCAATAAAACCAAGGGGCCGCTGTTGTCATGGTGTTGCGCTAATTCGGCGTAATGCTTCAGACAAGTTCATCAAGCCTTCATGTCCAGCAGCGCACCAGCCACCTTGTCACTGGTCTTGAACACCGCCAGGCTGTCCAGAAACGCATTCTTGGCCTGAAGTTGGGTCACGACATCTGTCTCTAACGATGACCCAACCTCCGTGGCTGTCGTCAACGCCGTGGACACGCCGCCACCGGGCTGGGCGCTTTGAACCACTTCCTGACGTCGAAAGCCGCTGGTGTTCATGTTCGCGATATTGTGAGCCGACGAATTCAAAGTCGTCTGCGCTGCATTCATGCCCGACATTGCGATAGAAGAAATGGAGGCCATTTGAAATCCCCGTCCAGTAGTTGACTCATAGCGATTTGAGCACAAAGCGGCCTTGAGTGGGGTGCTGGCCTCAGGCTCATGGGCGTCTTGACTTGGCAGGAGACGTCATGAGTGAAACAATGGGCCTCCATCATGAAACACCCTGCACAGATGTACTCAGCCCTTGCCGCTTTTTGCTTTCTTGCCATGCTCCCGCTGGGGCCTGCTTTGGCAGATTTACCCAAACGTGACTTGGTGGTTGAAATGCGCCAAGTGGAAGAGGGTGACAGTTCGGGCTACTCAGTCAGCACCCAATCGCGCACGCCGCTATTGGCAGCGCAACACGTGCAAGTTAAGAACGGCGAAAAGGCCAGTCTGAGCTTGGGTCGGTTAATTCCCATGCAGTGGGTGCAATCGGTAACGGCTCAGAGCGCGACGCTTGCCGCATCGGGTGCTTCCGCTAGCAGCAGTACAGGCTCGGTAACCAACGTCGTGACGTGGATGGATGCGGGTCAAAGCTTGAAGGTGCATCCGCGTTGGCCAGGCAAGCAACAGCCGGTCCTGGTGGATGTCGAAATGCAATCGGCCAGCGTGGATGACCGTACTGGCTCCGAACTGCCGGAGCAGTCGCGCAGTCACCTAGCCACGACGGTCAGCGCACCGATGGGCCAATGGGTCACGATAGCCGCGAGCGGCAATAGACCGCAACCCGGGGTTTACAGCAGCGATGCAAGTAGCAATACCCGGCTCCTGCTTCAGATTCGGGTATTGGCACCTTGATTCTTTCTGTTTATAACGGTGTTGTTGCTTATCGAGAATGAAGTGAGCGCTCTTATGTTGGCGTCGAAACCGCCATCAGTTGCATCAAGTCGATTTCTCTGACCAAGCGAGTCGGGCTGCCAAGCCAATAAATATCACTGCCGCACTCAAGTTCAACGCGCGTTGAGCACGCATTGAATTCTGGAACCAGACACCGACCAAGCTTGCGAACCAGGCTAAGCCGCCAAACACAAGCAGCGCGGCCAGAATGAATAAGCCGCCCAAGGAGGCCACTTGCAACGCCACCGGGCCGGCATCGGGACGTACAAACTGGGGCAAGAAGGCGAGGAAAAAAATACCAACCTTGGGGTTGGTCAGGTTCATCACAACGCCACGTCCAAACATGCGCCATGGGTTCAAGTTTTCGGACAATCCAGCGGAAAGCGGACCGACTGGCGCCCTAACGGCGCCCCAAGCCAGATAAATCAGATACGCCGCGCCGGTGAGTTTGAGCACCGTAAATGCCGTGGCAGAAGCGGCCAAAATGGCCGCCAACCCCAACGCCACCGCAGCGGTGTGGCCAAGCAAACCGGTACACAGTCCCAGCGTCACCAATAGCCCAGTTTTGCGCCCATTCGTGGCTGACTGCATCAACACAAACACGTTGTCAGGCCCAGGGCTCAGGCCCAGCAGGATGGAAATGCCAAAAAAGGTGAGGGCGGTATCAAGAGAGAGCATGTGCGTTGATGAAAATGAATAAGGAGGCGTTGGGCACGCGGGATGTCGCTGGACGTCACGATTTCAAAGTCCCGCTTTCACAGAACCCACGGTATAAAACGGTTGGTTTCGACCCGGTAAGCGTCATAGTCCAAGTGCTGCTCTCGCATCCAGCGCTCTTCAAGGATGGATTTCACCAGCAAAACCATAGCCAAAGCGGACCAAACCAGCCACCCTGCTGGGGGCTCGGACATGAGCGCCAGTGCGGCGGCGCCCAAAAGCACCGACGTGTACATCGGGTGGCGAATCCAACGGTATGGCCCCGTGGTGACCAAAGTACCCCAGGTCTTGGGGGTAGGTCGAATATTGAAGTTGCTAGGGCGGTTGTGCATCATTGTCCAAGTAGCCAGTGCCAACGATGTGGCAACCAGCAGCAGTGAAAACGACGGAATATTGCCACGCAATGCCCTGGCTGCGGCCAGTGCCGTCAGCCCTGTTAGCAGAGAAAATTGCATAGTCACCAGCAGGGAGCCAAGTAATTTTCTTTTTCGAAAGGCAAAGTGAGTCATTTTCTGGTTGCTGAGTTAAGGTCAAGAGACTTGTGTATCAGGGTGAAGCTGAATAGTGTTGTTAAAAAGTGTGTGGTGGTTCATTTGGAAGTCAGACTAAGAAGGGGGGCCACCACGCCTCGTGCATGGCAAGCGATATACAAAAAAGAGCGGCTGTCCTTGCTTCAAATTCTCCCAGATTTATATAAGTTGACGCTCGTAAGTCCGCGAAGTAGTCGTTGCATGCGTTTGTGGTGATAAAGGGTAAAAGTCATGGTCAATCAAAAAACTGCCAAAGAATTTGTGCGTCGACTCGGACCCGGCCTTATTACGGGGGCCGCTGACGATGACCCAAGTGGCATCGCCACTTACTCTCAAGCCGGTTCCCAGTTTCGTTTTGCTTTGGTCTGGACGCTGTTACTCACTACGCCGTTGATGATTGGCATCCAGATGCTGTCCGCTCGCATTGGTTGGGTGACTGGTGAGGGACTTGCTGCCAACATCAACAAGATGTTCCCCAGTTGGTTGACCAAAACTCTGGTGGGTTTGTTGGTCGTTGCGAACACTATCAACATTGCCGCTGACATTGGCGCCATGGCGGAAGCCGTTCGGCTTTTAGTCGGTGGTCCACTTGCCTTGTATGTTCTGGGTTTTGGAACGTTGTGCGTCGCAACACAGGTTTTCTTTTCATATGAGCATACGGTGCGCATCCTGAAGTGGCTCACCTTGGCTTTGTTTGCTTATGTTGCGGTAATTTTGACGGTTCAGGTGCCTTGGCGACAGGCTATCTCGGAGTCCCTGCATCCCTGGTCATTCTTTCCAGCAGGCGTCTCGCTCAAGGATTACACCGCCATGGTGGTGGCGGTGCTGGGAACAACTATCAGCCCTTACTTGTTTTTTTGGCAAGCGGCACAGGAAGTGGAGGACAACAACCGACGGCCTGAGTCTCAAGTGCTACGTTTGAACCCTGAATACGCTGCTGAGCATTTATCACGTATCAAGCAAGACACCTATGTCGGAATGACGTTTTCCAATGTGATAGCTTTGTGCATTGTCATTGCCACGGCCGTGACATTGAATATGCAGGGCATCACTGATATTCAGACTTCGTCCCAGGCGGCCGAAGCGCTCCGACCGGTAGCGGGTGAATTTGCATTCGCGGTCTTTGCTTTGGGAATTGTTGGCACAGGGTTGCTGGCCGTTCCCGTGCTGGCGGGTTCTGCTGCCTATGCCGTGAGCGAACTCTACGGTTGGCAGGCGAGTCTTTCCAACCGGTTTCATGAGGCTAAAGGTTTTTATCTCATCATCATTGCCGCCACGGGGATTGGCACGGTCATGGGTTACCTTGAAGTAGACCCGATTAAAGCTTTGGTGTGGAGTGCCATCGTTAACGGCGTCATTTCCGTCCCTATCATGGCGGCCCTGATGTGGATTGGCCAGTCCGAGCGTTTGATGGGCAATTACACCATCAGCCCACGCCATCGATTCTTTGGCTGGTCTGCCACGCTGGTCATGGCGGTGGCCGTGGTGTTAATGTTTGCAACGAGTTTCTAAAGGCTATTGGTGCCGGTTCTCTTCATTGGGGCGTAGCGTTAAGAATTCCCCGTGGATGGGCCGCCCAGTTGTGAATTAAGTCAGTTGGTTGATTCCGGATGTTTTTTTGCGACTGGCGACTGATAAATCTCTGGAGGGATTGGTTATCAATGCCTCGGTCGCTGAACGTGACGAAATTTTGACTTGGTCCGAAAAGGATGAGTCGTTTGACTAGTGTTCGCGTCAATGCGGGCTCATGTAACTGTTTCCTGACCCTGGTAGAACTTTTAGCTGCTCGTCACTGTTTCCTTTGTGAGTCAATCTTGGGCTAACGATTCGGTTCTTGGCTCAGTTTCTAACCAGAAATGTCGATAACTCTGATGTGGTCAGCAAAAAATTCAGCGCAAGCTAAATTGCGTGGACTTAGACCATGATTTTCTAAATCAAGGGGTACCCCATGGTCTCACCAGTTACAGCCAGTGTTAGCAGTTCCCAAACACAACCAGTCACGAAGGCACTCAGTCCCGAGGAAGCTTTCAAACAACTCGATACGGGCAACAAAGGTTACCTGACAGTGTCTGACCTGGAGTCTGCTGTCGTCAAGATTTCGGACAAAGGGGCCAATTTATCGAAGGCTGATGCTGCGGCGGCCGCCAAAGCTGATTTCGCCAAGATGGATACCAACGGTGATGGCAAAGTTTCCGCCACTGAATTCAAGGCCGCTACAGCAAACGCGCCACCAGCCGGGGGCGCTCCCGCTGGGGCAAAGCCGCCAGGGGGTGCGGGTGGCCATGGTGGTCCCAAAGGCGGTGGTGTTGGCAGTTCAACTTCCAGTACCACCTACGCGGCAGCCGATACTAATCAGGACGGGGTTGTGACCTCGCTTGAGCAACAGGCCTACGACGCCAAACATTTAAGTGCTAAGTTAAACACGGCAACCTCGAATTCGGCTTCCGTCAGCGCGGTCAAAACTTATGAGTCTGTCAGCACCGTAGTGTAGTGAAGTCGATTGCATTCTGGGGCGATAAAGCATCGATAACGATGCCTTAACAAGTGAGCCCTCACGGGGGCGATAACGGGCCCTCAATGTTTGAGGATTTATTAGCGGCTCATGCCCTCAACCCGAGGTCCAATTCATGCAGGCCGAGCGACTTTAATCAACGCAGATTACCGTCTTGGTCTGAGCGCCAGTGCGCATCACTTTCGCCGCGTCGATTTTCATCTCGGTGGTTAGGGCGATATTCGGGCTCGCGGTAGTTTTCTCGTCCGCGCAAATGCTCATTATGGTGTTCCCACCAGCGGTTGCGTTGCTCAACTTGCACAAAATGCACAGGATGTCCGCAGGCTTGATACCGTGAGCAAAACCGACCCCAGTCTCGGTATTCTTTTGGTGGCACATGTAAATACATCACGGGCGCTCCATAAACGGGGTGACCAACGATGACCGGCTGCACATTAATGACCGGAGGAGGTGGGTTGTTGCCAATGGCAATTTGGCCATAAATACCGGGTGCAAAGGCGCCACCGATGGTGATATTTGCGTAGGATTGCGCATGAACTGTGCTTGATAGCATCAGTGTCAAGCCAACGACAGGGAGTGCGAATAAACTCAGATACCTCCTCATTGTTCCCATGTTTGCCTGTGCTGAAAGCTGAGTCGCATAACGCATATTGTTCCTGATTGATTGTTGCGGTAGTCACACAACGTGCGACGGTCTAAAAAAGAATAACCCTTCATGTAAAGCTACTGACACCAGCGCTTCCATATGTAACAAGCTTGAAGGGCAAGGCGACCGTCCTTCGGATAAAAGGCCGATGGCGGGTCTTTGGGATACGCAAAGACCAACGTTGGCAAAGCTATGTGCCAAAGGTCGACGTGAATACGCTCAAAACGTTCTTGAATGCCGTGGACCGGGACGAGCGCCGCTGTATCTGAGAATGACGGCTTCCCGGCTTTCTCAAAAGTTTTGCATCCCACCAGTCAGGGCGAGGGCCGTGACAAAGAACAGCTTGACCACCAGCCAGCTTGCCACCACGATGAGCCAGGATTCCCACTTGACCCGCTGAGCGTTGTAAGTGTTCTCAGCCAGCGTGAAGACAACAGCACACACCGAGCCGAAAAACAGTCCAAATAAGGCTTGGTAAAGTTTCTGCATCCAATAGTGGTCAAGGTCGCCAACGATGGGCTGGAACATACCGGTGATACCACCAAATATCAGCCAGCGCGCCGTATAGCCCCGCCACCGATACCAGTGGCTTGCGCGCGGTGATGACCAATGGGCCTTCGTTGGGGATGACGGTTGCATGCGTTTGCTTTGTTAAATTTCTTACAGAATTCTAGGCGTCCGATTTGACGTTGATTGAGCTGACTTGAAGATGAATTTGCGCAATGTCATTTTTGAGCGGTGCTTTTCTAATATCCGCCCAGTTCAACTTTCGGCCTTCGCTGCAAGCGCATATGAGCGAAGGCGTGTATTTGTAAAATAAGGGATTTGGGGGCAACGAGGGAAGTAACTTTGCGTTGTAAGCCCAAGTCTGTGTGCAGGTTGATTTTTCAAGTTTTCTCCATTGATTCGTATGACCAATTTCAAAACACTATTTGCAGCTGCGCTGCTTTGCACTGTTGCCTCGTTATCGTTTGCGAAGGCGCCAGCAGCATCCAAAAATGGCGATGCCTCTACCGCCACGTCCGGGCCCTCGACTGCCGGCTCCAAAGCTAAAGCGAAACGTCACAAAGTAGCTCAGCATTCAAAAAGCAAGAGTAACGCGAGTCACGCAGCCAATAAACATAAGAAAACTCAAAATTCCGTGGGGTCAAATTCAAAAGGACCTGGCTTGGAAGCCTATTGAATTTGGGTGGTTCGCATTTCGGAATTGCAGAGAGTACGACCGGGATAAATCGGCAGCGACCCAAGAAACCAGAGAGCAGTTACCCACAAGGGGTTTTTGCGCTCATGACATACGGCCCAGGTTCACCATCGCCATTCGTTGAGAAAAACAGCAAAATGATTGAAGAGAATGAGTCTTTCAAGGTCGTAAATGGCGCTTTTCCGCATATTGGGAAGTCCATTCAGTTGTTCTGGGGCCATCGGGAGTTCCATGAATATATGGATAACCTTCAGCAAGAAAGGAAAGGGGTTGTGAGAGCGGGCTTTCCAAATGCCGTCATGAATGCTTTGCTCGCCCTCACTTCTGAACACGATGCAAGCTTCCCCGAAATGAAACCCAAGATAAAAGATGTCTGGTCAATTTATGCCGATAGGCGATGACGTTTTTTATTCGAGTGAAATGTCACCCGGCCACTACGCGTACAACTGATTTCTGTAAGTTGACCGTCAAATAGGAAAGTCAGAATATTAAATAGTTGCAGCAGGACTCGAGTGCAGCGAGGGGTTGGAGGGCGTCACGCCCCCGCCCCGTCTAATCACCCCGCGCAAAGCACTCGGCGCGACCTTGGTATCAAACACCATCCCGACCTTTTTGTGAAAGGTCCGACTTTTTGCCATCTGATTTATCATGATGTGCATGAAGTACGGTGGCGCGAATACAGTGCTTAATTCTGACTGTTTGACGTCGAATACACACTGTGCTCCATAAATTCGATTGACCCATGAATAATAAAATTATTGAAGATGCGACGGCTTATGTGCGAAAGCTGAAAGGTCGTGATGACGATGTCCCTGAATGGGGCAAGTACATGAAGTTAGTGGAGGCGCATTTAGAAGACGGTTTTAAATTGAAATTTAAAATGCCGCGCGAATATCATTACGCTTACTTGCGAGGCAAGGGAATGAGCGATGCTAAAAGTCGCGATGTGATGGGCCTTGACCATGGGCAACAACATCACACCTCAGAAAAGAAAAAAAGCTTCTGGAAGTTTTGGTAAAGGTTGGGTGCTTTGGCATCCTTCTCTCAATCTAATTCACGCACCACTTCGCGCAGCATTCCCGGCTCTGCTTTGGCATTAAACGTCACCCCGTCCTGCACCAAAATTCACGCCCTAATCTTCTTATTGTGTAATGTGCGTAGCTGTTCAAGCGCTCGCACTGCGTCATGCTTTATAGTGGTGCCGATGGGTTTGTTTCCATGAGTTGCGCCACCCCGCCAGCAGGGAGCCGAAAAGCCTGCGGAGCATCGTCACCAACGGTGGCCCTCGCTGAAAGACCTTAAAACCGTGCCGACTCAACTGTTCGACGTGATGGAGTGGGCATTTTTCGGGACTCCCGCAGCGGCTTGAAGTGTCAAGGTCGTGCCCGCTGAAAGTGAGATTAGCTCGACTGAGGCACGCCGGTTGCTCGGCTTTTACTGGCTATTTCTGCCATCACGTCACTCCAGCGCCCGGGCTTTGTTTCCCATTCGGCATGGTTGCGCAAATACTGCAAAGCAGGGACCACATCTGGGAGGACGTATCCTCCATATTCGTTATCTGCATGACCGAAAACCGATGGCAGTGCTTCGTCCCATCCATCAAAAGCCGGCCAGGGCACCAATACATGCTTGTCGTCTCGGCGTTGCGCCCGAATCCAACCCGAGCCATCGTTCTGTTTCAAATACAGCACTGAAGACCGCGGCTTCACCCACTGCCAAGGCGTCTCCTTAGGGGCTGATGTTTGAAAATGATGAGGGGTGGCGAATACTGCTTTGGGTTGTAACGCTGGAGGCGGCTGCTTCACCTTGGCTGCCTGAATATGCGCGGCTTCTTCTTCAAACTGAGCCAGAAGTTCTTGCGTATTGTTCACCAAGAGTTGGCGTTCCGCCGCAGTCAACGGTCTACCTTCACAGCCACCAAAGCGGGCCGAACCCAAGGCTGAATCAGCCCCGTACCGTTTTGCAAACACGTTGAGCCAAGCACCAGCAACTGTTCGTGTTCTCTGACAACGTGAATTCGGCGATACACCGAATGCCCGCAATTGGGTTGGCCGCAACGGACGCGCTCAGCGTGCTCGACGGACACGAGGGCCAGTAGCTTGGCTGTGGAATTGACTCCGTAGATGGTCGGCGGCACAAGCTCAGGCATGGAAAATCCTTTCCCCCAAATAGCGCACTGCAAATGTGCGGCAATTTATGTTGTGAGTCGTGGCAACACTTACGGCGAGGCCTTATGCAAATTTTTCCGAAATATTGAGTACGAGGCTCGGATGTTTTAGGCGATGTACCAATGCAAAGTATGTCAATCCTAATAGGTACTGTTTCTAACCAGGGTAAGCTGGTTGTTGTTGAGTAATGACAACGATGTCAGTAAATTTACATGTGAATCTGATATAAATCAAGCTCATCCCGCTAACCCTTGCCCCAGGTTGCAGGCCATCGAGGCCCAGAACACGCCTTCCTTGCAACCCGTGCTTGAACGATTATTCGTTCACCGCACCCATGTCGTGCTGCAAGCCGACGTAGGCAAACGTGTCAAATCTGTCTCCATCATTAGCGCTCCCGCTTATTCATTCGAGTGATGCGCCACTGCCTGTCGCCAAGGCATTGCAGAGTGCAAGTTTAAAAAACTCCCATATTTCGAGTATTGCTTTTGACGCCAAGGGTGTATTTGCGCTGACTGGACTGCTCCAGGATGGCCGTTGCATACCGGTCATGGTGTCTGCCGCAGCATTCAACGAGGAGGGATGGCGGGGCTCTGGCTATTGGCGCACCGTCACAGACCACAACGCGCCCCAGCGCTTACCAGCACAAGCCCTTCATAACGATTCAACGAGCAGGCTTCAAAAAATTGCCAGCCGGGTGCCAGGCGTGGTTTATCAATACCGGTTGCACCCTGATGGCAGCTCCTGTTTCCCTTACGCCAGTGACGCTATCCGTGATGTGTACCGGGTTAGCCCAGAGGAGGTATGCGAGGATGCCTCTGCCGTATTGAACATACTCCACCCAAACGACTATGCCGAAGTTATTAGCTCGATTCAGAAATCAGCATGTGACCTGACGCCTTGGCAACACGAGTACCGGGTGAAGTTTGCCGATGGTGAGGTGCGTTGGCTGTTTGGTAACGCGCTGCCGGAACGCGAGCCCGATGGTGCCACGCTATGGCACGGGTTCATCACCGACATCACCGAACGAAAATCGACTGAGAAGTCGCTGCGTTTGGGCGAGAGCCGAATCCGGGCGACGTTGGCGGCGATTCCTGACTTGATGTTTGAGCTCGACCTTGAGGGTCGGTACCACGACTTTCATAGTCCGCGCACTGAGCAGTTGGCGGCGCCGGTACAAGACTTGATAGGCCATCTCGTGTCCGATGTGCTGCCGGTCGATGCTGCTCAAGTCGTAATGATGGCCATTCAGGAGGCCCATGAACAGGGCTACTCCAGCGGCAAGCAGTTCGCATTGGCACTGGCGCAAGGCGAATTGTGGTTTGAGCTTTCTATTTCACGCAAGGCCACCGAGCCAGGTGAATCACCACGTTTTATTGTGCTTTCTCGGGATATCACTGAGCGACACCAGGCCAAAGAGCAACTGAGTATTAGCGACCACGCCTTGAAGGCAATTTCGCAAGGCGTCCTGATTGCTGGTCCTGAAGGTCGCATCCTCTCAGCCAATGCCGCTTTTTCATCCATCACCGGTTACAGTGAGACTGAAATACTGGGACGGACCTGCAGCTTTATGCAGGGCGTACAAACCAATGCGGGTGTCGTCGAGTCCATCAAACAGGCGCAAATAAAGGCGGCCGAGTTCAATGGCGACATTCTTAATTACCGCAAGGACGGCAGCACCTTCTGGAACGAACTGAGCATCACGCCCATGTTCGATGCAAAAGGACGGGTCAGTCACTTCATTGGCATCACGCGCGATATCACCGCGCGCAGATTGGCGCTGGAGGAGCTCGCTCAACAGCGCACTACGCTGGAACAAGTCGTCACCACGCGCACCGCTGAGTTGACAACAGCCTTGGCTGTTAGCAAAGTTGCGCGTGCAGACCTGCTGCGCAGTCAGTTGATGCTGGACCAAGCCACCCACTTGGCCAAAGTCGGTGCTTGGTCGATGGACTTGGTTGGCCAGGAGAATTTTGAGGCCATCCCATTCACCTGTTCGGTCGAAATGTACCGACTGTTTGACTTCAGGCCAGAGGATGTCCCCGTGCCCAGCGCTGCGGTCTTCTTGTCGCGTGTACATCCACAGGACCGCCAACGTGTCGAGGACTTGGTGATGAAGTCCTTAGTCGAACAATCCGCATGGGACATTGAATACCGGATTGCCTGGGATGATGGCAGCGAACATTTGGTGGTGCAAACGGGCGAGTTCCTGTTTGACGAACTCAGGAATGCCAAATCCATGTATGGCGCGGTGAAAGATGTCACGGCACAACGGCAACTCGAAACCCTGCTCCGTGAGCGCGAGGCGCAACTCCAAATCGCTTTGCAGGGTGCAGGTGCCGGCAGCTTTGAGTGGAATATAAAGACCGGGTCAACGCTTTGGTCCAAAGAGGTGTGGGCCCTCAACGGCCTGGAGCCTAATGAGGAGCCGGTCAGCTACATGGCATGGCGCCAAACGGTACAACCCGCAGATTTGCCTCGCTTGGAGCAAATTACGCAAGCCGCAATTGCCCATGGGACTCCGGTCGAACTCGAATGGCAGGTTAAATTGCCGCAGGGCGTGGCGCCGCGCTGGCTAATGAGCCGTGCGCAAGCCATTCCAGAAGCTGACGGGCAGGTGCTTCGTTACCGCGGCATCATCATCGATATCTCCGTGCGCCGGCAGGCCGAACTCACGCTGGAGTTATACCGGGACCATCTCGAAGAGCGTGTTACTGAGCGCACCGCTGAACTCGTGGCGGCCGAGGCCGAACAACGTCGGCTCAACCGCGCCTTGCGTCTTCTCAGTGTCTGCAATCATGCGGTCGTTCACGCCAACACTGAACAACAATTGCTCATTGAAATTTGTCGATTGGTGGTGGAGGTCGGAGGTTACTTGATGGCGTGGATTGGTGGGGCACAACAAGATGTGGCCAAAACGGTCCGACCCATGGCTGCGTTCGGTGATGTAACGGGTTACTTGAAAAACATTCGCGTCACCTGGGATGCGGAGCAAGCTACCGGACGCGGACCGACTGGAACGGCTTTGCGCACCGGTGCCATCCAAATCAATCAAAACTGCTGGACCAACCCTAAAATGGCGCCATGGCTTGAGGCTGCTATTGCTCAAGGCTACCAGTCCAGCGTGGCGCTACCCCTTATCGTTGATAAGCAGGTTTTATGTGTTTTTACACTCTACTCGGTTGCGCAAGATTCGTTTGGAATGGCTGAGGTACTCCTCTTAGAGGAACTTGTCGACGACATGGCATTCGGCCTGAAGTCACTGCGCGCCCGCTCTCAACTCGATGTCCACCAGCAAAAACTGGAAGAACTGGTTTCGCATCGCACTGAACAGATTTACAGCCTCAACACTGCGTTGACGAATAAGGCGCGTGATGCTGACAGCGCCAACCACGCCAAGAGCGCTTTTCTAGCCAGCATGAGCCATGAGCTGCGCACCCCCCTCAATGCGGTCGTGGGCTTTGCCGGGCTGCTGGTTGACTTGCCGCTGGGGCGGCGCCAGCGTGACTATGCGGACAAGATTGCGCTATCAGCTCAGGCCTTGCGGGCTTTGATTGATGAAATTCTGGATTTCTCTAAAATTGAAGCCGGTGAACTGCGGCTGGAACAGGCCCCCTTTTCGCTGAGCGCTATTTTGCGGACTGTGGCCTCGGTGGTCGGCGTCGGGCTCGGTAACAAGCCGGTTGAAGCTGTGTTCATGCTGGACGCAGAAGTGCCCGATGCGCTTATCGGCGACGCCTTGCGCTTGCAGCAGATTCTGCTGAACCTGACCAGCAACGCCGTCAAATTCACCAACACGGGCGCCATTGTGGTCTCGGTTCACTGCCTTGCAGGGGCACAGACCACTGAAGGGGGGCCGCTGACCTTGCTGTTTTCTGTGCGTGACACGGGTATTGGCATCGCGCCGGAACAAATGGGCTCGATATTTAACGGCTTTACCCAAGCCAATGCTTCCATCAGTCGTCAGTATGGTGGCTCCGGCCTGGGTCTCGCCATCAGCGAGCGGCTCGCCACCTTGATGGGTGGACAGATAGGGGGCGAAAGCGTGATGGGGCAGGGCAGCGAGTTTCGTTTTGTGGTGCCTCTGACTCAGGAAGACCGAGTTGAGCCGAATGCCGCTGCGGACATACCCAACAATTTACGCATATTGATTGTGGATGACCATGCCCTGGTCCGCGAGATGCTGATTCAAACCTGCACGGCCCAGGGTTGGTTAGCGACAGCGGTGGATTCAGCTACCGCTGCACTCAACGAATTGCACCGTAGTAATGCCGCCGAGGCTGATTACGACTTGCTGTTGCTGGATTGGCGCATGCCCGGTATGGATGGACTGGAGATGCTGCGCCAAGCCTACGCCATGCCCGGTCTGGGCTTGCCGCAGGTGCTCTTGATGGCCTCCATGGTGGAGCTGGAGCAAGCAGCACTGGCCAGCGATGGGCTCCACCTCGACGGTATCGTGGCCAAACCGCTGACACCCGCCAGTCTGCAAGAAGCGCTCATCCGGCTGTACGCCGGCGAGCCTGCCACATTGCTGCCGATGGTGAAGAAAATTGACAAACCTCTGGCCGGTATGCGTCTGCTGGTGGCCGAAGACAACGCGCTCAACCAGGAGGTGATTGAACAGCTGCTGACGCGCGCTGGGGCCGAAGTAGTGCTGGTCAACAACGGTGTCGCTGCCGTGGCAACCCTGCGTCTGGACAGTGAGCCGTTTGATGCGGTGCTGATGGACATCCAGATGCCGGTGATGGACGGCTATAGCGCCACCCGCATCATCCGGGAGGACTTGGGTCTGCAGGAATTACCCATTATCGCGGTCACCGCTTTTGCGCAACCGCAGGACCGTGAGAAATCCCGACAGGCTGGCATGGTAGGGCATGTCACCAAGCCACTGGATGTCGATAAGTTGATGGCCGTGCTGGTCCAGAAAAAGACAGGCACGGTGGACCAATTGAGCGAAATGTCAATTCACACAGCGCAAGTTATGCCGTCAGAAATTTCATTGGCCGTGCTGGATTTCACTGCGGGCATGAAGAGTTTTGGTGGAGATAAAAAACGCTATGGCGATATTTTGCGCAAGTTCATGCGGCAACATGGTGGCGATGCCGCGCAAGCCTGCCGCCTTTTCAAATTGAACGACACGCCAGGGGCGACGCATCTGCTGCACGAATTGAAAGGGGTGGCCAGTTTTCTGCAAGCTAAAGAGTTGGCCCAGTTGGCGGGTGCCGGTGAGGAGGCCCTGCGCAGTGGTCAAGTGGCGCTGATGCCGGAGTTGTTTGAATCGCTTGAGGCGGCGATGCAACGGCTTCAGGAATCCATTCAGGGTTTGGAGATTTCCGATGTTGTGTTCTGATTCAGTGTCCGGCAGTGGATTGCGCCAACAAATACCAGGCTCGCTGATGGTGCCTGGCATCAATATGGGTGGTCAGGGGTGGCCACCATGAGTCGCGTGTACTTGGTCGATGACCACCCTATCATGCGTGACGGTTTGCGTGCCCTGCTGGAAGGAGGCGGCCATACGGTGGTGGGCGAGTCCGCCAACCCCACCGAGGCACTGAGCGAGTTGCTGCGCTTGCTCCCCGAGGTATTGCTGCTGGACCTGCACCTCGGCGAACGCTCCGGCTTTGAACTGCTGGCAGAAGTACAACGCCGCCAACTGTCAACGCGCTGCATCATTTTGACCTCTTCGGCGTTGCCGCAGGATGTAGCCCAGGCGCTGAGACTGGGCGCGTTTGGTTATGTGCTTAAAGAGTCGGCAGGCAGCGACCTCATGCGTGCGCTTGAGGCTGTGGCACAGGGGAAGAAGTATCTGGGGGCCACCGTGACTGACCTGGCGTTGCAGGTGTTTGCAAAACCCGAGAAGGAAGACCCATTAAGCACCTTGTCGCCACGGGAGCGACAAATCATTCTCATGGTGGTCAAAGGGCAGTCCAGCACCGAGATTGGGCTGGCGCTTCATTTGTCATCGAAGACGGTTGCCACCTACCGCAGTCGCTTGATGCAAAAACTGGGCGTGCCGGATGTGCCGAGTCTGGTGCGGCTGGCGATACGATTTGGGTTGATTGATTGTGAGGAGCAAATCGCTGGCGAGCGCCGAAGGTAGCGATTACTGAGTATTGACCTCGCCAAACACACATATACGGTTGCGCCCCAAGTGCTTGCTTTGGTACATCGCCTGGTCGGCCTTCAAGAGTAACATTTCAGCGTCAGTGCCATCGGTGGGGTAACGCGCGACACCCATGCTTACGCTCACCTGTACTTCGGTTGCGCCATCCAATGCAATGGGTTTTCTGATTTCTGTGAGCGCTCGTTGCAACACGGCCAGGTACTCAGAATCTTCGTCAAATTGGGTTATCAATAATGCAAACTCATCGCCACCCAAGCGGCAAGCCGTGTCGTTAGGACGCATGGCGTGTTGCAAGCGGTGTGCCACTTCCTTCAAAACAATATCACCGGCGGCATGACCGTAGGCGTCATTGAGCTGTTTAAAACCATCCATGTCAACGTAGCACGCTGCCAAGCAGGCTTGGGTACGCGTGGCAATTGCCAGCGCCTGCTTGATTCGGTCAGCAAAGAGGGTTCGGTTGGGCAGCCCGGTCAAGCAATCATGGAACGCCAAATGCTCAATTTGAAGCTGATAAAGTTTTAAATCAGAAATGTCGGCCACAAACCAGATTGATAATTCTTGGCTCGGTGAAAGCATCACGCCTTTGATATCAGCCCACATAAATGAGCCGTCTTTGCGTCGCATCTCAAGCTGCGTTCGGTAGGGCTCACCGCACTTGAGAAGAGGGTAGGCTGCGGCCCCGAGGGCCTCAAATTGAGCGTCATCCTTGTAAAAAATTCGAGACGACTGACCCACTAGTTCAGGCGTGGTATGGCCATAAAGGCGCGTCATTGCCTTGTTGACCCACAAGACGCGACGGCCTTGGAGTTTGACAATGCCAATCAATTCGTTGTCCAGCATTGCCTGCTGGTCATGCTGAATTCGCTCCAGCTCACTCTTGGCTTTATGCAAGGCGGTGATGTCGTAGAGCACCGAACGGCTCATCAAAAAATCACC
>SESF01022532.1_pt1 | contig 38201 bp, 34 predicted proteins | sample 3171521 | NCBI WGS metagenome assembly SESF01 (sample SAMN10866945, study PRJNA518727) | freshwater metagenome | biome: subpolar coniferous forest; feature: holomictic lake; material: water; isolation source: holomictic Lake 227, 6 m and 8 m depth | place: Canada: near Kenora, Ontario | collected...
TTATGAGAGCTTAAATCTGAAATTTGAGAACTTGAAATTTAAATCACCCCTGGTAGTTTCTATTGAAAATGAGATGGAAAAACGTCATATTAAACAACGTCAAACTGCCATTTTGTTAGACGTAAAAGAATCTACCTTTAGTCAGATAATGACCGGAAAAAGGCCAGTATCCATGCGTATGGCTAAACGCCTATACAAAGAGCTGAATATAGATCCGGGACTAATTTTAGAGTTTTCATAAACAAGATTGAGATTTCGCGTAGGTGTGTGTGCTGTTCAATTCCCGTCGGAGGTCTTTATAATTCCAAAATATCAGATTAAACGCCCCGGGCTTGTGCTGTTTTATTATCTGTATAGGTATTGGATAAGGTTGAGAGGGGTGATTTTTAGCAGTCCCGATAGATCGGAATTGAAAATCAACGAAGTTCGCTCGGCTTTATCTCCCGTTGGTCACTGACCGTTGGTTGCCGCTACCGTTTCACGGCATCTTCGATTGGTTTAGCAAAAATGTTCCGATAGATCGGAATGTCACAAGCTCCATCGAAATACTCCATCGCAAGCTCCATAAGCAGTTGAGAGTTTTGAGAAAGGAGTTGTTAATGTGTTAATGTTCTAAGTTGAAAATGAGTTGATAAGATCATTAGTTTCTATTTATGGAGACTTTGTCTATTTTTGTACGTTATAATACCGATTGAACAAACAATATAGCCCAATATCGACTCCCGTCAAGTCGGGACAAGTTCGTCTTATTGTCCTATTTGTTTGTAGTCATCGACATTAACAACAGTAGACATATAAAACATATTGGTATGTTTTTTATGTACAGTTGGTATAACAATAGAAGTAAATCAATGAGATATTTTGAAACCAAATTTTTAGAGGGGGAAAGAATTTATTGCCAAATTCGACCAGAAAACCGCTAGAAAAATCATTTACAACATTGATCTTGCTGAACAAACGAATGACCCACGACTTTTTAAGAAAATCAAAAACGATATTTGGGAATTTCGTACAAAATATGCAGGACTTCAAATCAGACTTCTTGCATTTTGGGACAAGTCGGACAACAAAGAAACATTAGTTATTGCAACTCATGGTTTTATTAAGAAAATGGATAAAGTTCCAACTAGCGAAATAGAACGAACAGAACGAATAAGAGACAAGTATTTCAAAAACAAACTAAAAATCAACTAACATGGCAACTAAAGAAATAAAAACAACAACTCTTTCCGAAATGAAAGACAAGTATATAGGAAAAGCTGGAACAAAAGAAAGAGAAGAATACGAATACGAGCTCAGTATGGATGTTTTGGGTAAAATGATTAAAACAGCAAGACAAGAACGTCATTTGACACAGGAAGAATTAGGACGATTAATAGGAGTACAAAAGGCGCAAATTTCTAAACTTGAAAGTAGTGCAAATAGTGCAACAATCGACACAATTATTAAGGTTTTCAAAGCATTAAAAGCCGAGATTAACTTTAATGTAAAACTTGAAAATACATTTGTCGAACTTAGCTGACAAAAAAACTAAGTTATAACTCAAACCCTGTATCCTCGTTGTGGAAAAATAGTAAACACAATCAGTAATCAGTGAAAACTGAAGTTTTCGTATCAATAGTTAATAGTTCCGATTCTCGGAATTGAAAATCAACGTAGTTCGCTCGGCTTTATCTCCCGTTGGTCGCTGACCGTTGGTTGCCGCTAGCGTTTCACGGCATCTTCGATTGGTTTAGCAAGAATTGAAAATCAACGAAGTTCGCTCGGCTTTGCCGCTTGGTTTACCAAGAATGTTCCGATAGATCGGAATGTTCCGATAGATCGGAATGTCGAAATACTCCATCGCAAGCTCCATCGAAATACTCCATGGACAATGGATAGTTGATAGTTTTTTTGACAATGAAAGAAAAATTTTGACATGTGTACCAAAATGTGTATTTTTAGGACAAATTAAACAGCTATGGGACAAAAGACACCACATTCGATGCTCGAAAAATTACCTCCCAAAACAGAAAAGGTGGAGACTATTCAAATTCTTCGCCAAACTACTAAAGCTGCCAGCGCATTGGCTGAGTTGAAAGGGATTGCTAAAACAATACCGAATCAATTGATGCTTGTCAATGCAATTGTTCTTCAGGAAGCAAAAGACAGTTCGGAGATTGAAAATATAATTACTACTCAAGATGAATTGTATAAAGCAATTGCAATCGACAAATCGACAATGTCAGCAGCAACTAAAGAAGTTGTAAATTATCGAAAAGCGATATTTCTGGGATTTAATTTGGTAGAGAAACAAGGATTTTTAACCATAAATGATATAGTAAGCATTCAACAGGAGTTAGTTGGTAATACTGCCGGAATCAGGAATATGCCAGGTACTGTTTTGAAAAATAATAATACGGGAGAAGTGGTTTATACACCACCTCAAGATATGGCTGAAATCCTCGGGCTATTGACTAACTTTATTATCCATTACAACGAAAATGAACATAAATTATCACCACTCATAAGTCTGGCTATTTATCATTATCAATTTGAAAGTATTCATCCATTTTATGATGGTAATGGAAGAACAGGGAGAATCCTCAATATTCTTTATCTCATAATGAATAAACTTATTGAAATTCCTATTTTATATTTAAGTTCCTATATTATTGAAAATAAGCCGGAATACTACAGACTATTGAATCAAACCAATAAAACCGGCGAGTGGGAGGATTGGATACTTTTTATGCTGAAAGCCGTTGAAAGTACTGCGCTGAGAACCATTAAAAAAATCAGCTCTATCAGGCAATTATTGGATAAAACGATAGCAAATGTTCAACAACATGCGCCAAAAATTTACAGAAAGGAATTAGTTGAGTTGATATTTGAGCAGCCTTATGCAAAAATAGATTTTGTTGTTAATCAGCTTCAAGTTGAAAGGAAAGCGGCATCAAGATATCTAAAAGAACTTGAAAAAATTGGAATCCTCAAATCGCAAAAAGTTGGACGTGAAACATTATATATCAACAAAGAACTCATTGAAATTCTGAAACTATAATACACGTGTTAGCGGTTATCAGAGAACAGTGAACAAGAAGTAACTCAATGAATATATTAATCACCGGCATCCACGGTTTTATAGGAAGTAATCTAGTAGCTGCACTGAAAGCTCAGCACACTATCTATGGGCTGGATATTGTTGCACCACCGAAAGAGGGTGTCGTAAAAACCTTTAGTTGGAATGAACTGGAGAGTATCCCTGCGGTAGATGTGGTGATACACCTAGCGGGTAAAGCGCACGATACTAAGAATCAAACCAATGCACAAGTTTATTTTGAAATCAATACCGGGTTAACCCAAAAGATATATGACTGGTTTTTGAAATCGGAGGCCCAAAAGTTTATTTTCTTTAGTTCGGTGAAAGCCGCTGCTGATAAGGTAGAGGGTGAGATATTGACGGAAAATGTTATTCCAAGTCCGAAAGGACCGTACGGGGAGAGTAAGATAAAGGCAGAGGAGTATATTTTAAGTCGGCAGTCGGCAGTCGGTAGTCAGCAGTCAAGAGCCAAGAGCCAAGAGCCAAGAGAAATTGACGAACTCTCAACTAAAAATAGAACTTACATTCTTCGTCCTTGTATGATTCATGGTCCGGGGAATAAAGGGAATTTGAATTTATTGTATCAGGTGGTTAAAAAAAGAATTCCGTATCCGCTGGGTGCTTTTGAGAACAGACGATCATTTACGTCGATTGATAATTTGAGTTTTGTAATCGAACAATTGATTGAAAAAGATGTAGCTGGCGGCATCTACAATGTGGGTGATGATGAAAGTTTATCGACCAATGAATTAATATCCCTGATGGCCTGGATTATGGGGAAACCGGATAGAATATGGAAATGGAATAAATCGTTGGTGCTGTTTGCCGCTAAAATAGGAACAGTATTTCATTTGCCACTCAATACTGAACGTTTACAAAAATTGACTGAAAATTATGTGGTTTCGAATGCTAAGCTAAAAAAGGCATTGGGAATTGATATGATGCCGGTGAGGGCGGAAGAGGGGCTGAGGAAGACAATTAATAGTTTATAGTTCCGATTCTCGGAATTGAAAATCAACGAAGTTAATGTTCCGATAGATCGGAATTGAAAATCAACAAAGTTCGCTCGGCTTTATCTCCCGTTGGTCGCTGACCGTTGGTTGCCGCTACCGTTTCACGGCATCTTCGATTGGTTTAGCAAAAATGTTCCGATAGATCGGAAAGTAGCATCGCAAACTTCATCGAAATACTTCATCGAAATACTCCTTCGCAAGCTCCATTTACAGTTAATAGTTTATAGCAATACATTTTTACGAATCTCCAAGCAATAACAATGTTCTATTTATTTCTACTTATCCTTTTGTTTGCAGCTGAACTGGTTTATTTCAGAATTGCGGATCATTTTAATATAATCGATAAACCGAATGAGCGTAGTTCGCATGCTTCCATTAGCTTGCGTGGAGGTGGAATTGTGTTTTATATCGGGGTTTTACTTTATTTTGTACAGGAAGGTTTTCAGTATCCGTGGTTTGTTCTGGGTTTGACTTTGATAGCTGTAATCAGTTTTGTAGACGATATTCGCCCACAATCTACAAAACTCCGGTTATTGATACAGCTTTTTTCAATGATTCTTATGTTCTATCAGTGGGGTTTGTTTGATTTTCCCTGGTATTTTGCCGTGTTGGCTTTAGTACTTAGTACAGGGATTTTAAATGCCTATAACTTTATGGATGGGATAAACGGAATAACCGGTGGCTATAGTCTGGTAGTGGCCGGAGTTTTGTGTTATATTAATTTGTATCAGACAGCCTTTGTCGACGCAGACTTACTTTTTACATTTATTTTTTCCCTGATTGTTTTTGATTTTTTTAATTTCAGAACCAAAGCAAAGTGTTTTGCAGGAGATGTTGGAGCCATATCGGCAGCATTTATTCTATTATTTTTGTTGGGTTTGCTAATTTTAAAGTCGGGCGATTTCAGCTATATCGTTTTACTGGCAGTGTATGGTGTGGATACGATATTGACCATTATACACCGCTTGATATTAAAGGAGAATATATTTGAAGCACACCGCAAACATGTTTTCCAACTAATGGCCAATGAATTGAAGATACCACATTTAATCGTTTCAACTTTTTATGCTTTGTTGCAGGCCGTTATTGCTGTTGGCTATTTTGTATTTAAATTACATTCATATTATTATCTGATTGGAATTATAGTTATTTTGTCGTTTTGCTACGTGGTTTTTATAAAGAAGTATTACCATTTGCATCGTCAGGGCTGAATATATCAGAGTATAATGTTTCGGTTCTGCAGGATGCCAGATCTTTACTGCGATACTGAACTGTTCAAAGCATATATTAAACTAAACTTATAAAACAAACTATTATGAAACTTATTGACCTGAATTTGTTGGATTCACTTACTGAACAGGCGCAATCCAATCCGCGTTTACGAATGAATTATAACCTTCATGAAGTCCTTGAGTCGAAAGCACAACGCTTGTTGAATGCTTTGGAACCGGGCACAATCCTTCCAATACATCGGCATACAGACACTTCAGAAACTTATATTCTACTTCGGGGTAGTTTAAGGGTATTGTATTATAACGATGCACATGAACTAACCCAATCGGAAGTGTTAAGTCTTCAAAAAGATACTTTCGGGGTACATATTCCTGCCGGACAATTTCATTCCATTGACGTTTTAGAATCAGGTACTGTAATTTTTGAGGTAAAAATTGGACCTTATACGCCGATAGCAGCACAAGATATCTTGTGAAAGCTGATATTTTCAGCATAATGATTATAAGCGAACAGTCCCGATTCTCGGGATGTTCCGATAGATTGGAATGTTCCGATAAATCGGAATGTCGAAATACTCCATCGCAAGCTCCATCGAAGTACTCCATCGCAAGCTCCATAAACAGTTCCGATTCTCGGAATTGAAAATCAACGTAGTTCGCTCGGCTTTATCTCCCGTTGGTCGCTGACCGTTGGTTGCCGCTACCGTTTCAGGGCATCTTCGATTGGTTTAGCAAGAATTGAAAATCAACGAAGTTCGCTCGGCTTTATCTCCCTTTGGTCACTGACCGTTGGTTGCCGCTACCGTTTCACGGCATCTTCGATTGGCTTGCCAAGAATTGAAAATCAACGAAGTTCGCTCGGCTTTATCTCCCGTTGGTCACTGACCGTTGGTTGCCGCTACCGTTTCACGGCATCTTCGATTGGCTTAGCAAAAATGTTCCGATAGATCGGAATGTAGCATCGCAAGATCCATCGCAAGCTCGATAAACATTCGACAATACTAAAGGGTTAATGTACTAATCAAGGATTATTCATTGTAATTTTTTTTTCAATCATGACTAAAGAAACAGCGATCAAGTTATTTAATGAACATAAAATTCGTACGCATTGGGACGAAGCACAAGAAAAATGGTACTTTTCTATTGTTGATGTTGTTGGTGTGCTAACAGAGAGTGTAGACTCTGCTGCTTATTGGCGTAAGTTAAAGCAACGGTTAAAAACGGAGGGTAATGAAACCGTGACAAATTGTCACGGTTTGAAAATGCTTGCAGCCGATGGTAAGATGCGACTAACTGATGTGGCTGATACAGAGCAATTATTTCGATTAATACAATCTATTCCATCCCAAAAAGCAGAGCCATTTAAGTTATGGTTGGCACAGGTTGCCCGTGAAAGAATAGATGAAATAGAAGATCCAGAAATAGGGATTGATAGATTAATGGAGACTTATTTGCGTAAGGGATATTCTTCAGCATGGATAAATCAACGGCTAAAAAGTATTGAGATTCGTAAAGAATTGACTGATTCACCCTGTTGGATGTTTTACTATCCCACAGGGTAAATGGGATAATAGGGGTGTGAAGAAGGGTCAGGAATATGCTATTTTAACTGATGAGATTTCGAAAGCATGGAGTGGATTTAGCACGAAACAATATAAAGCATTTAAAAATCTGAAGAAGGAAAATTTACGAGACCATATTTACCCCGTTAGATAGGACTTAAAACAATTACATCAAATAAACAACAATTTATCAAACGGGGTTTACCCTGTTAGATATATTAACCTATAATCGAAATAACAATGTATTTTTATGTCTATGTGTTAGTATCTGAAAAAGACGGACTATTCTACACGGGTTATACAGCAGATTTAAAAGAAAGATTAATCCTTCATAACACAGGGAAAGTCACTTCTACAAAAAATAGAGTTCCTTTAAAATTAGTCTATTTTGAAGGATGTTTAAATCAGCAGGATGCAACACATCGAGAGCAATATTTAAAATCGTCTTGGGGTAAAAGATATTTAAAGGAAAGACTAAAAAATTATCAAACTGGCTTAAAGCCACTGGATAGCACTGGAATTATAAATGTCTAACAAATTGAGAATTATCTAACGGGGTTTACCCCGCTAGATAGGACTGAAAACAATTACATCAAATAAACTACAATTTATCAAACGGGGTGAACTAATTTAGAGTTGGTTCTGAATATGCTTGCTGAAGCAACTACGACTGAAATATCGAAAGAGAAAAATCCGGAAACTTTTGAAGATAGTCGTAAAATAGCTAAACAAGGTGGAACTATTGCTGGAAATACGCGTAAAGAAATTGAATCCAAGTCAGGCAAGAAAATAGTTTCAAAACTGAATGCTAAACAGTTAGAATTGAATAAGAATGCTGAAATTGAATAATTGCTTAGTAAAATGGATGAGTAGTTGTTTGTTAAAAATAAAAAGGGTATAGCTGTAGAACAAGCTGTCCCGATTTTCCGGATGTTCCAATAGATTGGAATCAACACGACCTTAAAAAAAATAATTATTTACGAATGAAAGTCTCTAAACTAATCCTATATCTCATCCTTATATTGCTGTTTTCGGACTGTAACGATCCGGCTATTTCGCCTTATTCAGCCGTTTCGTTTGTAAAAAAAACATCGATGCCGGGAACGGGTAGAGCCTCTGCGGTAGCTTTTGTGATAAACGATAAAGCCTATGTGGCTTTAGGCAGAACAGCTGTGCGAAGTGGTCAATTAAATGATTGTTGGCAATATGACCCGGTATTGGATAGCTGGACACAGAAAGCTTCATTCCCCGGCTTAGCAAGGGTAAAAGCTTCGGCAGCCGTTGTAGATGGAAAAGCATACGTTGGTTTAGGATTTAATATTGGAGTGGGTGTCTACAATACTGATGCTTGTTTAAAAGATTTTTGGATGTACGATCCTGCAAAAGATAGCTGGGAACGAAAGGCTGATTTTCCGATTAATAGTACCGATGCGTGTGGCTGTTTTGTGGCCGATAATACTATTTACCTTACTTCAGGGATGGATGGAGCCGGATTTGGAGGAGATACCTGGAAGTATATACCGCTAACTGGTCAGCCCGGTAGCTGGGTGAAACTGAATCCCTTTGGAGGGTTAATCCGTGCTGCGGGAATTGCCTGTGCCACCAATGAGCACTGTTATTTCGGAACCGGATACAGAACCTACAATGTAAATGATTGGTGGGAATACTTTCCGCTTACCGACTCCTGGAAACAACGTAAATCGATGCCGGATAACGGCCGGGAAAATGCAGTATCGCTCAGTATCAATAATCGGGTTTTTATTTCCTCCGGACGTCATTTTGGCGGAAACCTGACCGGAGGTGGAGTGAAGTCGGATATGCTTGAATACGATATTATCCGTGATGTTTGGTACGAAAGGGGATCTATTCCGGTAAGTGGTCGTGAAAATGCGATTGCTTTCAGCCTGAATGGAAAAGGATATATTGGTTTTGGTGAAAATGATAGTGAGATTTTGAATGATTTTTATAGCTTTGAACCCTGATTAAAATTTACAATTTATGAATTTACAATTTACAATGGGGAAAGTCGGCAGAAGATCATTGAATAAAATTATTATTCCTTTGACACTATTATTGCTTCCAAGTGGGCTTTATGCTCAGAATGATACGATTAAGTATGAGCTGGAGGTTTTGGGTGTGGCTTCGACAGGTGCTTATTCAGCATTCTGGCTTCAAAGTAATCAATATGGCCAAATTGCGTCTTCTCCGACAAGTGCAGATGTACAAATTGGTATTAATAAGGATTTTAATAAAAGGCCCCGTTTATTCAATTATGGATTTAAGGCAAGTGCTTTGTTACAGACTTACGATACAAAAACGAATATTTATTTTCATGAAATCTATGCCAAAGCACATTTTCTGGTTTTTGACTTTATTGTTGGTGCACGCGAAGATCGGTATGGAAATCAGGATTCAACGCTTTCGTGTGGAGGTATCCTTTTTTCTAAAAATGCACGACCCATACCTAAGATAACGCTTGGAATTGAACGATTTACGGATGTCCCGTTTACGAATGGTTTTTTGGCCATTAAAGGAGCAATTTCGCATGGTTGGATAAATGATTATGGTTACAATATCTTACTTCATCACAAATATGCCTATCTGAAATTAGGCGGTAAGTTACCGATTCATATTCAGTATGGTTTGGATCATGTGGCTCAATGGGGCGGAAATATTCCTGGTTGGGGAGTTCAACCAACAGGAATTTCCGATTTCCTGAAAATTTTCTTAGGTAAGTCGGGTGGGGCCAATGCCAATATTTCGGATCAGATAAATGCACTGGGAAATCATATTATTTCTCAAAGCATGAAATTGGATGTGGATATTTCGGATTATAAAATTAGTGGGTATTGGCAAAATCTGTCGGAAGATGGACCGATCAGAGTCATCTGGAACACGATGAATGTTGCGGATGGTCTTTGGGGAGTATCCGTACGAAATTCAAAAATTCCTTTTGTGAATGCTATTTTATATGAGTATTTGAATACCACCGACCAATCGGGGCCCTATCATGATAAAGACGGGATTATATTCGGTGGCTCAGATGGTTATTTTAATGGAGAATATCCTACGGGTTGGAGCTATTATTCCCGAACTATTGGAACGCCTTTTATTTTATCGCCTCTGTATAATAAAGATGGATCGCATTATACCTATAATAATCGGGTACAGGTTCATCATTTCGGAATTGAAGGAAATGTAGCGGGCTATGAATACCGCTATTTGACTTCATTCAGTAAAAATTATGGAACCTATGGCAGTCCGTATACCGATATGTTGCCAATTACTTCGATGATGCTGGAAGTGAAAAAGCATTTTCCTAAACTAATGAATATACAATGCGCGGTTTCGATAGCTGTTGATGAAGGAAAATTAGTTGGAAATTCAGTAGGTTGCCTTTTCTCCATCCGAAAAACGGGCGATTTATTCCATTATTAATGCAAGTATTGAAACTTAATAATAATTAAAAATAGATGCTTCATTCTATTGTTATTAGAAACATCTTATATTTGCACACTAAAGCTATCCTAATATAAAGATATTTACTGATTTAAAACCCTATCCTTGTCTGATTCAAATTAATCTTAACGACCTTTCTTTTGTTTAAAATTCCACTTTTTTATGAATAAAATTCAGAAATATTTCCGCTCTCTTTTTAAAAGTATAATGAGTATCTCCATGATAAACAGATGGATTGTATTATTCCTTGATTTACTTTTTTGTTTAATTGGATTTGCTTCTGCTGTTTTAATAACTGATATTTATGCAAATCTGGAAATGACTTTCCTTGATTTTGGTCTTTTATATGTTGCTTTCTTTTTTAGTACTCTTTTCTGGTTTTATGTTTTTAAATCCTATCGAGGTCTGATCCGACATTCCAATCTGATCGAGATGTGGCGTCCTGTAGTTTCCTTATTTTTGTCCTGTGTTATGCTTTTGGCATTTAGCATAGTATTTAAAGGTGACCTAATATTTAAATATTTTTTCGTACAACGGGTTTTTCTGATGACCGTTTATATGTTGCTTATAATGCGATTTTTCGTTGTACTTATTTATAATCATACAATTAACTATACAATTTCTGTCCGAAATAAGTCTTTAATTTACGAAATTGATGCCCATAGCATTGCCATTTCGCAATGGTTAAATACAAGTTCATCACTTCAGCATCAGGTACAGGGCTTTATTAGCAGAAATAAAGATGCCCGAAATACCCGAATACATGGATTGCCCATTCATCATCTAAATGGTGATAATTTAGATTGGTTCTTGCGAAAAAATGAAGTAAATACGGTTATTTTCCCCGATTATGTAAGTGTTAGAAATGAACAAAACTTTATATCAATGTGCATTGATATGGGGATTTCAATTTTGGTTTCTCCTCCTTTCGAAAATTTAGACGATAGTAAAAATGTTCGGTTTCAGATGAAAGCTATTCAATTTGAAGATTTACTTGGCAGGGAAGAGATTCAAATTGATTTACAAGCTATTGCTAAACTTACCGACAATAAAACTATCTTAATAAGCGGTGCAGCAGGATCTATAGGTAGCGAACTTGTACGCCAGATTGCCCGGTTTAAACCTAAATTGGTTTTATTATTTGATAGTGCTGAAACACCTCTTCACAACTTACAGTTAGAAATTGAAAAGGACTTTCCAACATTGAAATTTATACCCATTATAGGTGATGTGCGCAGTGAAGATAGATTGCATTTTGTTTTTAGGACCTACCATCCCGAAATAATTTATCATGCAGCTGCTTATAAGCATGTACCACTTATGGAACAAAATCCATGTGAAGCTATTCTGGTGAATATACTCGGAACAATGAACCTGAGTAATATCGCTTTATTAAATAAGGTTGAAAGTTTTGTCATGATTTCGACGGATAAGGCTGTCAACCCAACGAATGTAATGGGTGCTTCAAAGAGAATTGCTGAAATCTATGTGCAATCATTGGCAAAAGAAAGTAAGAAAAGTGGCCATCCTGTAAATTTTGTAACTACACGCTTTGGAAATGTACTTGGATCGAATGGTTCGGTTATTCCGTATTTTAAAGAACAAATTGAAAAAGGTGGCCCTATTACGGTTACTGATCCGGAAATAGTTCGTTACTTTATGACCATCCCCGAAGCCTGTCGCCTTGTGTTGGAAGCCTCTTCTTTTGGAAATTCGGGAGAAATTTATATTTTTGATATGGGTAAACCGGTTAAAATCGTAGATTTGGCAATCCGAATGATTAAACTGGCCGGATATATTCCATATAAAGATATTGATATTCAATATATTGGACTGCGCCCCGGTGAAAAACTGTATGAAGAATTACTAAATGATGCGGAAACGACTATTCCTACTCATCATGATAAAATTACAGTTGCGACTGTTCGGCAATATGAATTTGATAAGGTATTAAAGGATATTCAGCTTATTATAACTTATTCAAAAAGTGTTGACATCAAAAATACAATAAAAATGATGAAACAAATGATTCCTGAGTTTATAAGCAACAATTCTCCCTTCAGTGAATTCGATGTTTAGAATTGATTAATGATCAATGATTAATGCGAATTGGCTACCATCAAATCGTTAATATAAATAATCAAACATTCATTTTCCTAAAAATTGAACTTGCGATGAGTTGAACTGTTTCAAAAAAATTATCTTTGTAGTCTGATTTTTATAGAAAATCGAAACAGCTAAAATTCTTACTATTACTTCTTATTCCAGGCGCATGAAAAATATTTCACTCATATTCAATTTGTTATTCGCAATCACGGTATTTACAGCTTGTAATAAACAACCTGCTGTTGATACGAAAGCCATTTTAAATACCAAAAACACTGTCAATTCGGGCAGGTTACCCGTGGCTTATATAAATGTTGACTCATTATTGATTCATTATCAGTTTGCAAAAGAAGCTAACGAGTCGCTTATCCGTAAACAGGAAGATTCACGTCTTAAAATCAACAGCATGGCTCGTCAACTACAGGGAGAAATGGCTGATTTTCAACGGAAACTTGAAAATAACGCATTCTTAAGTCGAGATAGAGCCCAACAGGAACAAACCCGATTACAAAAAAAACAGCAGGATTTGCAGGAAATGGATGGAAACCTGAGTAAACAGTTAGTACAGGTTCAACAAAAAATGAGTGAGCAATTGCGTGACACCATTAATAAGTTTCTGAAAGAATATAATAGGGATGGAAAATATGCCATTATTTTCAGCAATACCTCTAATGATAATATCTTATATGCTGATAAACAATATGATATTACTGCTGAAGTAACCAAACTATTGAATGAGCGTTTTGCTGCCCGGAAATAATTTCTTCCAACATTTGAACATAAAAAATGCGATGATTTACGATCATCGCATTTTTTTTTGATTGAATTACGGTCAAATCATTATTTCGAATTTCCTCTGAACGATTGAAAAAAACTTGAAAGGGCATAAATCAGTAGCATTACTACCCACGAATTTGAACCCGTAAACATAAAATAAGCACCAATTCCGAGCATTAAACTTGTCAGCAATCCAATGCGTGCCAAACGCTGTAGTCGTTTGTCAGTTTTACTTTTGTCAAAGACTTCGACTCCGTGGAGAAAAATGAGTAAAACTACTCCTAAGCTAAAAATATAAGGTGCATAACTGGTTTTAAAAAGTTGGGAAATGGAACCAAGTATGGTTAGCGTTCCGGCAGTAATAAACAGAATTTGATATATTTTTTTTTCGTTCATTCTTTGATTATATAAATATCTTCAGATTCCTTTTTCATAAAATAATGTTCACGGGCAAATTTTTCGAGGTTCTCTTTACTCGATTGAAGCTCGTTTTTCTTTTGTTTGTTTGCTTTTATATCGTCCTGGTAAAATTTGAGTTCCTTTTGCATTTCCACAATTTTCCGATGCGTTTCCCAGCGGTGAATAAGACTGTGATTATCGAAAAAAGTAACAAAGACAGCAAATAAAACGAAAACAATCAGATACTTGTTAAAAAATATCTTTTTGAGTAAACTGCCTGTTTTTCCTGAGTTATTCATATTTACCAATTAGCAATTACCGATTTCGCAATTGTCAATAAACCAATCAACTATTTTCGAGAGACAAAGGTAAGCAATTTTCATCAACCTGCTTTTTTTTCTGATTTTTATTTTTTAGATGAAAAGGAACTCTCAAATTTGATTATATTTGCACACTAAAGCAGAAGGATTTCAATTTATGGAAAATTTCATTGTCTCGGCACGCAAATATCGCCCATCCACCTTCAATTCAGTTGTAGGTCAGACCTCGTTGACTACCACCCTAAAAAATGCCATTAAAAGCAATCATTTGGCTCATGCTTACTTGTTTTGCGGTCCTCGTGGTGTGGGAAAAACAACCTGTGCCCGCATTTTTGCGAAAACCATCAATTGCGAAAACCTGACAACCGATTTTGAAGCTTGCAACCAATGCGAATCTTGTGTTTCGTTTAATGAGCAGCGGTCGTATAATATTCATGAACTGGATGCTGCTTCCAATAATGGGGTAGATGATATTCGTTCGCTGACCGATCAGGTACGCATACCTCCACAAATTGGAAAATACAGCGTTTATATTATCGACGAGGTTCATATGCTTTCTCAGGGTGCTTTTAATGCCTTCCTGAAAACACTTGAAGAACCCCCGGCACATGCAATCTTTATTTTGGCTACGACCGAAAAACATAAAATTATACCAACTATTCTTTCACGCTGTCAGATTTACGATTTTAATCGTATCACAGTTACTGATACGGTGAAACACCTTCAAATGGTTGCTGAAAAAGAAGGCGTAACCGTTGATATAAACGGACTGAACGTGGTAGCTCAAAAAAGTGATGGAGGCATGCGTGATGCCTTGTCTATTTTTGATCAATTGGTCAGCTTTTGCGGTAATAATATCACGTATCAAGGTGTTATTGAGAATCTGAATGTACTCGATTACGAGTATTATTTCCGATTAATTGATGCATTCCTGAAAAATGAAGTGTCAAAATCACTGTTGATTTTTAATGATGTGTTGAATAAAGGTTTTGATGCTCATCATTTTATTACCGGACTTAGCTCACACTTACGTGACGTGCTGGTAAGCAAAGATCCGCAAACAATTCAACTGCTTGAAGTGGGTGCCGATATAGGCGAAAGATACAAAATTCAGGCACAAAACTGTTCATCCGAATTTTTATTTCAAGCGCTGAAAATCAGTAACGACTGCGATATTGATTTCCGACAAAGTAAAAATAAACGCCTGTTGGTGGAACTTGCTTTAATTCGTCAATGTCAATTGACGGATGAAAAAAAAAAGCTATCGCTGACCGATGAGAAGCCTGCAGCGATTCAAAAACTGATACCCGAAAACGTTACAAGTCCTGAGATAAAACTTACTGAACCCCAGAAACCGCTTGTTCAACATCCGGTTGAAAAAGCGAAAGCTGTTTCTTCTGATTCAAAACAAAGCTATCAAAAACCCAACAGTATTTCTATTTCTGCGCCTATTCTCGCTTCAACACCGACTCCGGTTTATGAAACCAAAAAGGATGAAGCGCTAAAAATGGAGGATAAGGCTTTTACGAATGACGAACTGGAGATTGCCTGGCTACAGTTCTCTGAAACCATTTCCGATCAGGGGCGCATGAAAAGCTTTATTCTGACCACCAAGCCTCATTTAATCTCAGAATCAGAATTTCAGGTAACGGTAAGTAATACTTTGCAGGAAAAGGAATTAAAAAAACTCGAACCCGAGTTACTGGCATTTGTTCGCACTCATTTGCAACATACAAAAGTAAAAATCAAGATACACATAGCTGAAGAAACTGAAATGCAACGGGCTAATTCACCCGAAGATCGCTATAAAATTTTGGCACAACAAAATCCGGCATTAGATATCCTGAAAAACGGCTTGCAACTGGAAATTGACTGATGTGTTTATTTACATTTTTTGAGTGATACCGATTTAACAAATAAATGCCACAGAATTATTCTTTGGCATTTATTTGTTAAAGGAATAGTGTTGTTTATTTTTCAATTAGGCTTTAGCTGGCTTTGTCGCTTTTATTTGTTCCGAAATACGGGCTGCAATCCCTTCCACATCGAGTCCAAGCATGTGATATAATTCTTCGGGTGTTCCATGTTCGATAAAACTGTCGGGTATGCCGAGTCGTTTTATCTGAAGCGTATAGTTATTGTCTGCCATAAATTCGAGCACTGCACTGCCAAATCCAGCATTAATCACACCATCTTCAATCGTAATTATTTTTTTGAAGTTCTTAGCTACTTCGTGAAGCATGCTTTCATCCAGTGGTTTCAAAAAGCGCAAATCGTAATGTGCAATTGAAACATGTTGTTCCTTTTCAATTCTCTCAATGGCTTTTGCTGTAGGAATTGCCATCGTTCCAAGAGTCAGAACAGCCAGATCCTTTCCGGTTTTAAGGCATTCTCCTTTGCCAATTTCCACTTCCTCGAAAGGTTTGCGCCAGTCAACTATCGAACCTTTTCCACGTGGATAACGAATCACAAAGGGACCTCTTTCTTTAAGCTGGGCAGTGTACATTAAATTACGGAGCTCAATTTCATTTCGTGGTGCTGAAATGCTGAGATTCGGAATACAACGCATATAGGCCAAATCGAATTGTCCGTGATGGGTGGCACCATCAGAACCAACCAATCCTGCCCGGTCGAGGCAGAATATCACACTTAGGTTTTGTAAAGCCACATCGTGAATCACGTTGTCGTAAGCCCGTTGCATAAACGAAGAATAGATGTTGCAGAATGGAATCATACCTTCTTTGGCCATTCCGGCTGAAAATGTTACAGCATGAGCTTCGGCAATTCCTACGTCGAAAACACGGTGAGGCAATTCTTTTTGCATAATAGTCATGGAACAACCGCTTGGCATAGCGGGTGTTATGGCTACTATCTTATCATTTTTCAACGCAAGTTTAAGTAATGTTTTTCCAAATACATCCTGAAAAAGTGGCGGAGTGGGGTCAGAACTTGTGCAATTCTTTCGTTCACCGGTTTCCACATTAAATAATCCGGGAGCATGCCATTCGGTAGCCGAATTTTCAGCAGGCTCGTAGCCCTTTCCTTTTTTAGTGATGATATGCAGCACTTTTGGTCCGTTAAATTTCTTGATTTCCGACATAATACGAACAAGTTCATCCACATCGTGCCCATCAATCGGCCCAAAATAGCGAATATTCAATCCCTCAAAAATATTATGTTGTTTTGATAGCGCTGCTTTTACAGTATTGTTGAAACTAATAATCCGGTCTCTTCCTCTTTCGTTTATCAACCCAATTTTCTTCATTAAATTGTAGGTCTTATAGCGGATTTTATTATAAGTCCGGGAAGTCGTAATATCAACAAGGTATTGCGTAAACCCACCCTGAATTGGATCTATTGCCATTTGATTATCGTTCAGAATAATCAACATGTTATTTTTGCTCATCGAAGCATTATTCAGCCCCTCAAAAGCCAATCCGCCGGTCATTGCGCCATCACCGATTACAGCTACAACCTGACGCTTGGGCTCTGCTTTTAGCAAGGATGCTACTGACATACCTAATCCTGCGGAAATGGAAGTGGAAGAATGACCGACACCGAAGGCATCATATTCACTTTCTTTTGGTGTAGGGAAACCGCAAAGTCCTTTAAACTGTCTGTTGGTATGAAACTGATCACGTCGACCGGTCAGAATTTTATGCCCATAAGCCTGATGACCCACATCCCATACGATACGATCGTATGGTGTGTTAAAAACATAATGAAGTGCCACTGAAAGCTCAACTACACCGAGACTTGAACCCAAATGACCCGGATTTTTTGAAACTTCGTCAATGATAAACTGTCTGAGCTCTTCACATACCAATGGAAGTTCATTGCGTTTGACTGCTTTTAAATCAATGGGGGAGTTAATATGATTGATATAATGAAAGTCTTTTTCGTTCATGGTAAATTAAAAATTGCATGCAAAAATAATATAATTTTGTCGTCATTATACTTTTTCGGTAGTTTATATTTTTCTGAATATGTTTTTTATATAACGCATTAGCAGCTTAAATTCCTATTTTGTGTCGAATAATAATTTATTCAAAGATTATGAGCCAATAATCTATCAATTTGACTAAAAATAACAATTATTTCTATTAAACTATTTTGAAATTTCGAAAACTTCGTGTAACTTTGCAGCAAATTATAGAATGATAATGAATTTTCAATGCATTTATACTGTTCTTGTCGTATCTCTTTTGGTCATAAATCAAAAGTGAGATGGTTGCTATATAAATGAATGTAAATATAAAAAACCTTTCTCACCATAACGGAGAAAGGTTTTTTATTACCCACCCCTGAAGAGGAACAGGGAAAATAGAAGAGAATTTCAATAATATTAACTAATAAAAATCCCCTTTTAGGGGTTTGGCGTTATGAAACAGGAATTACGTAGTGCAACCAGCACAGGAGGTCGTAGAATGGCAGGCGCGCGTTCATTGTGGCGTGCCAATGGAATGACCGATAAACAAATGGGAAAACCCATTATTGCTATCGTAAATTCGTTTACACAATTTGTTCCGGGTCATGTTCATTTGCACGATATAGGTCAGAAAGTAAAGGCTGAAATAGAAAAACTGGGTTGCTTTGCAGCCGAATTTAATACCATTGCCATCGACGATGGAATTGCCATGGGTCATGATGGAATGCTTTATTCATTGCCATCGCGCGATTTGATTGCCGATAGTGTTGAATATATGGTGAATGCACATAAGGCAGATGCCATGGTTTGCATCAGTAACTGCGATAAAATTACTCCCGGGATGCTGATGGCTGCCATGCGATTGAATATTCCCTGTGTATTTGTGTCGGGCGGTCCAATGGAAGCCGGTGAATTGGATGGAAAACATCTTGATTTAGTGGATGCTATGGTGCAATCAGCCGACGAAAGTGTGTCGGATGAGCAGGTAAAGAAAATTGAAAATGCTGCGTGTCCAACTTGTGGTTCATGCTCGGGAATGTTTACTGCAAACTCGATGAACTGTCTGAACGAAGCAATTGGTTTGGCTTTGCCGGGTAACGGAACTATCGTTGCTACGCATTCTAACCGCACTCAACTCTTTGTTGATGCTGCTAAATTGATTGTTGACAACGCTAATAAATATTATTTCGGAGGTGATGATTCTGTTTTACCACGATCTATTGCCACGCGTGAAGCATTTTTAAATGCTATGACCCTGGATATTGCCATGGGTGGTTCAACCAATACGGTTCTTCATATTTTGGCCATTGCTCACGAAGCAGAAGTAGAACTGACAATGGACGATATGGATAAACTTTCTCGTGTTACTCCGTGTTTATGTAAAGTTGCTCCCAATTCACAGAAATATCATATTCAGGATGTAAACCGTGCCGGTGGTATTCTTGGAATTCTGGCAGAATTAAGCAAAGGTGGTTTGCTAAACAAATCGGTTTGTCGCGTTGACGGATTGACTTTGGGACAAGCTATTGAATACTATGATATTACGGCTCCTACAGTTACTGCCAAAGCCATTGAAATTTATAAAAGTGCTCCGGCACACCGTTTTAATCTGGTAATGGGCTCTCAGAGTGTTCAATATCCTGAATTGGATGGTGATCGAGTCGGAGGTTGTATTCGTAGTGTAGAACATGCTTATACAAAAGATGGTGGATTAGGTATTCTTAAAGGGAACATTGCACAAGATGGAAGCGTTATAAAGACCGCAGGTGTTGACGAAAGTATCTGGAAGTTCAGCGGACCAGCCAAAGTATTTACGTCGCAAGACAGTGCATGTACCGGAATTCTGAGCGGAAAAGTTGTTGCCGGCGATGTGGTGGTGATTACACACGAAGGCCCAAAAGGCGGACCGGGAATGCAGGAAATGCTTTATCCGACATCGTATATCAAATCGAAACATCTTGGTGCTGCTTGTGCGTTGATTACCGATGGTCGTTTTTCTGGTGGAACTTCCGGATTATCTATCGGACATGTTTCTCCTGAAGCTGCTTCGGGTGGAAATATCGGATTAATTGTGGATGGTGATATTATTGAAATTGATATTCCAAACCGCAGTATAAATGTGAAAGTAAGTGAGGAAGAATTGCAAAAACGTCGCGAAGCAGAATTAGCGCGTGGCAACGATGCATTTAAACCGAAAGATAGAAATAGAATTGTCTCAAAAGCACTGAGAGCTTATGCAAGCATGGTAAGTTCTGCCGATAAAGGTGCTGTGAGAATGATAGACTGAAGCCCCCTAAATCCCCCAAAGGGGGACTTAAGAATGGGCTGGATGAAATTTGAAAAATACATAAACAATTAAAACTAACTAAAATTCCCCCTTTGGGGGATTGAGGGGGCTTATATGAACAATAAAATAACCGGCGCTCATGCTTTTATGCAGGCGCTTATAGAAGAAGGTGTTGATACCATTTTCGGGTATCCGGGCGGAGCAATTATGCCCGTTTTCGATGCACTATTTGATTACGATAAACATATAAATCATATCCTAACACGTCATGAACAAGGCGCTACACATGCTGCACAAGGTTATGCACGTGTTTCGGGTAAAGTTGGAGTTGCGTTGGTAACTTCAGGACCGGCTGCAACCAATGCCGTAACCGGAATTGCCGATGCCATGCTCGACAGTACACCTATGGTGGTTATCACCGGTCAGGTTGGTGCTGCTTTGTTGGGAACTGATGCTTTTCAGGAAATTGACGTGGTTGGTATCACGCAGCCAATTACCAAATGGGCTTATCAGATTCGCCGACCAGAAGATATTGCCTGGGCAGTGGCTCGTGCTTTTTACATTGCCCGCAGTGGCCGCCCCGGACCGGTCGTGTTGGATTTTGCCAAAAATGCACAGATTCAGGAAGTAGAATTTGATTATAAACCTTGTACTTTTATTCGCAGTTATTTGCCAATACCCGAAGTTCAACCTTCGCAGATTGAAGCAGCTGCTGCATTGATAAATGGAGCTAAAAAACCTTTTGCACTGGTTGGACAGGGAGTTATTCTGGGAAATGCAGAAAAGGAATTGTTAGAATTTCTTGAAAAGGCCGATATTCCTGCTGCCTGGACATTGTTAGGATCTTCGGCTATGCCAACTGACTTTCATTTGAACAAAGGATTTTTAGGAATGCACGGAAACGTTGCTCCAAATAAAAAAACCAACGAATGTGATGTGTTAATTGCTATTGGAATGCGTTTCGACGACCGTGTAACCGGTGATTTAAATACCTATGCCAAACAGGCTAAAATTATTCATTTAGATATTGATGCCGCTGAAATTGGTAAAAATGTGAAGCCCGATGCCCCGGTTTTGGGTACAACGAAAGAAACTTTACCTGCTATAACTGCCAAATTAAATCCGGCAAAACATACTGAGTGGATTGAATCTTTCAAAGAATTTGAAACACTGGAGTTTGAAAAAGTTATTCAACGTGAAGTCCATCCTGAATCGGGTGAATTGACTATGGGTGAGGTCATTCATAAAATCACACATGCAACGAATAATGAAGCTATTCTGGTAACAGATGTTGGTCAAAACCAAATGATGGCTGCACGTTATTTTAATTATACCAAAACCCGAAGCATGGTTACCTCAGGCGGTTTGGGAACGATGGGATTCGGAATTCCGGCTGCTATGGGTGCAAAAATGGGTGCTCCCGAACGTACCGTTTGTATGTTTGCCGGTGATGGTGGTTTCCAAATGACCATTCAGGAACTTGGAACTATTATGCAGGAACAGATTGGCGTGAAAATGATTATTCTGAATAACCACTTCCTTGGAATGGTACGTCAGTGGCAGGAAATGTTTTTCGAAGAGCGTTATTCCTTTACCGAAATGCAAAACCCAGATTTTATTGCTATTGCCAAAGCATATCGCATCGACGGTACAGAAGTTCATAAACGTGAAGAACTGGATGCGGCTATTACCGATATGTTGAAAGACGACAAACCTTATTTGTTGGTTGTAAATGTTGAGAAAAAAGGTATGGTTTATCCTATGATGCCTGCAGGAGCAACTGTAACTAATATAATTTTAGAATAAAGCCCCATAAATCCCCCGATAGGGGACTTAAAGATAAATATATCAACTAAATACAATTTTTACAAATACTTAAAATCCGTAACTTCTCACGGTTCTCCCCTTTTGGGGGAGTTAGAGGGGGCTTCATATGGAAAATAAACTATATACCATCACCGTTTTTTCTGAAAATTCAGTAGGTTTGCTGGGTCAGATAACCATTATTTTTACCCGTCGTGCTATCAATATTGAAACACTTTCTGTTTCTCCATCGGCTCTGAAAGGCATTCATAAATTTACCATCACTGTTCTTACAAATGAAGATGTTGTCTCGAAAGTAGTAAAACAGATTGACAAACGAGTCGACATTCTGAAAGCTTATTACAACACCGACGAAGATCTTGTTTTTCAGGAAATTGCTCTGTATAAGGTATCGACTGAAAAATTGCTTGGACTTGGGTCAATCGAAGAGCTGGTTCGCAAATACCATATCCGCATACTCGAAATGACTCCTGATTATGCCGTTTTACAAAAGGCAGGACATTACCAAGAAACACAGCAAATGTTTGAAGAATTAAGCGAATCAATTGGCGTATTGCAGTTTATCCGTTCAGGTCGCGTGGCTATTACCCGATCTAAAGTGGAACGATTGAGCGATATGTTAGAGAGTATTCAGCAAAAATTCGAAAAAAAATAAGTAATTTTGAGCCTTTAAAAATCAGATTAAACATGTCATACAGGAAAACATATTCTTTTCGGGTTCAGCCGCAAGATGTAGATTTTCAATATAATGTAACTATGTCGGCCTTGGCCAATATCCTGTTGACAACAGCCGGTTACAATGCGGATGATAATGGTTTTGGAATTCGTTTCCTCAACGAAAAGCAATGTACATGGGTATTAACCCGCTTTGCTGTTGAAATGAATCGGTTTCCGCAACAATATGAAGATGTACAAGTAGAAACATGGATTGAGGAAGTGGGACGTGCCAGTACAACCCGTAATTTCACAATTCGAGATTCGAAAAACGAGATTGTCGGAAATGCTTGTTCCAACTGGGTTATGCTAGACTTGAATACACGTCGTGCTAAAGATTTACTAACCTTGGAAGGCATTCATCAATTTGCATCGAACGAACCGGGTTTGATAGAAAAACCAATAAAGTTGGATGCTGTTGATGGGGATGAATACGATGGTTTCAAAGTGAAATACAGCGATATTGACATAAACGGTCATGTGAGTAGTATGCGCTACATACAATGGGTAAGTGATTGCTTTTCATTGAACTGTTATAAGAAATGTAAGGTGAAACGCTTTGAATTCAATTTTATGAACGAGGTCTTTTTCGACGATTTTGTTGAAATTATTCGTCAGGAAATTGCTCCAGGAGATTTTCGTTTCGAAATAAGCAAAGATGATAAAACTGCCTGCAGGGCAAGGGTTGTTTTTTAAAGCCCCTCCTAACCTTCCCGAAGGGGAGGAATTTAAAATGTAATTATTAAAATAAAATTATAAAACGCTCATGAAAGTCCCTCTTTGGGGGATTTAGGGAGCCAAAATCATTTAAAAATGGCAAATTATTTCAGTTCACTACCTCACCGCCTGAAAGTTCAGGAACTAGGAAAATGTGATTTTATGCAGAGCAGCGAATTCGCTGATGGAGTTAAAAAACTTATTGGAAAGAAAATCGTGATTATCGGTTGTGGTGCTCAGGGTTTGGCTCAGGGTCAAAACATGCGCGACAGCGGGTTGGACGTTTCTTACGCTTTGCGTCAGGAAGCTATCGACAACAAACGTGCTTCCTTTGTAAATGCTACCGAAAATGGCTTCAAAGTGGGTACTTTCGAAGAATTGGTTCCTACAGCCGATTTAGTTTCGAACCTTGCTCCTGATAAACAACACACTTCAGTGGTTAATGCTGTGGTGCCGTTGATGAAAAAAGGTGCTTGTTTGTCGTATTCCCACGGTTTCAACATCGTGGAAGAAGGCACTCAGATTCGCAAAGACATTACAGTTGTGATGATTGCTCCAAAATCGCCAGCTTCCGAAGTACGTGCCGAATACCTTCGCGGTTTCGGTGTTCCTACGCTGATTGCAGTTCATGCTGACAATGATCCTAAAGGCGACGGTCTGGAAATTGCAAAAGCTTATTGCGTGGGTACAGGTGGTCACAAAGCCGGTGTATTGCTTTCGTCGTTCGTTGCCGAAGTGAAATCTGATTTAATGGGCGAGCAAACTATTCTTTGCGGTTTGTTGCAAACCGGTTCAATTCTCTCGTTCAACAAAATGATTGAAAAAGGAATTGATGCAGGTTACGCTTCAAAACTCGTTCAGTACGGTTGGGAAACAATTACCGAAGCCCTGAAAATTGGTGGTATTACTAATATGATGGATCGTTTGTCGAATCCGGCTAAAATTGAAGCTTTCAAACTGTCGGAAGAACTGAAAGACATTATGCGTCCGCTGTTTATCAAACACATGGACGATATTTTGTCGGCTGAATTCTCAAAAACCATGATGGAAGACTGGGCTGCCGGCGACAAGAACCTGTTGGCATGGCGCGCTGCTACCGGCGAAACTGCTTTCGAAAAAACTCCGGCCGGCGATGTAGAAATCTCCGAACAGGAATATTTCGACAACGCTGTGTTGATGGTTGCTTTCGTGAAATCGGGTGTTGAGTTGGCTTACGAAACCATGACTTGCTCGGGTATCAAAAACGAATCGGCTTACTACGAATCGTTGCACGAAACTCCGCTGATTGCCAATACCATTGCCCGCAAAAAACTGTTCGAAATGAACCGCGTTATTTCCGATACTGCTGAATATGGTTGCTATTTGTTCGATCATGCCTGCAAACCATTGTTGGCTGATTTTATGAAGAAAATTGATACCAACGTAATTGGTAAAAACTTCAATACAGGTAAAACCGGACATGTTGACAATTTCGAACTGGTAAAAGTAAACGCTGCTATCCGCAATCACTCTATCGAAATTTGCGGAGCTGAATTGCGTGCTGCCATGACTGCCATGAAGAAAATTGTGGAATAAAATGAACTAAATTAGAACAGAGTGAATCTCAGTCACTCTGTTCTAATTTAGTTAGATGTTTAGTTGTTACTCCGATTAATTGTCAACAGTAAACTATTCATGAATTACCGCTTACAACTTAAAAATCCGGCATCCATTGGATATATTGAAACTATAGTCCAATTGCTAATCAGTAATCCGGATGATTTTGAGGATTTCTTTTCTCTAATTTTCGATGAAGATACCGATATAGCCTGGCGAGCCGGTTGGGTTTGCGACAAAGTAAGCCGAAAATACCCACAACTTTTCACTACTGAACATATTCTTAGAATAGCAGATGCTTTACTCCTGCTAAATCATCACGGAATTCGTAGGGGATATCTCTGTCTGCTGAATAATTTAGGATTACCCGATGAAGTGCCCGTTGAATTGATTAATAAGTTGTTTGATTGGATGATTTTTCCAAAAATTGATGTTTCTGCACAGGTTTTATCCATGAAATTACTCTATAAAATTTGTATGAAACAACCCGATTTTACACAGGAATTAAAAGTCTACCTGGAAAATACTTCGCCAACGGATTATACTCCGGGCTATAATGCAACCCGAAGAAAAATCATTAAATTGCTGAACAGCTATACTCATACAAATATCTAAGCTGTTTTATTAAAAAAAACAAAAGACAATTATATATTATATTATTTCCAATTTACTGAAATACAAATATTTAAATCAGCAATTTGTAATTATTCCAAATAATACCCTGATTCCTAAAAAAATTGCTATTTTTGCACCTTAAATTCAAAGCAATTAAAAACTGCTATCCCTTTCAAGTTTAATCAAAACAAAGAGTTTATGACTTTAAAGAAAAACATTCTTGCTTTACGCCAGAAGAAGGCCATTGTCGAAAAAGGCGGTGGTGACAAAGCTATCGAAAAGCAAGTGGCAATGGGTAAAATGACTGCCCGTGAACGTACCTTGGCTTTGCTTGATACGAATTCATTTCATGAGTATGACCTTTTCGTCGAACACGAAGAACGTAATTTTGGAATGGATGACAAAGTGCTGGCAGGTGATGGCGTAATTACCGGAACAGGAACAATCAACGGCGCACCAATTTGTATCTATGCTCAGGATTTTACCGTTATGGGTGGTTCATTAGGGTTGAAACATGCCCGGAAAATCACTAAAATTATGGATCATGCACTTCGAATGAAAGTGCCTTGTATCGGAATTAATGATTCAGGTGGTGCCCGTATTCAAGAAGGTATCGGTGCATTAGCCGGTTATGGTGAAATATTCTACCGTAATACTATGGCATCAGGTGTCATTCCTCAGATTTCTGTCATCCTGGGACCGTGTGCCGGTGGTGCCGTTTATTCTCCGGCTTTGACCGATTTTGTTTTTGTGGTTGAAAATATTTCTAAAATGTTTATCACTGGTCCGAATGTGATTGAAACAGTTTTAGGTGAAAAAATATCACAGGAAGATCTCGGTGGTGCTCGTGTACATGCCGAAATTACCGGAAATGCTCATTTCTATGCTTTGAGTGAAATGGAATGTCTGGATCAAATTAAAGAATTAATTTCACTTATTCCACATAGCAATCAGCAGAAAGCCGCTCGTATAGAACCAAAGGAACCTAAATCAAAGAAGAATATTGAGAATATAATTCCATCTGATCCAAAACAGCCCTACGATGTTCGTGATATTATTCATGCGCTTACCGATGATTCAAAATTCCTCGAAGTACATGAACTGTGGGCGGCTAATATCGTAATTGGTTTTGGGCGTTTGAATGGTGAAACAATCGGATTTGTTGCCAATCAGCCTATGTATCTGGCAGGTGTTCTCGATTGCGATTCGTCCGACAAGGCAGCTCGTTTTATCCGTTACTGCGATGCATTTAATATACCAATCGTAACACTGGAAGATATGCCTGGTTATTTACCGGGAGTAGATCAGGAACATGCCGGAGTGATTCGTCACGGCGCGAAAATGTTGTATGCTTATTCCGAAGCTACCGTGCCAAAAATCACAGTTATACTTCGTAAAGCCTATGGTGGTGGTTACATTGCTATGAATTCACGCCATCTTGGAGCTGATTTTATGTTGGCCTGGCCAAGTGCCGAAATAGCAGTAATGGGACCAGAAGGAGCGGCCAATATAATTTTCCGGAAGGAAATTATGGAAGCCGAAGATGAAGATGCCATGCGTCAGCAAAAAGTTCAGGAATATATTGAGAAATTTGCTAATCCATACGTAGCCGCTTCAAAAGGTTATATTGATGCGGTGATTGAACCAATGGAAACCCGTGATATGTTGCTTCATGCTCTTGAGGTTTCGAAAAATAAAGACGATTACCGTCCGGCAAAAAAACACGGAATACCACCGTTTTAATTCATAATTAACAATTCACAATTAATAATTTAGGTTGAAATAGAGTTTTGAATTTTTAATTTTTTTTATTAACTATAAACTGTCAACTTTAAACTGTCAACTAATATAATTATGGAATCAGAAAAACAGGAATTTGTCGATTTTGCCGTAACTGCACGGAAATATAAAACACTTCTTACCAAAAAATATCAAAACAGAAAACCTTGGGTTAATCCAAGTGCATTTGAAATTCAATCCATTATTCCGGGAACAATTCTTGCTGTATTTGCAAAAGAGGGTGACATAGTTAAAGAGGGCGCTCCTTTGTTGATCCTCGAAGCAATGAAAATGCAAAACAAGATTGAGATGCCTTTCACAGCACGAATTAAATCGATTAATGTGGAAGTTGGATCACGAATTCCTAAGGATGCCTTGATGATTGAATTAGAATCTGTTGAGGAAGAATAGATACTAATTAAGTATTCAGAAATAGTATAAAAAGGGAAAAGTTATTGTTAACTTTTCCCTTTTTAGTTTGATAATTTTTAAAAACGGACTAAAGCGGTTTTTAGTCCCAACTTTAGTCCGTTCAATTTTTAAAATTAGCTTTTAAGCCTGTTTTGTGGAGATTACCGGACTCGAACCGGTCACCTCGACACTGCCAGTGTCGCGCTCTAGCCAGATGAGCTAAACCCCCTTACTGATTTTTTAAATTGTGCTACAAAGATAAGAAAGTTTTGGAAATTATGCGTACTTTTGTTATAGAAATTGAAGCAAAAGAACCAATTTAAAGCGTTTTTTGTTTGAATTCTATTACCGATTAATTAGAAAAGTAACTATGCTGATTTTCAATACTACCTATAAAGTTGCAACTAAACGAACTGTGGAATGGCAACAATGGATAAATGAGTCACACATTCCGTTTATGCTGAATTCAGGGGAATTTAGTAAGCCTCAAGTCGCAAAAGTGATTGGTAGTGAGGATGATGGAGGTGTTTCGTTTTCTGTACAGTTTCATATTGTCGATATGAATATCCTTATGAGTTGGCATCAAACTAACGCCACAGACTTTCAAAATAATTGTAGTGCAAAATTTGGCGAAGAAGTTGTGTTTTTTACTACTGTGTTAGAACTAATTGACTAATGCTAAAAGAGCAAATCATACTTGGAATTGACCCGGGAACAACTATCATGGGTTACGGACTTTTGAAAGTAAATGGCAATAAAACTGAAATGTTGGCTATGGGTGTTCTTGACTTAAAAAAATATACCGACCATTACCTGAAATTACAGCGTATTTTTGCCCGAACGTTGTCGCTGATTGATGAGTTTCACCCCGACCATTTAGCAATCGAAGCACCCTTTTTCGGTAAAAATGTACAATCGATGCTGAAACTCGGACGGGCGCAGGGTGTGGCTATGTCAGCAGCTCTGTATCGCGACATTCCGATTACCGAATATGCTCCATTGAAGATTAAAATGGCTATTACAGGCAGTGGAAATGCCTCGAAGGAACAGGTGGCGGATATGTTACGCCGCTTTCTGAATATTCCGCAGGAACAAATGTTACCGCAACTGGACGCAACAGATGGATTAGCAGCAGCTTATTGCCATTTTTTGCAGTTAGGTCGACCAACTTCAGAGAAAGCCTATTCGGGTTGGAAAGATTTTATTGCCAAAAACGAATCGAAGGTAAAGACTTCCCGAACGAAAAAACCGGAGAAAGAATAGTTTTTACTTCTTATAGGTCCATTCTGCCGAACAATATTTTGTTTCAGCCAGAAGGTTTATTTGAGATACATGTTCATCCGACAAGCTCTCAACACTCTCCTGCTGATAATACTGCTGAATTTTGCGAATTAAAAAATCAAAAAACTCTCCGGCTTCCAGGAAAAATTGTTCCTGTTCAGCAAACCAGGTACGAAGATTTTTAACCGTACTGCGTACTGAAGCAATAGCTTTTACGTTTGTGTCCTTCGATTCAGGTGAAAGTGCCTTTTCAAGCATCTCAAGATTAGTGTCATAAAGCAATGTTCCGTGATGTAATTCGCGATTTTTGGCAATATGCGAAGCGGTACCGGTGATTTTATATTCCTTCTGCAACCAAAGATCTTTACGTTTTCCTATTTCTACCAGAACTCCTAATTCTTTCAATACCGAAACCACAGGCTTCAAAAATTCATCATTGAGCGCTGATTTTCCTTCTGTTTTATTCGAAATAAAGCAGAAGTTCAGGTTGCCAAAATCGTGAAACACCGCTCCTCCACCCGACATGCGTCTAACGATTCGAACCTCATTCTGTGCACAAAACTCCAAATCAACTTCATTCTGAATAGCCTGATTACATCCAATAATCACCGAAGGCTCATTCACATACAGAAACAACAAATCCTCTGTACGCTCCGAGAAAAAATATTCTTCAGCTGCCAGATTGAATGTGGGTGAATTGGATGTGGAATGTATGATTCGCATCAGTTAATAGCCTTCCGCTTTAGTGGGAGAAGAACAAAGGTAAAAAATAAAATTGGCTTTAGCCAAACTCTGAATATTTTGGCTAAAGCCAATCTCAGGCTCTATTACAAATTACCTACAGCTTAAGCAAGAGGCAATTAGTTATTTGACATTAAACGCCACACGCAATTCATCAATTTCCTTATCACCCATAGGCTTAAGGGGCCCGATAGATGAAGCCATTACCAATGAGTTAGCCGAAAACTCTGCTACTTCAAGGTAATCAAATGTATTAATCAGCTTATTCCCGGTTACGATAACACAGTCATTCTCAACAATAATTACGCGATTCTTGGCAAACATTTCAGCAATAACTTCTGTGTCGTTGTAAAGGCTCTCGAATGGTATGGATGGCACGTCCTGCAGGAAAATCCAACTTTCGGGAATGGTGCGCACATCAAATTTCTGGTGACTTACAGCGTGAGCCATCAAGTTGGTAGGCTGCGTGGTAATAATCGAGTTGATATGTGGATAAAGCTGATAAATACGGTGGTGAAGCGCTACCGAACGACTTGGTTCTTTACCGGCTTCAGCCATCCCATTTTTTACCTGAACTATATTCTTGGACAAAATATCCCAACGGGCAACGTCACGGGGAGTAATAAGGAAGTCATTGTCTTTCCAGCGTACTGAAACTGTTCCGTAAGTTGAAATCATCAATCCCTGATCGCAGGCACGGCGAATAATGTTCACCATTTCCGTGCGAATTTCACGTTCATCGGATGGATATTCAACGTCCATAAACGGGGTGATATTTTTTGGAAAATGATTGACGTATTTCGAAATTTGCTCGTCAGTCAGCGTGTTTATTTTGCCAATTCGACCTGCATTTACAATCGTTCTACAGCAAAATTCCAGTGTTTCGAAACGTTGGTAAGCATCCATCATATCTGTTCCACCAAGTACAACTCCGTGGTTTTCCATGATAACAGCCTTGTATTTTTTGTTTTTGAATTCGTTGGCAATTTTCTTACCCAAATCTTCACTTCCGGGACAACCGTAAGGTGCAAAACCAATTTCGCCACAAATCTTACGGGCCTGCGGAACGATGCTGGTATCGGGTACAACGCGGGCAATGCTAAATGCAACAAGTCCCGGTGGGTGAGCGTGGATTATAGCCGTCAATTCAGGACGAGCATCAAAAATCGCTTTGTGAAACGGGAATTCCGACGATGGTTTATGCTGACCAATCACCGTTCCGTCCTTTTTCACACACACAATATCCTTCACAGTTAATGATCCTTTATCAACTGCCGATGGGGTAATCCAAATATCACCGTTTCCATCTTTTATGGAAATGTTTCCGCCTGAAGTGGTTGTCATACCACTCCGATAAATACGTCCGATAATCACATTAATCTGTTCTTTCGGATGCATTAATTTTACATCAAGCTGTTTCATTTTATTTTAGATTAAAGAGCAAAGAACAAAGACGTTTAACTTATTATTTAGTTCAAAACTCATTTTAAAATTCACTTTTACAATTTATCGGCATTTGCCAATAAATATGTTTCAGCTTCAACGCTCCACAAGCCCAGATTCTTGTCGCACATTTCAGCCAGTGATTTGTACACATCATTTGTTTCACCCAGTTTGGCAAAATCCGAAATTGGAGTTAATGGCATATTAACGTGTGTATAAATCAGTTTTTTTCCGCCCGGGATTTCAGGTAAATGTTTGGTTGCTTCAATAACAGCTCCTAAACCGCCAATGTGTGTTACCAATCCGGCAGGGTCAAGGCCTTTCGACATCATATCGAGCGCTTCCACCATATCGTCGGTATTTCCGCCACTGGTTCCCACCACGTGCGTGTAAGCATAGTGGACGTTGTAGAAATTGAACGAAGCAGCAAAATTCGGATCGCTTGGACCTGCAAAGAAGTTCAAACAACCATCAAATGCCAGAATAGCATCACCCTGTTCTACAACCGGTTTTACAGGAGCAAATACAAACACATCGTCGTATCCGTAACCACCGGTAATAGCTTTCAATTCTTCCACCGGATTTTCCATTTTACCGGTATTGATATATTTCAAATCGATACCGCGTGAAGCAGCAAATTCTACGCTATAAAACTGTGCAGCACGATCCAAACGGGTTTGATCGACGTCGGTTACTACCAACACAGATGGTTTGCGGTCATCGCGACGAAGCACATAGTTGATAGCCGCCAATCCCATTGGACCAACGCCTGCCAATACAGCCATTTTACCACCATCTACAATGTCCATTTTGTGCACATAACTTCCGGGAGTAGTGTGATAGTTAGCATGCATAGCGCCAATCACGCACGAAAGTGGCTCGGCCAACGAAGCCGGATAGTAACCTTCGCCTTTATAAGCCAGCAAACAGTCTTTTTCCATGACTTCGTTCGGAATAATCACATAAGTGGCATCACCACCAATGTGTTGGTAGCTGTAACCAGGTGCGCTCAACACGCCCACAGGACCATCTTCATAATACAAAGCCGGTTGGATAGAGAATTTATCTCCGGCACTGAATTTATCAGTCCATTTTGAACCGATTTGCACCAATTCTCCGGCAAATTCATGCCCGATGATAATCGGATTTTCGGCTATATCGTTTGGAACACGTTTGTGGTCGGTAGCTTGCGTTGCTGCTTTGTACGACGACATACACAGCGAGTCAGAAACTACTTTCGCCAATATTTCATTGTCTTTAATCTGCGGCAATTCAAACTCTTCTAAGCGAAGGTCTTTTTTGCCGTATAAACGGATTGCTTTTGTTTGCATTTTTTATTAGACTAAAAGAATAAAGAACAAAGAGTAAAGACAAATGCCTTCGTCTTTAAATTTGCAATTTATTCAGGTTGATATTAATTAGTTTTTTAGAATTAAGAACAAAGAGCCAAGACAGTTATTTTCGTCTTTGATCTTTTGTCTTTGATCTTTATTCTAACTTATTTTTAAATCCTGTTATCATCTTTTGAAGTTCAATGATTTCATTCAGAGTCTTCTCAAAAATCATTGAATCAATGTATTTTAAATTTAATGCGATTGTTAGTTCGGTTTCCAATTCGAGCAATGAACCAATAGAAATTTCTAAAAAGCGGGCAAAATCTTTATTACTTGTTTTTGCAGAACCTTCAGCAATATTTGTAGGAATAGATACAGCTGCACGCTGCATTTGAGACATTAAACCAAATCTTTCATGCTGTGGAAAAGTGTTCGTTAACTGATAAATCTCACTAACTAAATCCATCGATTTAATCCAAATATTCAACTTCCTGAAATTATGCATATCTCATGTCTTTGTTCTTTTGTCTTTGCTCTTTTGTCTACGAAAGCATCACCTGCCCACCGGTAATTGGCAATGCCTGTCCGGTTTCGCCGCATTGTTCCATCAGGTAGAGCGCACCTTTGGTTACATCCTCTGGTGAGCATCCTTTTTGTAAAGGAACCTGTGCTAAATAAAACGCTTTTACATCATCTATAGTTTTTGCACCGGGCACTTTTCCTGCATTTAAGTATTGTACAAAAAGCCCATTTTCAGGATCGCTCCACAGTGGACCTTCGTAGAAGTTACCCGGGCAGATAGAGTTCACTTTGATACGGAAAGGAGCCAATTCCAATGCAAATGACTGAGTCAGACCAATGCCACCAAATTTACCACCGGCATAGGCAAAATTTGCCTTGCTACCACGCAATCCCGATTTAGAATTTACCTGAATAATGTCGGCATAATATTCCGGAGCATATTTGGTTTGCAATTTCATGACACGGCTTACTACTTTGGTACAATAGAAATAAGCGTTATAGTTGATTTTTGTTACAAATTCGAAATCTTCGGGTGTCATATCTTCCAATCCACCTGCGCGAAGCACACCAGCATTGCTCACAAAACAGTCGATAGCTCCAAAGTTACAAATGGTTTCGTGAACGAGGTTTTCGATGCTTGGAATTTCGCTTACGTTGGTTTTTACAAAGATGGCGCGGTTACTTTTTGCCAATCCGTTGAAACGCTCCACAGTAGCACGTCCAACTGCTTCGTTCATGTCGGCAACTACGATGTTAGCACCTTGTTGCAACAAGCAGCGGGCTATTCCTTCGCCAAAACCCTGTGCAGCACCAGTTACGATAATGGTTTTATTCTCTGCACGACCAGCTGCTCCACCTGCCGCCACACTACGTCGGTAGTTTTCTACTTCCCAATTGTCGATAAAGTCGATTTGCTCTTGCGTCATTGGGTGAGGACCACCAAATGACTCAGCATAATATGCAATCTTCATCGCATCTTCGAAAACGTCCAATAAAATATCACATTGAGCAGCATTATCGCCCACAGCTACCAAGCCGATTCCTTTAATTAATAAAACTTTAGGTTGATAGCCAAATTTTTGAGTAAATACATTAATTCTTACTTTCATATCAGAAAGAAAATTATTAATGCTCTCCTCATTTCCCCCTTCGGGGGTTAGGGGGCTAAATATATAATTCGATTTGCAATAAACAATCGCATCCGGTGTAAATGGTTTTGCTATTTTAGCCTGTGCTTCTTCAGTATCGTAAAAATGTTTGATCAATGCATTTTTGCGCACTTTCAGGGTTTTCAAACCTTCGGTAGAAAGAATCATACGAATGCCCGGCAATACTTTTTCGGTACAACTGCAAGTTGCGCGTTCTTCGGTAGGAACAGCAAATTTTACGGCTTTTTCGAGTGTATCGAGCACTTTGGTATAAAGCACTTTTACTTCTTCAATGCTGTTGGCAGCCACGAATATTCCATGGTTTTGCAACCAGATAACAGCAGGTTCGGCACCGTCCTCAGCACGATAAGCTTTGATAGCATCTTCCACTTTTTTGAACAATACATAGCCTGGGTCGGTATATTCAATATACAACGCTTTCGCTCCAAATAATTTTTTCAAATCACTTTCGGCATTGTTGGCACACATCAAACCATTCACTGCTGTTGGGTGCATGTGTACCACAAAAGCAAAGTCAATCACGTTGTGCATAGATGTTTCCACCGATGGACGTTTGCCTTTGGTAATGGTCGCATCTGCCAAATCGTTCTTTACCTGTTCTTCACGCTCAGCCGCATTAGCGCTGTACACTTTGTCGGACATAAGATTCAGTTTTGCACGGTCGAGCACTGCAAAACCGTCTTCGGTAATAGTTGCCAATGATGAACCGCTGGCTTTTACCCAGATTTTCTCTGCGTTTTTGTATGATGTATTTCCACCGCCAGCAATTACAAAACGGCTATCGCGACCGTAGAATTGCGATATTGAAATTAAGTCAGTCAAAGATGCCCCCCAACCCCCTGAAGGGGGAGTAAAATGCCCCCCAGCCCCCTGAAGGGGGAGTTGAGAGTTTGCGTTATTATTTTCTGTATTAATCATTTGATTTTTTATTTTAAGTCTTATATAATTGTGAATTATGAAGACGAACTTGCATCATTCCCCCTTTAGGGGGTTAGGGGGCCGTTATTAATTCGTCTCCCAGCTTTATAAACTCACCCCGTTTGCTACGATCGGCTTGTCCGTTGGCATCCACGTAACCACGTAAGCCTTGTGCAACCAAATGCTGGTGAGCTGCTACCACGCAAACACCTTCGTAGTTTATTTGCAACAAACGGTCGGTAAGTGGCGTGCTATTACGTGCAAAAAGCTCAATAGGTTCCATGGCAGGCGTGTTGTGCTCGCTACCAAATGTCACCACAAAACCCTGGTCGTGCAGATAGCTGGCATATTTTTCCAACAATTCCACACCATTACGGGTAGTGATAAACTCTACCGAATGGAAACCACGCTCGGTCAGTTGCTTAGCGACACGTTCCAAATCACCTTCGAAGTCGGTGTAACCACCTTTGGCATCGTCAGCAAGGAAAGGATATGTTGCTATTCCGCCGCCAGCAACGATAATATCGCAAACGGTTTTCATCGGCAAAAATGCTTTTGGGTCTTCGGGAACAAATGCACCACCACCTGCTTTGAGCAAGTTGCCACGGATTTCGTTTTCCACTCCTGCAATGTCGTTGATGCCCGATTTCAATTCTTTTCCGGTAAATAGTTTTCCGAAAAGTTCCTGAATCTTCGCTTCGTCATTTCCGCAAGCTTCGTACACTTTTAGTCGCAATGCTTTCGCCAAATGACGCTCGCGGATAGAACCTTTAGTCAGGTCGTTTTTAATCCATTCGAAATCCAATGTAAAACCGGCATTATTCACAGCCAGAATTTCATTTACCTTGCCACACATGGCTTCCACCTGTGCATTGGCTTCAGAGCGGACATCGGCCAATTGCGTTGCAAAAGGCTCAGGCAGCACGAACGGATACGAAAGTCCTTTACCACTCAGGTAGGTACGACCGGGATTTCCTGGATCGTTCACACGCAAGCCCGCTTTTTGGTCGGCCTCGTTCAGACTGATAAACTCTATATTGAACAACGGATACAAACCGCGTTCCTTACAACCAACCGCCCAGGCTTCGTAGCCGGCAGTAGTATAAAAATCATTGATACCAACCACTTTTACGCCTTCAGCAACTGCCATGTCGAGCGCTTGATTCAATTCAGTGAATGCACTGAACGAATAAGGTGTGTGGAGGTGTGCGTTTACTTTGGAAAATTTCATATATTATTTTGTTATTTTATTCCTGATCTTCTACATTATATCCAATTCGTTTACGATCTCGCTGATTCGTTTGCTGCAAATCTTTTTGCATTAGATAATTTATAGCTTCGTACACATCAGCAAATTGTTTATCATAAACACTTTCAAGTTCTTTTATTTTATCAGTCAAATCTTTGTGGGTCAATGCATATTGTCTGATATAAACAAAAGCCCGCATAATGGCGATATTCATATCGATAGCTTTATCACTATTCAGTACACTCGAAAGCATTGAGACACCTTGTTCTGTAAAAGCAAAAGGCATATAGCGCGTGCCTCCTCTTGTGTTTGAGGTGCTAAAATTGCACTTCAAAGATTCCCACTCTACTTTTGTTAGTTCAAACATGAAATCTAAAGGAAATCTTCGAATATTTGCCCTTACTGCTCTTTTAAGGTATTTTGTTTCAGTTTCATAAAGTTCTGCTAAATCAAAATCTAACATTACCTTATGACCTCTGATTTCAAAAATCTTATTTTGAATTAGTTGAAGTTCCATAGTATTAGTTATTTATGTTGAAATATGTTTTATTTTTCAATAATACTATCAAGTTCACGGTAACTTTATTATCCGTTTTTTTGAGGTGCAGTTTTAGCACCTCAAAGTTTGTTTTTCAACTGTCCGATTTCTGCGGACAGTTGGTTTCAATTGATTTCCTGAAAAAATGCTTCATCCCATCTGAAAAATGCTACGGAAGCTGCTTCCCTCGCATTTTCTCCTGCTTCCCTCGCACTTTTCAGTAGCTTCCTATCGTTTTTCAGTGCTTCCCTAGCATTTTCTCCTACCGCCCTCACGTTTTCTCATGCCTACCTGCCATTTCCACATGCTACCTTCGGGTTTTCTCATACTTCCCTACCATTTCCGCATACTTACATCGCAATTTCACCTACTACTCTAGCTTTTTCACTTGCTTTCCTTGCATTTTCTCCCAAGTTTCATAGTATTAAAATTCAGTGGCTTCAAATGGGGTTTTTGCTTTAAGTTCTAATTTAATTTGGAATGCTGGAATATTTCTTAAGACTACGATGAAGTGAGAAATAGATTGACGTTGTCAAACAACTTTTTGAGATTTAATTTTCAAAGAATTATACATTTCCAAAAACTTTTCAACTGCAACTTCATAGGTTGAGTCTTTATAAGCATAATAATTATCATCATCGAATACATATTCGTCTTGTGAAAACAAAACATCTTTCACAAATATATCAATACTCCTTATTTTATTTACAGATGCACCTTTATATACTCCAAAATATACAACATCATCGGCATCTGCAGGAAAGTGTAGATTACAACAAATATTTTTTTTATTATACAAAAAGTTAATCTCAATCTCTTTTTCAGCATCGTTAACCACTATGTCATATCCTGCTAACTGTAGTTTCTTTTTTGCATTGCGATACTCAAAATCTAGTCTTTCTGAATAAAGCTCATTTAGGTACTCAATAGCTTTTTCCATTTTTTCTTTATGATCTGTAATACTTTTCAATAAATCATCTGTGTTCTGAATATTTTCATCTTTCGACAATTCAGACATAAGAAACTCCTTTAATTTTTCATCCATCTTTTTTGTGATTTTATTGTTGTGTTTATTAAATTCTAAATCTAAAAAATCTTGATATTGAAAAATTGAGCTAAATAAAAAGTGTTCTTTTATATCAATAATATCATTTCTTAATAGTGAACTAAGCCAAGGTAATATGT
>SESF01031589.1_pt1 | contig 38113 bp, 37 predicted proteins | sample 3171521 | NCBI WGS metagenome assembly SESF01 (sample SAMN10866945, study PRJNA518727) | freshwater metagenome | biome: subpolar coniferous forest; feature: holomictic lake; material: water; isolation source: holomictic Lake 227, 6 m and 8 m depth | place: Canada: near Kenora, Ontario | collected...
AGTACCAATGCCCACCTTGGCCTGACTTGCGAAGGTGCCACCAAACTGAACCTCCGCCGGGGTTACGGGAAGGAATGTCGAAGCGTAGTTCAATGCTGATGCCACGCTGGCTCGCATCACGAGGTCATCACCCTGTGAAACATCGGAAGCTGCTTGCGCGCATGTAGTTTGTGCTGTCCCATCAGCGCCCGCTAAAATAATAGCGTATGCGATGTTGTTTTTGATTGCATCGATTGAACTCCCTGACTGATTCCAGGCACAGTAGAGTATGTATCGACCCCACGGGTCGGTCTTAGGCGCCCCCGAGCTGACAGGAATGATACCGGCTCCGGTTGACGCGCCGTTTGCAGGAACTTTCGCGTCGCCAGCCGGCAGAGCCGTTGGAGTTGGCATGGTATAGGCAGTTCCTGCGAGAACGGACTCTGCGGCAATGGCCCTCATGGCCAGATTAATTCGATCCCTTGCAGCGGTATCCATCACAACGGTCCTGGACGTCGTCATCGTCGTGATGAATGAGCCTCCCAGAATCGTCGTCAGCAATGTCATCAACCCCACCATCCACAAGATGGGGCCAACGATGAATCCACGCTCGGAGCGCTCGCCGCGGGGAGCGGATGACCGATCCAATTCAGAAGTCAGTTTCGGCGTATCCAAAGTGTGAACCTCAAGGTAGAAGGGTCGACATTTCCCTCGGCCGGGGAGAACTTCCCGGAGGCGGCGGCCACGCCACTCACGAAGGCTGGATTACTCGCGTTGGATTGGATTAAGGGCTGCGTCCAGATGCAGATTCCGCCCGAATTGCCTGCCGGCCCGCACCCGGCAATGCTGCCAGAAGGAGAATACGCATACTGCCAAGAGCTGAATCCCGTCACCGCTGCGGGAAACATTGCTGGCCGCGCACCCGTCCATAGGCTCTGAGAACCTGCTGGGTCACCCGGACATAAAAGGTCAGACGCCAGCCCAGATGCCGGAGTTGTTGGCCAGCCGGCGGAAGGGCGCCCCTGGGTGACCAACCAGCATTCGAAAATCTTGCTTCGGATAAGCGAAGCCTGCGCGGTCAGCGTCTCGGAAATCCGATCTGACGTGATTGCTGCGCCGAAATCCGCCGACCCTTGACCTACGAGGAGCGCCAAGGCGGCGACAATGCCCAATATCCAAATAATGGGGCCGACCACCAGTCCGGCATCTTCCGCCAACCCCCGATCAGGCGAGCCCCGTGCATTCTCGAAGCCACGAAGCGACATAGCGGCCTCCATTCCACTGCCAATCAACATAAAAAAGCGCCGCCGACCCCTTCCCGGTACAGTCGACGGCGCTCACCCCTTCAGTCTGCCCGGTTATTCTGCGAGCAGAACTCGGTAGTAGTAGTAGTTGCTGCCCTGCTTCACGCAGGCATGGGTCCGTCCAGTGACACTCCCAGCCGGTGTCACACCATGAGCGGTGAAGGCATTCCCACTGTCAGCAACACCAAGAGCGGCCGTCACGTCGGCCAATGTGGGCGCACCGGCCAGGGTCGGTACCGTGGCTGCGGTTGCCTGAGCGGCGTTAGGCCCGAAAATCAGGCTGTTCAGCGCAAGACAAACCGTCTGGCCCTTCAAAGGCAGAACCGCCATGAGGTTGTTGCCAGTACCGATGTTATCGACCACCCCTGCCAGGACAAAGTCCCACATCGTCGTAGTCGATGGTACGGCATTCGGCGGCGGGTTCCGCGGCGTGATCCCACCACCGGTTGACGAATAGACTGCAGAGTTCAGTTGTGTCGTCGTCGCCCCGGTGAGATCCTGAGACACGATGACAGCAGCCCGATCAACACCGTTGATCATCAGCCGCCCCAAGGCAGTCTCAAGGTCACTCCCTTGTTGGATCACCGTATTCGCGACCACCTTCATCGTGTCCGCTTCGGTCTGAGATCCAAAGCTCCCCATGCTGGCGGCAAAAGCCGTTGCCAGCACAGCCAGGATGCCAACAATCCATACGATGGGGCCGACAACAAACCCACCGTCGTCCCTATTGTTTCCAGTTTCTTCAGCGCAGTTCATACCAGCCTCCGATGTCAAACTGACGGATCGTCAACATCGTCAACGTGGAAATCCGGAAACACGGTACCCAGAGAGTGTCGCCGTAAAAACAGCGTTTCCGCACTCACCGGCACATAGCTTACTGACGCTCCACCTGACATCGGCACTACCCTGAATCACTGACAATGCCGCAATCCATCTCACATACGTATCAGTATCAGGCGATATCGCAGAGATTTCAAGTGAACCATCACCTGTGACCTTCACTGTGATCCCGTCAAGTTTTGTTGACACTGTCTTCGCGACAGACTCGACCTCCTCCCTGATGAGGCGGCTTTGTGTGACTGTCGGAACCATCGGGAACAATGAAGCACCAAGTGCCTGGACGTTGACAGCAGCAACGGAAACAGCCATCGTCCAGGCGACATACACCAAGACCAATGCCGCAACCCAGGCCGCAGCTATCAGAGTAACCGTACGTTTGTCGCACTGGGCAAGGGTTGCGACAGAGGCGCGAGGTAGCAGCCTGATGTCTGCAGCGACAGTAGCGAAGAAGTCTTTGCGATCGAGCATCGGAGCGTGCCTTTTGTGTGTCCGTAAACGAGAGCAATATGCTTAACGTCGTTCGACTTCCATTCCATCAGGCGTGATGCGGACAGCTTTGCCGCCAATGGCCGCAATCGTGCTGGATGGAACTGAGGGTGGGACGATAGCTGTCCAATGGACGCTTCCACCTTCGGCAGCGTACCGGATTATGTTGCCACCAACTGAATCCAGAGCATTCTCAACTCGCATCATGTCAGAAATAACGGCTGCGAGCTGATTAGCTCCAAGCGATGAGGCTCGATCGAGAAGGTCGCGGACCTTGGTTTCCGTCTCGGCTCGTGCCGTAGACAGATCAGGAACCAGAAAGGGACGCGTGAAGAGGGTCGCACCAATCGACAGCAACGAGGTGATGCCGACAATGGCGGCCCCTGCCAGGAGACCCTTCACGGCAGCGTGCCTAACGGCGGCCTCGTTGAGGGACATGGACTGCCATGCTGGGGGAGAGTTGCCGGCAAGCATAATGTCTGTAACGAGTGGCCCGATATCCACGGGACGTTGCCCCATCGCATCCGCCTCGCGAGCAGCGATGACACGCATTTGGTTTGGGGCGCCTCTGTAGATACCCAAATGGTCAGGCTTGACCACCATAACCCGGGCAAGGTCCTCCTCGGTGTGTATGTACACTCCAGGAGGTTCGGGTGCACCGGGCGCTCCAGGCAGGCAGGCTGCAAAAGGACAGGCCGACCCTTCGCGCTCGTTGCTGGAGAAGACTTGGGACGGCGCAGCTAAGTACCAAATGCTGCCCTCATAAATCGACATGGCAACACGTACCCGCTCTTCATCAAGAGCGGAAGAAGCGGCATGCCAGACCATTTTAAGTTCTTCGCCGGAGACAAACGGAAGTGTCCCGCATACCAAGTGCGGTGGGAACCACCATGACGAACTCGTTTCACAAGCACTATTGAAGTTCGAAGCCAATCCGACCTCCTCTAATTCAGTGTTCGGCGGCGTGCTCACGCTCGGAAACTCGCATGGTTCGCTTTTCAGACCCGGACTTGAGCGTTACGACAACTGGCCCTATGTCAACTTTCCAATCGGTCCCACCAGCCGAGACCACACCGCCGTCTCGGATCAGGGCACAACGGCTCCCGATCCTGAATATTGCCGTCCCGCCAGAGATGCCAATCAAACTAAAGGCCCCATCATCCGACGTATGTGGCTTCACTTGCTGAAGAGGCTGAGGCGGCGGAACGGGATTTTGCGCGGGAGGCTGCGGTAGCGAATTCCCAGATGACTTAATCGTCGACCCAAGAAGCTGCTCGATGAACCTTTTATCCTCGACACCAACACCAAGTGGACTAGTCTCTCCCTTGGCATCAGTCGATGCATAGTCCAGCTCCACCATAAGCAGTCTGGACGGTCCGTCATGTACGACGACCAAGTCAGCGGGAGGCAGCGGCCCCTTGGTAGCGGCAGGCCTTGTGCGCGCCAACTTGATCATGCATTTCTTGCCTGGATGCAGTTCGCGCCCTGTGCAATCTGAGCCATCAACGGCAATGTAGTTCATCGCCGGACCAATTATCTCAGCCCTCTCGACGTGCAATGACACGTCCGAAGTGTTCGTCAGCGGGACTGCACGGCCTTCCCCAATGGCGACCCTCTCGGAGGGGCCGACAAGGTCATTGACAGGAAACGGAGCGGACGACAGACGCCTGTTGGGTTCGGCGACAGTACCCTTGATCGGAAGCCTGGTTATGCCGCCGTCCGGGCCGTCATGCATCGCCACCACGGTGGCCAGGATCGGCCCCCTTTCGGACGGCGTGATGTTGACAACGGCAAGGCACCCACCCCCAGGTGGCAACTGCACCGCGCTACACCCTGGCGAGACAACAGTGGTGCTCTCGTCAGCGTCCACCATGGTCAATGTCGCAATCCGTAGAGGAGAATCCGTCTTATTATGAAGCGTGACCGGGACCGCCACATGATGTCCAACGACGAGGTCGCTCAAGATGACCTCCTTCGGATCAAACTCAACCACCTTAATGGCCGGCACTGGCGGAGCAGCCACAGCTCCCTTTGGCGCGGATGTCTTGGACTGGAAAGCATTTGCCATGACAACAGACGGGCACGCAAAACCAGCCAAGCCAATAATAAGGACAGTCAGAGCTGTAGTCCGCCGCAGGTTGGGATAATTGAGGCTCATGATCGGTCTCCCGCTGTCGGGATGTGGTAGACGATAACCCGCGGCCGAATGAGGACCACCAATTCCTTATTATTGTTGTCAATCAGTTCCCCCGTGGGAATGGTGGGCACCCCTGATGACCCCAATGGAATTCCCGATGTCGTGGTCGATGTCCGGGCGGTGCGGATGCCTCCGATGATAAGAACATCGCCGGGGCGAATGGCGAAACGGCTCTGCAATGTCCGGTCAACAGTCTGCGGCAACTTCATCGAGATTCCTCCGGACTCGATGTTGTTCCACTGAACAAGGTCAACCGTGTCGAGTTTGAATCCGGTTTCGATAAGACCGTTCTGCCACAATCCATCGACCTTGAGCTTCAACCCTGTCTCAAGTTCCTTCGTCTGCACAGTATTGTTCGCAAGCGAACCACTGTAGTACCCGGACTGCGAATTGGATGGTGATTGGCTACCCGAGGTTCCGGAGGCTGCGCTCTGGTTTCCTGACGTCAGAATACCGACCTGGTAGACGTACGGGATTTTGCCGCCATCCTTGAACTCGGCCGAAGTCCCGCTCAGCAGGTCAATCTGCGGAGAGGCCAACGTCTTTACTGCGCCTTGGTCGGACAAAAATTTTGCAATAATGTCCAAGTTGATGTTCTTGCCTGAGTATATCGACCCGAAGCCGACAGCGCTCGCATCAGAGACACTGTGACCACCACTGAAATTCACTGTAGTAAACGGGCCAAGCTGCGCTGACAGCTTGTTGAAGTTTACGCCACGATCAGAATTGACGCTTAGCGTAATTTCAGAAATCCAAGTTTCATAGATGAGTAACGCTGGGTCCTGGATACGCTTGAAATACTCTACAATGCGCCGAGCTTGGTCCTGCGTTGCTGTATAAGTGATACGGTTGCCCGTTTCATCCAGAACGGCCTGTGCATTTTTGGAATCCCCTGCCGCGAGAATATGAGCAACGGTCTCCCGGATGCCCTTCTGCAATTCAATGGCTGGGGGTAATGTGACCGTAAATGTCTCAGTAGACCTGACCTCGACTGCGCCATCTGAAACGAAGCAGTATACCGATGCCGCACGGCAGAGCCGGTCCACAACGACATTAGCCGCTCCGGTCATGTCAAGCGACACAGTCTTGTCTGCTGCCTTGTCATCGCCGACGACGAGACCGATACGGGTTCCGTCAAGAACCGCACGAAGCGCCAACTCCAAAGGTACCGACGAGAAGACATGATGTCTCTTCGCTTTCATTCCCCCCATGGATGATATCGTAAGGTGTCCGGAGAGCGTTGTCGGCTTCAAGGTCTCAGGAGGGAGATCGATTGTAAGAATTGGTTTCTCAGAAGAAGTGCCATTGTCCACAGGATGTTCAGGTACAGAAACATGAGGTCTGGGGCTGTCAGCAGCGAAGTCTCTGACTGGTGCCGGGAGCGCGCCACACCCCGTTAAAGCCATTGACGTGGCAATAGCAATGGCGGGAGCTACGATATTGACTCTGCGACGCCGTGACATGCGACAATTGCGGTTGCATTGTTGCCGCTTTACGGTGTTCCTCATGATGGCCATGATCTGCCTCCTGTCATTTTCGACAATCCTGATGGCGCTGGCCATGATGGATGCCAGTGAGTTCCGGATTCCGGACGTTGGGACGATGCCAATGTTATGGTGCGGACTCATCATATCCAGCACTGGCCCATCGTGGTGGCATGTCACAGCATGTGACTCAGTCGCCGGTGCCTCTGCCGGCTGGATCGTCATTGAAACAATAAACGGCCTCTGGGTTCTTCTGGCCCGCAGTGGTCCAGGTATGGGTGGAGGAGATGCGAAGCTATTGGCCGCTATCGGCTCATGGACCGGCTGGCGCACACTTTCAGTGGTCCTGATGATCGCGGTGGTCATCACCGCAGCATTCAGGTTTTCCTGCAAAGGCAAGCCGGCCTGCATGCCATTCGGCCCAGGGCTAGCCGTCGGCGGCGTCACAGCTTTCGTGATGACACAATGGTACGTCACAGTTTAACCCCCGTCGTCCAGATGGCGCCCCAGCTTCGCGTCCACTCTTAAACGGTCGCATCCGCAACACCATCCGTCAACAAGGAAGGCATTGCCACGTACTGACAAGGGTGTGAGAATGAGATGTCCGTGAACGGGTGTCCGCTGACAGTCAGACTTGTCCTGCTCGGACATAGCCGGACTCGACCGCGGTCAGAGCTCCGGCTGCCAGATGGAGGGTTGGTTGAGCAGCGCCTATTCAGTCATTAGCCAGCTATTCGGGGCTAAGACGGCCAAACGCGAGAAAAGAAGGCACCCCCGCTCCTTGTGCGCATACCAGACTGCTGTCGTGTTCCGGCTTGCTGACGGTGGCCGTAGGAGGGTTCTTGGCGCTATCGTCAACATTAGTATCTCAGGCTTGTTGTTCAGGCTGTCAAACCCCCTGGACATTGGCCAGGACAGCGTGACGGATGCTGCCATTGAATTCAACTCACTTCCCGCCCGTATTCGAATTGTTCATATCGCTGACGACCGAGTTCACTGCGCCTTTTATGCGCCGTTGGTGCCATCTGAACTGAAGTCATTCCTAAATCGCCATGGCGTTCATCATACGACGTCGACTTCCGTGTCCTGAGGTGCGGGCTAAAGGACCAGGTTTTTTTGCGGAGTGTAGGATGAGACCAACAGATAGTGTGAGTATTGTGCCGTGCCCCCCCGCATACCAAAATTCTTTCGCTGAACTCGTCTCCTCAGTGCATCGGCAGTTGGGTGCTGATGTGTCTCCATCCGCCGTACTCGCGGTTAATGGGTTCGGCGATCCTGCAGCGGACGGAGACATGTCAGGGCACGCTTTGACATCCTATGTTCCTGCGCACGAGCAATCTGCGATGGGGTTATGTGTTACGGGGCTTCGAAAGGGCGTGTTGAGCGTTGCCTCAGACGCTGAAATCGCTGAAGCCGACATCGCCGACATCGTTGAACGTCTCGGTCGCGCCCACCTTTCTGTCTCCCGCGTCGAGACTGTGGTGTGGCCGCATCAGCGCATGGTTCGGTTTCGGCGTGATCATACTCATGTCGCGATCGAACGCCTGCCACTCATGCTGTCGCGGATTTCCGTAGCGGCTGATGATGGACATGCCGTGGAGACAGCGATTGCAGACATCTTTGATGTCGCGTTGGAGCGGCGGGCAAGCGACATCCATCTTGAACAACATGCCACGGACCTGTCGAGAAGCGTCGTCATGCTGCGCATCGACGGTGACATGGTGCCACTGCTCTGCGTTCCGCCGCTTGTTATGGCCCCGATCGTCGCACGGATCAAAACCATGGCGGGGGTTGATCCGAGTGAAGCCCGAAAAACCCAAGACGGTCGTTTCACGACCTGGTGGCGTGGCCGGCGAATTGATGTCCGCCTGGGCTATATGCCCGGCGAGAGCGGCGGAGGGATCGCACTTCGTCTGCTGGACAAGGAGACCCTGGTGCCGCTTGGACGTCTCTTCGAAGGGGCTCCAGACGTTCTCCATCGGCTGCGGTCGATCTTCGCTAAGCCGGTCGCAAAGGAATCCGGGTTGGTGTTGTTGAGTGGCCCTACAGGGTCGGGGAAGACCACCACGATGTACGGCGCCATAATGGACGTCGATCGTATCAAGCGTGTCGTGTGGTCTGTCGAGGCCCCCGTCGAATATGACATGCCTCGTGTTGGACAGATTTCGATTACAGACAAAGGCGGGATGACAGTCGCTGACGCTGTTCGCGGTTTTGTCAGGATGGATGTCGACTATGTCGTTGTCGGTGAGATTCGTGACGCTGAAACTGTCAGGGCAATGCTGCAGCTGATTGAGTCATCGCACACTGTAATGACAACGATCCATGCCTCTGACTGCGTTCATGCTCTCTCACGCCTAACCGGCTTCCTGCGTGCCGATGAAACTGCGTGGGGTGCGGATCTGATTGGGCACGGATTGCATGCAGTGATCAACCAAAGGCTTGTTAAGGCAGTGTGTAAGACGTGTGGGCGGATGCTTCGCGCATGCGATGTTCCAGGACTTGAGGCGGCTTCCTGTGGACGCATCAAGGCGGATCACCCCGTCAGGATCGCCGATGGAATGCTCGGCGGCGCACCGTGTCCACGATGCCTTGGCTCGGGCTTCCTCGGACGACGGCTTGTCGTCGAGGCATTGATGCCACCACCAGGCACCGAGGTCCGACATGTCGTTTCGGATATGATTAGAGAAAGGCGACTACGTGAAATAGGGCGGCTCGACGGAGTCTACTATCGCCCATTCCATGATGACTGGATCAGGCTCGTGATGGACGGCATTGCAGACCCGCGTGATTTCGTGCGGCAGTGCGCCACAGGATGAGGATTGTGTAATGGCAGGGATTCTTTGGCGAACCCGATTTGTCGAAACCGTTGATGGGCGGCCTGTCATCAAGGAGGCTGATTATCACGGCGTCTCAGCCCATGCAGTAAGGCTTTTGCTGACCGATCGCGGCCGTCACCCCATCGACATCCGCCCACGCAAGCCGCCCCTGCTGGAGTGGTCGGGTGTTCGTACCGACGCGTGGCGAATTCAAATGCTCCAGCAACTCCGATTTCAACTCGCTTTCACAACAGCTGAGGCGGGGCTTACTGAAATCATTGCTCAGGAAGCGGAACCCCTCAAACGAATGGCGCTGGCCCCAGCACGTAATCTGCTCGACGGGGGTGGTACCTTCGCGACGTCTGTTGCTGCTATCGGCTTGTTCGATGAGCCTACCATGGCCATACTCCGTATCGGCGAAATCAGCGGCAATATGATGAATGCTGTTGAGCAAGCGATTCAGCACGTCGAAGAGAATAGAAAGGCTGCACACAACATCCGTAAGACCGCAGGTTTACTGGCTTTTGACATCATCTCGGTCATAGGCTCTGCTTTTCTTGTACAGTGGCATTACATCCCTTACCTCCGTGAACAGGGCGTCCAGACCAGTGACGTGGCTGCAAAGGCAAGATTTGCTCATTTTCTAGATATCGCTGCACTCGGTAATGGTGCTCTTTGCATCCTCTTCACTTTCGCAGCCGCGCTTGGAGCCGCACTCTGGCTGGCGCACAAGACGCGCCGTAGCGCAACAGCCGCTGCTTTCCTCAGAGGATGTCTTCGCAGAATGCCGATGATCGGAACCTGGCTCGCCCATCGATCACTCGCAGACGGAATGCGAATGGTGTCACGGCTGGCAGACGGGGGCGTCAGGCTTGATTCTGCACTCACCATTGCCGTCTCAATGGCGTCCTCACCGGCTGTTAAGGACTACTGGATAGAAGTCAGCAAAGCGATAAATGGCGGAACGCCACTGGGAACCGCTTTAGCCAGGGTACCACTGACCCCACCGGAACGCAGCCGTCTCGGTTCCATTGGCAGCATCGATCAAATGTGCTCGTCGCTCGCGTCAGTGGCCGAGGAACGTGATCGGATGGCGGAGCTTGCCAGAAGCAAGATGCTGGCTACAGCAATGGGTATCCTTGTGCTTACCGCAGTGGCTACAATCGGCGTCCTCGTCGGACTGCTCATGCTCGCAAGTGATGGCATGCAGACTGGGATGCAAGAGCTGCTTCGAAAATGACGGGGCGGGGCTGATGGCCACAGGCCGACGAATGTGCAAAACGTCCATATTCGATAGCTATTTTAGCTGCACCCCAATTTTGCAGCAGCCTGCTGCAAAATTGGGAAACAGTCGCAAGTCACTGATTTGCCGCCGGAATGAGCAGTCCTGTCTCGGTGTTGGTCGCCACAGCCTCATGGGAAGGCGACTGATTGCTGGGTGGCGCCAGTTTTTGGCTCTGCGTCGAATTGGCGACTAAAGTCCGTCCGGCAAAAGGATGTCTGCCTGCTGGACGGTCCTTATTATAGACAAGAGTTTGCCATCCCTTCTCCGATTGCTGAATCGGCTGCTTTCTGGAGGAGATCAATGACATTGGCCTGGTTTGCTGTGATTGCACGATCAAGTGGCGTCTGGCCGTGCTTATCTTCAGCCATTACATCAGCGCCGACACTGATGAGGTATTCCACAGCGTCATACTGGCCAGTCTCCGCTGCCCAGTGGAGCGGCGTCGTGCCGAGCGGACTGCTACAACGGACATCAGCACCATCGCCGACAAGTCCGCGTACTTCCAGCATATTGCCACGTCGCGCTGCGTCTCGAAGCATTCTATTAAGATCAGACATTTCGATCACCGTGAATCGATAACTGAGAGGACAAATGCCCATTGTGCTGGACACGGCCATGTCACTTCGGCGCCAATGGGCAAAGGGGACATGTTCATTGTTATGCCGTTAAGCGAGTATGTAAACAGGTTATCTTCTAAGCCGAGCATCCAAACCATGGTAAATTCGACAAACCATGAACCCGGAGCCTCTCCGTTCAGGGGAAGGCCGAGGCGTACGCATATTCTTCGTTGACGGACTTTCCAGGACCCGGCAAAGTCCAAGCAACGGTAACCCAGTCATTCATGGCTGGGGGTTGCGGTCGCTGAGAAGCTGGAATGCCTCGAAGCGTGGAATGAAATGCACATGTAAGCGATCTATAATCGCGGAAAACCCCCATTGGGAGTGGTCGCTATGGATGTCGTACAACATCAAGACGTTGGCACTACGTTAGAGGACTTACTGGCTGACCCGTCTTTTGCGGCTGCCGTCTCGGAGACTATGCCTTGTTGGCACGGTTCAGACATGGAAGAGCCAGGTCCTGAATGGAGTGACGAGGATATGGAGCAGCTCGTCGACATTCTCGGGCAGCTGGTCTGTGGTAATTGCTAATGCCGAAAGCAAATTGGCTGCGGGAGCGATCAGTTCTCCAGACACTGCATTTCGAGACGTCCGGACCTACCGGAAATCCCTGCTGGTAGGCAGCGTCTGTGTCGTGTTGATGCCATCATCGACGAGTGTCCTCATTAATCCTGTTATATCCCTCACCGAGCGTGCGATTACGTGAGTGACGCCACTCTCCCGCTGGAGACGTCCTATAACGGCCAGAACCGACGCTGAGAGCAGAGGGCGGCGAAGTTTTTCAAAGGTGTCGGGCCAGACGATAATATTTACGACCCCAGTTTCGTCTTCCAAGGTAATGAACATCACGCCCTTGGCGGTCCCCGGACGTTGGCGCACAAGCACCAGTCCAGCTACGCCGACGGTCCGGCCGTCGGGCGTATCGGCGAGACGGGCCGCGGTCAGGATGGGTGGGCGCTCACGATCGAGGCGGTCACGCAGCAGGGAGACGGGGTGCGCTTTCAAGCTCAGGCTGAGGCTGCGGTAATCCTCGACCACCGCCTCGCCGCGCGTCATCGCCGGCAGCGTGATGGCGGGTTCGGCCGACGGGGCGGCATCCAGCCCGGCGAACAGCGGCAGGGCCGCCTCGCCCAGCGCCTTGATATCCCATAGGGCCTGCCGGCGATCCAGGCCGGCGGACGTCCAGGTGTCCGCCTCGGCGAGCAGGGCCAGCGCCGGCACGGCTAGACCCGAGCGGGCCCGGACATCGTGAGGTGACAGATACGGACGGGTTCCGCGCGCCGCGACGAGCCGCTCGGCAGCGTCCCTTGGGAATCCCTTTATCTGGCGAAGGCCCAACCTGAGCGCCCTGCCCCGATCGGTCGGCTCCAACGTACAGTCCCAGTCGGAATAGTTGACATCGACTGGTCGCACCTCGACGCCGTGCTCGCTGGCGTCGCGCACAAGCTGGGCCGGGCCGTAGAAGCCCATGGGCTGGCTGTTGAGCAGTGCACAGATGAATGCCGCCGGGTAATGGCGCTTGAGCCAAGCGGAGACGTAGACGAGCAGCGCGAAGCTGGCGGCGTGGCTCTCCGGGAAACCGTAGGTGCCGAAGCCCTCAATCTGGCGGAAGCAGCGCTCGGCGAACTCGCGGTCGTAGCCGCGCGCGGCCATGCCGATGAGCATCTTCTCCCGGAAGGCCGTCACCGCGCCGGGATGGCGGTATGCGGCCATGGCCCGGCGCAGCTGGTCGGCCTCCTCGGGTGTGAAGCCGGCGGTGACCACTGCCAGCCGCATCGCTTGCTCCTGGAATAGTGGGACGCCGAGCGTCTTTCCGAGTACCTCGCGCACCGCCTCGGATGGGAACTCAACGGGCTCGCGGCCCGCCCGCCTGCGGATATAGGGATGGACCATGTCGCCCTGGATTGGCCCTGGCCGGACGATGGCGATTTGAATGACGAGGTCATAGAATGTCGATGGCTTCAACCGTGGCAACATGGCCATCTGTGCCCGGCTCTCGACCTGGAACACGCCGACGCTGTCGCCCCGGCTGAGCATGGCGTAGACGTCCCGGTCCTCAGGCGGTATGTCGGCCAAGCCGTAACGTCGGCCGGTGTGCTCTGCCAGCAGGTCGAGACAGCGCCGGACGGCGCTGAGCATGCCAAGCGCCAGGATGTCGATCTTGAGGATGCCGAGAGCGTCGAGGTCGTCCTTGTCCCACTCGATGGTGGTGCGCTCGGCCATGGCAGCGTTGAGGATGGGCGCGACCTCGGACAGCGGGCCGCGGGTAATGACGAAGCCGCCGGGATGCTGACTGAGGTGGCGGGGGAAGCCGACCAGCTCATGGACCAGCTCGAGGGTCTTCACGAGTGTCGGCTCAGTCGGATCAAAGCCCTCAGCGCTTAGCCATTCTGGCGTCATCTCCTCGGTGGTCATGCCGGACGCCGCGCCAATCAGGCGCTCGACCATATCCACCGACAGGCCCATGACCTTGCCGACGTCGCGCATGGCCGCTCGCTTGCGAAAGCGTATCTGCGCCGACGCCAGTCCCGCCCGATCTCGTCCGTACGTAGCGTAGATGTACTGGATGACCTCCTCACGACGCTCGTGCTCGAAATCGACGTCGATGTCGGGTGGCTCACCACGAGCGGCCGAGATGAACCGTTCGAACAGCAGGTCGATGCGGGTAGGGTCGACGGCGGTGATGCCCAGGCAGTAGCACACAACCGAGTTGGCGGCCGACCCCCGCCCCTGGCACAGTATGCCCCGTGATCGAGCGAACCTGACGATGTCATGCACGGTGAGAAAATATGGTGCGAAACCGAGCTGCTCAATAAGGCGCAGTTCGTGGTCGATAGTCGCCCGTACTTTTGACGGCACCCCGGCTGGGAATCTTTCGGCCGCGCCGACCTCGGTCAGACGCTCCAGCTCCTGCTGCGCCGACACTCCCTCGCCTGCGACCTCGTCGGGGTATTCGTAGCGCAGATCGTCGAGCGAGAACCGGCAACGGTCGACGATTTCCGCAGTCGCATCGATTGCGTGCGGATGTTGACGGAAGAGTCGTGCCATCTCCTCGGCCGCCTTCAGGTGGCGCTCACCATTCACCAGCCGGCGACGCCCGAGTTGCTGAATTGTGCAGTGTTCGCGGATGCACGTCAGGACGTCCTGGAGCTGCCGGCGAGCGGGGTTGTGATAGTGGACGTCGTTGGTGGCCACCAGCGGCACCCGGCAGCGGACAGCCAGGTCGGCGAGCCGTTTGAGCCGCGCGGCATCGTCGCCGCGGTAGAGATGGTGGGCGGCCAGGTACAGGCGACGCCCGAAGCGATGCCGGGCCTCGGACAGAAAGTCTTCGAACCCGGCGTCGGGTCTGTCCGGCGGCAGCGCGACCAGCACCATCCCCTCGGCGTGGTCTCGAAGGTCCGTGGCGTGCAGGTGGCATTCGCCCTTGGGTGCCCGCCGGTTGCCAATTGTGAGCAGGCGCGAGAGCCGGCCGTAGGCGGCTCGGTCCTCAGGGTAGGTCAATAAGCTCGGAGCGTCGGTAAAGTCCAAACGACACCCGACGACGAAACGGAGGCCGGCCGCCTTGGCCGCGATGTGCCCGCGCACGATGCCAGCCAGGGTGTTGCGGTCAGTAAGGGCAATGGCCGAATGTCCAAAAGCAGCGGCGGCCTGCACCAGCTCGACCGGATGCGAGCCGCCCCGCAGGAAGCTGAAGTTGCTGGTGACCTGGAGTTCGGCATAGCGTGCGCTCATCCGAACACCCCGTGCAGGAACCACCTTGGCTGCGGCCGACCAGGCTCGTACCGGCCGGCCCGGAACAGCCAGTATCGGCCGCCGACTGAGTCCTCGACCCGGTAGTAGTCGCGCGGCGGCATGTCGCGGCCAACCAGCCACCATTCAGGCTCCATCCGCTCCGGCCCCTCGGCAAGGCGGACGCGGTGGACCCTCCCTCGCCAGCGGAACATGACCGGCGGGTCATCTGGCATCTGTGCCATGGCGTCGACCGGCTCAGGCGGCCGAAACAGGCGGATGGGGCGGGGTCGGTCGGTCGGCCACGGTGACGACGCCGCCGACGAAAGCGGGTCGACCGTGCAGGATTCCCGTTCGGGCCAATGGCTGTCGTTTGGTGCCAGGCTGGCCAGGGCGCCGGCCCCGCAACGGTTGACCACCTTGTCGACCAGCATTCCGATGTCACCGTCCACCGCCTCTCCGCCGTCCAGGCTGGCTTGAGTCGGCAACAACGGCTCCACCTTTCCTGCCGCGAGCGCAACGACGTCCGCGCCTGGCCCGAGGTCGACCGCTGGCAATTTCAGGGCGAGCAGTTCGGCCAACGCCTTGACCCTGCGCAGCGGCCGGCCTGTGACGACGGTGGCGCGGGCGACACGTCCGTCTGTGCGCCACGCAGATAGAGTCATCTCACGGATGCCGAACTGACGCTCGTCCAGGTCACGGCACAATCGGGCGAGTAGACTGCCGGCGATGCGCTCGAGTACGTCCTGCGTCGCGATCGGCTCAGCGAGATTTTGGCGGACGAGGCAAAGTGGTATCGGCCGGATGGCCTGGAACGGCTCGTCATGGAGGCCGAGGGCCTCATCAAGGCGCCGCAGGACCATGTCGCCGTAGCGCTTGGCTAGGGACGGCCGCGGCAGCGGATAGAGGTCGCCGATGCGGCGCAGGCCGACACGAACCAACCCGTCAGCCGTGGTGCTATCGAGCCGTAGCGACGAAACCGGCAATGGCGCCATTGCCTCCCGCTGGCCACCGGGCTGTACGACGGACACTCCCTGCCCTGCCCCAAAATGGGCGACTGCCCTGGCGGCGGCCACCGTGTCGGCGACCGCAGCCCGAACGCTAAACCCCCAGCGGCGCAGACGACCGAGCATGTCCTCAGCCAGAGCAGCTTCGCTTGAAAACAACGGAACGCAGCCAGACAACTCAAGCGCAAGGCCATCCGGGCCATCAGGCACCACACATGGCGACCACCGCTCCGCCCACTCAGCCAACCGGACCAGCGCAGCTGAATCGCCGGCCGGGTCGGCAGCAACGACATGGACGCCGGGTTCCATCGCACGCGCCTCAGCCACGCACCTGCCAGGAACGATCCCTGCCATCGCCGCCGCCCGCGAGACGGCTACCACGACTTGTCGGTCGGCAACTGTCGTAGCTGTCACCAGTGGCCGCTCCGGGTCGTACCGTCCGGTGCGGATGGCCCGGTCGGTTGGCCAATCCGGCAGCCACAGTGATAGCCAACGGCGGGACATACTTCACCTCAGCCAGTCGCCAGCAGGGGTTCTGCCGTGCTGATTTCACTGATGACGACCAACCCGTTGGCTGCCCCGCGCCACTCGACCAACCACTCACCCTCCCGGCTGCCGCGTGCCCGCAGCAGCTCCAAGCGCCATCGCGATGCCCCCGGACCAGGAACGTCGTTGGGAATACTGGGCGCAGACGAAACGCGCCAACGGGTCGCGGCCATCTGCAATGCCACCTTTGGCGTGGCAGGGTAACGTAATAAAACCGCTGCCCCTGAAGCGCGTGCGCACATGTGCACACGCCGCCCGACTACGGGCGATGGTGGTGTGCGCACACTCGCCAGGACGGCCCCAATCCCTTGGCAGCATGTGGCCTCCTCGATAGCCCACCAAAGATCGGCGGGCGCAATCTGGCCGACTATCAGACGAGAAGAATCAACGCCGAATTCAGTCAGCCCAGGCCCATGGATGTCGCCAAGCCACAGGACCATGCCTCGGGCAGTCATTTGGCCAGCCAGGGCAGCCGCGAATGCGGTCGCCGCCGCATCAGTATCGCCGGCCGACAGCACCTCATGAATTTCACCCCCGGCAATACGACACCCTGCCGGCAGCCAGTCCGATGCCACCGAAAGCCGCAGTCCAGCCTGCCCGCTCCTGCCCTCGATTGCTCGTATCCGGTCGCGCAACTCGCTGATGATGCGCTGTTTATCAGGCTGCCCGAAACCCATGGCAATTACCTCCGCTGCTGTCAGAAGGGCATACGTTCCTTATATGTTCTCATGGGCTGCATGCAAGGGAATTCATGATTTCTGCGCCCAGGCCCGTTGCTCAAAGGGCACACCCGACCCGGCCTGCGACAGGACGCCGCACCCATTCGCTTGCCAAAGAGCGGCGAAGCGATTATCTGGCCAATAGCAAATAAGCTAATTTATCGAGCCAATGCAGGTGATAAGATGACTTACTTAAACTGGGATGCGAACGATGTGCTTGCCGCGATAGAACGGCGCGCTCACGAACTGTTTGAATCCGGGGCTGGCCTGTGGACCGCCTGCTGGGGTGCGGCAGTCGAGGCTGTGCAGATTCAGGCAATGGATTTTTACCTTCTGGCCGCTCTTACCTACCTGATCAAACCTGATCACGTAGGCCACCAGGCTCCCAGTCCCGGTGTTTAATTTCTCGGTTCGTCTTGACAGGACTGGTCTCCCAGGATCTTGTCCGTCCGAACCGAGTCACGCCACGAAGGCTCGCCTGAGCAAGGCTTGGTCTAACATCAATCGGGTTCCCACCCGACAGCGCGGCTACGGCCCGACCAACCCTGGTCAGGCCGTTGATCGCCGCATTCTCGTCACGCCCATGATGGGTGCCGCAGTGAGGGCAGGTCCAGTGCTTCACGCCGGGAGGAACACCTCCCGCGACCTCGCAGCCGCAGACGTGACAGCCCCTGGTCGTCCCTTCCTCTTCGACCACCGCCAGCAACCGCCCGCTACGCCTGGCCACCCAGGCGATGATGTTCCGCATCATCCCATGGAAGGTCGTGTTGCGCAGCTTCCGATTGGCATTCCGGTCCGCCGCAGGGCCGAACCCCATATCGACGGACTCGTTCTCGGGAACCCAGTCCCCGAGTCCCACCACCGCGTAGTTCCTAAACAGGTGGTTGGCCAACGCATACAACGCATGCTTGATAAGGTCTCGCCTGCGCTTCTGTAGACACTCCACCGCCCCGTCGTACCTCTTCCACCGCTTGGACGGTTCCCAGTGAACGTGGGTCGTACCGTCCTCACGGATGAACTCAACCTTCTTCGACTTCCTGACGCAGCTGTCGCGCAACGACTTCACCACGTCAATCTGTCGGTCCAGTTCCTTCACCCCAGGAATGTTCTCGATCTCTAGCAGCCGACCCTTGGAGTCGGCCAAGTACCCCAGGTTCGAGCTGTTCGGGTCGATGTAGACGACATCGCCCTTGTCCTGCCTGGTGTCGCGTCTGGCCCTCCAGACGATGAACACCGCATGGTAGTCCTCGCCTTCCTTGACGATACGCACCGCCTTGGCCGAGGACAGACCAGGAGGCGGCTTGTACAGGACGAAGGTCCGCGCCATGCGCTCCTTCGCCTCGTTCGTTCCGAACGTCAGGGTGAGTTGGGTGCCGTTCTCGACCGACCATCCCTTGGTGGGCTCGTCGTACTCGATGGAGAACCACGACCGCTTCCACGCCCTGAAGCGCGGCCGGCCAGCGGGCTTCCCGCCGCTGAGCTTGCCGCTCTTCCAGTCGGCGCGGGCGGCCGAGAGCCGCATCGCCGCGTTCTTCAACGGGCTGCTGTGGACGGCGCGGAGGTAGGGCTGGGCGGACTTCATGCCGGGTAGACAGTCCCGCAGGCCGGTCTTCGAGGTGAGCATCGTCAGCAGGTCGTAGCGCTCACGCCGCAGTTCGTCCCTGACGTCGGCATCGAGCCAGCAGAAGGCCAGGGCCTCGTGTTCGGGGACCCTGTTGTGTTCCGCCTCATCGTCCTTGGTTCCGGTCCAGCCGTAGAGCAGGGCACCGAGTTCGGCGAGCCTGCGCTCGGCGTTGCGCATCGTCTCGACGAGACGGTTGTAGCCGCTGTTGAGAATCTTGGACTGTCCGTCGAGGACGGCGGCATCGCCGTCACGCAGGTCGAGTCTGACCTTGCGGACGAAGGTGTCGACCTTGGAATCGTCCTTGGTCCTGCCGCGAGTGGCCTTCGAATGACGGGTCTTCCTGACCGTCTGCACCCTCGTGCCGTCCTTGTCCCGCCGTCTCTGTCGGTCGAGAACCTGTCCGTCCCGGGTGATGTGGACGACGCCTCGCGTCTCTCCCTCGACGCGCTGGACGATTTGCGCCGCGGTCATGCCTAGACGGTCGAGCGAACAGGCGGCGAAGCCGTCAGCTGTGCGATCCGTCAGGGTCTGGCCGAGGCAGTCTGGCATGGAAGGTCCAGAGGTGAACGACGCTCCAGACTTGTTACCGGAGTATCCCTGTTTCGTCAATCACTAAGCGGCTACTGTCGATGTCTTGTTCCGTCGTGACCGCGATCCATACAGTCTCTCCGAGAAGACGGTCATCAGTTCGATGACGTCCGTAACCAGTCTCGAGTTGACGTCTTCGGTGACGACGGTCTCCGTCACGACGACCTTGACGCCGAAGGCACGGCACAGGTCGAACAGCAGCTCGCTGCCGAACCTGAGGAGTCTGTCCTTGTGGGTTACGACCAGTCGGCTCATCTGCCTGCGACAGATGAGAGAGATGAGACGACGCAGGCCACGCTTGGCGTAGTTCAGGCCCGAACCGAGGTCAGCGATGACCTCAACGTTGGTCCAGCCCTGCTCGGCGCAGTGGCGGCGCAGCCGCTCCTCCTGGCGGACGAGGTCTTCCTTCTGGTCGTGGCTGGAGACGCGGGCGTAACAGACGGTCGGAGCTTCGACCTCGACAGCGACTGCGTCTCCGCCGAAGGCGACCACCGCAGCTGTGTCGTATCGGCGATGCCCGCCTGGAGTCCTGAACTTTGGGACAAAACGTCCCGCGTTCTCCCATCGGCGTAACGTCGCGACCGACACGCCGAGCATGGCTGCCGCCATGCCGATACTTACACTCGTCATCATCCGACCATCTCCGAATCTGGTGATGATCAGATTTTCACTGGATCACTGTACGCTGTGCAAAGCCCCGTCCGTCGAATGATGGGGACGAGGTTCAGGGCTCGGGTCGCGGCCGGCGTGCTGATGGTTGCTGCGACTGGATCGGTGATGTCCTCGGCTCAGGCCGCGCCGAGCGAGGGCGACGTAAAGTGCCTGTCGGACAACATTTACCTCGAGTCGCGTGATGACGGCCCTCCGGGTTGGTCCGCCGTTGGGCATGTGACGGTCAACCGTTGGCATGAGGCACTGAGAGCTGGCCGCCGGGTGTCGGTTTGCGGCATCGTTTATGAAGGCGCAAACCGGGGGCGTCACCGCTGTCAGTTTTCCTGGGCCTGCGATGGGCGCCTCAAGGCTAAAAGCGAGCGCGAAACAGCTCGCGCCATCACACGTTTTGCTCGGGAGCTACTTGCAGGGGAGCATGCTGACCAAACCGCTGGAGCGACATACTTCCATGAGCGTGGACGGCATCCGAGGTGGGCGTCAGACGGCAGCACAAAACTGACTGTCGCAATCGGACGCCATTACTATTACAGGGCCGCTCATCAGACAGAGGGACCCTCACGTCGCGTTCGAAGTCCCCCGCGCTCTTGCGGGATGCCGAAACCACGTCCGCTCTCAATTTTGCAGCAGGCTGCTGCAAAATTAGGAAACAGCTACAACTAACTGATTTTACAGCAAAGACCGCAAACTTGGCGCCATGTATGTCCTGGATGGTCGGAAGCTTGACCGCAGACGCAAGGGCGCTGGACATGGGTGCTCGTCAGACCCGATCTCGATCAATGACTCTATGGTCTGGGTAACCCGTCAGATATCGAGCGAACATCCATCCTACTCCAGAATGACATGGCGTGCGACGCTCTCATCATGGAAGCATGATTACGTGGCTTGACTTATCATTGGTGTGTGGTTATATTCTGAGCGTCAGAGTCATCGCGCCGGCATGAGTGCGCCGCATGGAAGGTGAGCGTCATGAAAACCTTGGGTCCGCAATCGGCAAAGTTGCTCGCAGGGATTCATGACCGCGGATTGGATGTCTTCACGGTTTCGGATGCCTGCGACATCCTGGAGGTGCCGCCTAGTATTGCATCCAATCTGATCGGTGCAGCCGTGAAAAGGGGGGTTGTGACCCGTTTAAGGCGCGGCTACTTCATCCTGGTGCCCTACGAAATGGGTTCAGAGACGCTGTATGTCGGAAACCCATACATTATCGGTCATCGCCTCCTTGGCAACCATCCACACTTCATCTCCCATGGAAGTGCAATGGAACTCCATGGGATGACCACACAACCATGCCTTGTCGTCTATGTCACAACTCAGGCAAGGCCACGTCAATTTGACCAGCATGGCCTGGATATCCGCTTCGTATCTTGCAAGGCGGAAGAATTCTTCGGTGTAACGGAGGCATGGGTAGACCAGCAACACAAAGTGCCCGTCAGTGACATCGAGCGGACCGTCATCGACGGACTCAGGGAACCCGCCTACGTCGGCGGCTATGCTGAGATCGATAAAGGTGCCTGGATGAAACGCGAAAACATCAACCCGACCAAGCTCGTTGGGTATGCCTTACAACTGGGCGTGGGGTCCGTTATCCGACGCGTCGGTTTCCTGATGGAGTCTATCGGTATCGGTGAGCCAGAACACTTTGATGCCTTGCGCAAGGAGTTGACGAACACGTATAGCCTGCTTGACCCTGTGCTCCCCAAGGACGGTCCCTACTTGTCTAAGTGGAAGCTACAGGTTAATGTCAGCACTGACGAGCTTGTAGGGAGTCGCGGAACATGATACCGCCACGTAGTCTGTCAATAATTTCGAATCGACTGCTCAAGGAAAATGGCGGCAAGCGAATACCTGAACGGACTATTGAGCTTGACTATTGTCTGGCGTGGTTCCTATCCGAACTAGCCGAACACCCAATCTCAAATCAACTCGCATTCAAAGGCGGAACATGCTTAAGGCGTTGTCATTTTGGAGAATATAGGTTCTCTGAAGACTTGGATTTCACATTGCTGTCCAACGTATCACTTGATGAAATCAAAATGGGACTCAAAGAAATATTCGCGAAAGTGAAAGCTGCTTCAGGCATAGCAATGACGCTTCTCGATAAGTATGAAGCGCATCTAAACAGTCATACTCTCTACATGAGTTATGTCGGACCTTTAGGTCGAGCATCTGAAGTCAAAATTGATGCAACTGTTTGCGAGAAGATTGTCACCCCACTAGTCGGCAAGCCCGTCATCAAGACTTACAATGAGTATACTGACCTGCCTGATGAACGGGTAGTCATGTGCTACTCAATTGAAGAAATTGTTGTCGAAAAAATTGCCGCCCTGTCTGATAAAGCGCGCAAGCAGCCCCGCGACCTGTACGATCTTTGGTATCTGACCGAAGATAGCCCTGTCGACCTAGCTGAACTCAGACTCCCACTTGTTGAGAAATTTGAGCATAAATCACGGGTCATTGATGGCATCGAAGCTTCAATTGTCGGAAAAGAGTCTGAACTAAAAAAGCTTTGGAAAGCCAGACTCGAAGCCCAGGTCTCACAGTTGCCAGAATTCGATGAAGCATTCCGAGCAGTGCGGCGCACGCTGAGACAGGCCAATCTTGAAGAATATGTCGAAGCATCCGCCGTAAAGCAACTTCATGCAAAACGAAAAGCAAAGTTCGACCAAATGATGGAGCTGGGCGAAGAGGGAATGTCACTCATTCCAGTTGAGATAAGGCATCAAATAATTTCCCATGCAACTGCATTCGTTTTGTCGGGCAGCGTAACGCCTGACCAGAAATCTCTATTCGACCGCGTGCAAAGACGCCATCTACAGGCAATGGCAGGGGACGAACAGCCCGCCGATACGACCAGGACTGGGCCGACGAACGAGATGCCCGTAATAGCTATGCCCGCTGCCCAGTCACTCGGAAAGCAAAAAGGGTCCGCTCATCAACAGAAGCCTAAACCCGCTGGCAAACCTGAAATCTACGAGCCGCCTAAGCCAAAATGACGTCGCCATTTCACCACGAACTGAGTGCGGAAGCTCGGTCGTTTACGACCGCTAGGAAGGCCGCCCTTGCCTCACCCCATGATTACAGACAGTCACAGCTTCGTCGAGAGGCCGCCGTTTGCTTGTGACGCCGAGCTGGTTTGGCTCTGCGCCACCACCTTCGCGAAGACGCCGGCCTGCCGAAACCCCGACCTGCTGCCCCGGGTGCCTGCCGTCGAGAAGGCGATATCCTCTTCCCCGCCCATGTCGGAATATGACGCAAAGCCCTTATCCCCTTAACAACTCTAACGAGAATAACTCGCTCTGTGAGAGTATCAAGATTTCTCTTGGCCGCTTGCATGAGAGCCCAGCATCCTAACTATGTGGGACAGGGAGATGCATCATGCACAACAAACGGAATTCGAGGCTTATTAGTGCTGCTCGAACGGGTAACTTTGAGACTGTCACGCTCATGGTTGCCAAGGGGGCGGGCGTCAATACTGTAGACGAATATGGTAGCACCCCACTTCATTTGGCGGCCGAGAGCGGGCATGCCGCCATCGTTGAACATCTGGTCGCCCATGGTGCAGACGTGAATGCCGTGGACCGATGGGGCACCACCCCTCTGCACTGGGCCGCCAAATTCGGTCATGCCGCCGTAGTCGAGTTCCTGGTCGCCGATGGCACCAAGGTGAATGCCCCGAACAAGTATGGCGACACCCCACTCCACTGGGCGGCCGGCAATGGCCATGCCGCCATAATCGAGTTTCTGATCGCCAACGGGGCGGACGTGAATGCCGTGAACGAAAACGGAAACACCCCCCTTGATCGGGCGGCTAGGTACGGCAATGCCGCCGTCGTTGAGGTTCTGAGAGGTCTCCAAACCCGTGACCAAAGCGTCCTCAGTCATCGGTAGCGACAGAGTGGAAGCCTGTGGTAGGCGATGCTGGTGGGACTGAAGTCGTTTAAGCATTTCTTACACAGCGCCAGCGAGGAGGGTGATTGAGCCGCCGGCAATATGTGACATTCTCCTCGGCCTAAAGGCCGAGGCTTCCACCCGTATCAGGCAATGCTTGCCCGAACGGTCCCAAGGATTTCGGTTCAGGTGGGCAGAGCGCGGCGGTCCCCCGCCGCTCATTTCCCACCAGTCTCACCTTCCGCGGTAGGTTCCCCACCCGCAGTGTTTCTCGGACAAAGGAAGACTGAGATTTGCGTCTCTCCGAAAGCTCTGAAGTCGCCCTTGCGAACGGCTCGGCAGCCAGGCTTGCGCCACGGCTACCTTCGCTTCCTCCACGCATGTCGACAGACTGCCCGCCCGCCGATACTTCACACATCCCTGGAAGCTTGACGCTCCCGCCATTCAGCGCCGCGAGTTCCTCGCTCACCGTGCCAAACGCGATCATTTGAACGATATTGGCCGACACCATGTCCCTCGGTCCGGTCAGACCACACGACGGACAGGCATGGACGCGCTCGGACAGTTCCTTCGGTACGGCATGGCCACACACGCAGGTCTGACTGTTGCCTCCAATGTCTGGCCGACAGTTTGCCGTCGGCACATAGCGTTTCGAACCGAGAGTCGCGGCGACCCGCTGCTTGAACGCGGCGATGGCGCGGTCGGCGGCCGAGGCGGCCAGTCGACGATTGCGCAGCATGAACGTAACGCCATGCTCCTCCACGGCCAAGCGACCGACCGTGTCGTCGATGACAGCGGCAGTCTTGGCGTGGTGGTACTCGCGAATGCGGTCAACCTTGGTGTGAATCTTCGCCACTCGGCGAATGGCGGCCGTCAGCCGCTTCGAATAGGGAAGTTCCTTGAGACTGCGCGTTTCCGTGCCAGCAGCGACGGACGCCGCGTGCCCGGCCTTGCGGACTCGGAACTTCCGAGCCATTGTCCGGCTGGCCCGTTTGAGCCTGCGCTTGGCTTCCCTAAAGGCACGAGGCGGGTCGAAGACCCGGCCGTCGCTCAGAGTCAGCAACGAGAGCAAGCCGGGGTCGCCGCCGCAGTCCGGCAGGCCCTCGGCGGACTGGCTTCGCTCCGCGTACCAATCCACCTCGAAGGACTGGGCGGTGACGATGCACCACCATCGCCCCTGCATGAACTTGACGGTGGCCGTGGTCGGCCGTCCGACGATGCGACGATGGTCGTGGAGTTTGCACCAGCCGAAGCCGGACAGGAAGACGCGGTGATTGTTGATGCGGCAGCCGTTGCCGAACTGCTTGAAGGTGAAGGAACGATAGTGCTTGGCCAGTTTGTGCTTGGGTGGACGAACGTTTTTCCGCCCCTCCTTGAGGGCTTCCAGCCAGCGTTCCGTTCCTTCGAGTACGCGGTTGACGACGTTCTGACGGAGGTGGCTGTGGATTGCCTTGAGGCGTTCGTCCTGCTTGGCCCAGTCGGCGACGAGCTTCTCCAGCTCGGTCTTGCCGTACCAATGGACCAACTCGTCCTTGCCGATGCCTTGTGGGCACGGTTGATTTTGCGGGTCTCGGCCAGGAGGTCGACCAGACGGTTCCTCAGATCGAGCAGCGTCTCGCAGGTGGCGAAGAACTGGCTGGAACGTTCCTTTGAGACGTCCATTGCGAAGCGGTAGGTGCGCGTGACGCAGACATGCTTCGGGTGCTTGGTCCGCGTCTTGCGGGCCTTCTTTTGGTCTTTCTGTCCCTGTGGATGGCGGTCGCTCATGACGACTTTGTACCCCAGTTGTTCTGATTTGACAATGATGACTTATCGCATCCGTGACGACAGAACGGCGCCTTATATCCCCGCCGTAAACGACGGGGCTTTACAGCGCCCTAGGTAAAATCCTTGATTATTCGGCCAGAGAGGCAATATCGTGTCCAAGTAAGCCAGATGGCAACAACTGAAGCACGGAGGGCTCTATGGCTGATGCGCATACCACTCTCATTGAGTTGACAGCACAGATTGTTTCGTCCTACGTAGCCAAAAACAGCCTTCAGTTCAGTGAGATACCAGCCCTCCTTAACTCAGTCTATGCGTCTCTGGCAGCTCTGGGGCAGCCTCAAGCCAATGCTGAACCGGTTGCTGAGTTGAAGCCAGCTGTCCCGGTCAAGAAGTCCGTCACCCCGGAGTACATCATCTGCCTGGAAGACGGAAAGAAATTGAAGATGCTCAAGCGGCACCTGTCGTCCAGCTATGGTATGACCCCGGACGAGTACCGTACCAAGTGGAGCCTTCCGCAAGACTATCCAATGGTCGCCCCCAATTACGCCAAGGCGCGCTCGGATATGGCGCTCAAATTGGGCTTGGGGCGACGCGCGTCGGAGTAAATTCTGCGGCCAAAAGATGTCGATTAGCCCGGCCCTCGCAATGAGGGCTGGGATGTACATAGCTGTCGAACGAGCGCCCGACTCGGTGCCGCCGCTGGTCCATGCCAATCCCGTAAACGGTATGGTGGCCGTAGCATAGGCGGAAGGATTCCCGAGAAAAGTTGTGAATCCTAACTCTAGAACGCAGCTTAACCCACCACATCGGCCTTAATACTGCGAGCGACCCAACGGTACCGTATAGCACTGAGCCAGCACATCCAAACTACAGATTGTCCAGTCAAGCGATATATAAAGGGAGACAGCACGCCATACTTTTGAGCAATTTGCCTAACTCTGGTTATCTGTTCCAAGATAAACTAGCGCCGTGCGTTGGGCTTCACGTTATGCACTACTAGTTATACAGATTTCATCAGGGTGAGCGGCGATGATGGAATCGCAGGCGTCAATCGCAAGATGACCGCATGGCTCTGTAGTCGTTTGCTGCTAAGAATGCACCATAATCTGACTATCAGCATTTCTGTCAGGGCCGACACGATCGGTTTGTGTGACAAAAATTTCGCCAGTTTTCGCAAACTCATCAGCAATCCAAAGAGCTTCTGACTCTAACTCAGTCACTACGTCCACCCCATCGCTGCCATCAATCGGGGTAAATACAGCGCGCCACCGCTCATCAGGATTCATTTCAATCGAAACGGCTGTGTCTCTAATGGTTCCATTGTAGCTTCTAATTATGCCCGGAATCTCGGGAGGTGCCGCGCATTCTAAAGCAACGCCTTTAACATCATCAATATGCCCGCAGATTGATTCGACGACTTCAACGATATCCTCACCAAACTTTTCTTTGGTGAGAGCGGTGCAGACAAAATCCTCCAGGATATCAATCGCATCTGTGATTCTGTCCGCTGATGTTCGCCTTGACATATACCCTGCCTGCATCGCTGTCTCCGGTCGTCTGTTGTATGAGCCAGTTGCGGGACGATGCCGGAGTAGCGCAAGGATGTCCGGAAAAAAATCTCAGAGTATGCAGTTCTCAATGAACGTGGTTCATTTCATCAGCCATATGCACGAAACCTCTCCGTTCAGCAGGGGCAGAGGGGCGCAGTCGCTGAGATGCAGGAAGCCTCGAAGCGCGGACTAAGACATCCTTACTGGCGACACTGTCTTCTCGGACACTCTGACGCAGCCTTTGGCGTCCGGGTAACAGGTGAACCGAAGCCTAGGTAAGCCCACTATCCGTCACTGTCTCGTCCGGCTAGACGGCGACGGAGCGCGAGCATTAACGTCTGCGCCGGCGTGTACGAGTAATTTGACGACCTCAAGGTGCCCGTTGCCAGCCGCGTGATGCAGCGCCGTCGTACCGTCTTGGTCACGGGCCATGACGTCCGCTCGCGCAGCCAATAGCACCGCCACCGTGTCGGCGTGCCCGTAAATGGCCGCGATGTGCAAGGCGGTGTGGCCGAACAGATCGCGGCTATTAGGATTGGCGCCACCCGCAATGAGGCGCGTAACCAGTGCAGCATCACCTGCCGCAGCTGCGCTGTGCAATGAGTCGCCGTCAACCATATCGTCTCCTTGCGCTGTTTTGCCGCATAGTGGGCCGAAGCAATAACTTGGTTAACAATAAGTAAAGATTGCTCGAGTCGACAAAACCGAGGCCAATCCATACCCGAGATTGAGTGAGACTGTCAGCTCTGAAGCGGCTATCACGAGGTAGAATTCCATAAATTGTTGCTCAGCTGCCACGAGAGCCATGTCTTTTCTCCTGGGGGCTGATTTTCATGCGCGCGCGTTGCTCAGATACAATATTGAGCACCTACGCGAGTTTTGACTATTAATCGTCGCTACCAACGCAAGGCGGTTTTCATATGAGTGCTTTCAGAAATCTCCACAAGCATGATGCTGAGTTATATCGGGCGCACCTCCTGCGCCTTGATGAAGATTGCAGGTATACGCGCTTTTCCGGAATAATGTCGGACGGGTCCATTAACCGTTACGTTGACAACATTGACTGGAATTGGTGTAGAATTATTGGTTTCTTTGACAAGGGGACTCTTCGCGGCGTTGCGGAGGTCCGTTATGAAACAAAAATGTTTCCGACCCATGCTGAGTTAGCTTTCAGCGTCGAAAAGGGCTATCAAAATACCAGGGTCGGAACAAATCTTATGGCTAGGTCACTCATCATGCTCCGAAACCGCGGAATAAGTACGGCGTATGTTGTCTGTATGCTATCAAACACAAGAATGCAGAGACTCGCCCTCCGCTACCGTGCCGATGTCGCAGCCCACAGCGGCGAAGTGTTCCTGACGATCGAGGTGCCCTACGGGTCAGTTGGCTCGATTTTGGCTGAGATGACCGACGGTTATTTCGGCTGGTTGTCTGCAAGTCTAGACGCGGCACTTCAGTTCCCACGTCCGCACATGCGGCCTGCTGTGTCTACAGAAAGAGCTGGTATTGTTGCCCACTGAGTCGTGCTCGAAGTATCTTTATTTTCCGTCATGAAGAAGGCGCGAGACTTCCTCTGCATTGAACACGGCGTGTTCTGCGCACATTGTAGAGTACCACCCATCAATATCAACAATTGTTCCAGGCGCCCCGCATAGCATGCAGGTTGTTATACTGAGCCGTTCGGCACTTGCAATGAGGTCAGCCGCGGTTGAGTCGTAAGTTGTATTGCCCTTCTTGGCTATTGAGTGCACAACCCTGCTTTTTGTTATGAAATCAACACGCGGCGCTGCATTTACAAGATAAAATCTCAAGGAGCCGAACTTCTCCTTAACCTGAGAGGCTCTTAATTGACTCCCGTTTGGCAACGCCTCTAAATCGTCTACTAGACGTTCAAGTAGTGTGAGCCACCCGCAAGGGATATCGAATCCAATATTACTTTTGTGCTGAAACATCGGGCGTGCTAATAGTTTGCTCAGTCTGTGACGATATTCGGCCCTGGATAATATGTCTGCCATGGTTCGTCCTTAATGCATTCAGTCCGCTCTGGCTGTCGCGGTCCGCCGTTAATACCGGATGACAGACGGCAATGTCCGGCAAAAAATTAAACTCGTATTCCGGAGCGGTGGTTCCAGGAATTTGCATAACCAGTGCGGGTCCAGTCAGCCGCGAGTTTCGTGTGGATCGTCATAGCCTGCCCTGGCCGGCGGTCTCTCACGCCACGGCTTAACCCGACTTGTGGTTTTTTGTAACCAAACATGATAACCAAACGCCACGCCATCGCGGCAGCTCGTTTGTGTCGTCTTGTAATCAAATTTGATAACCAGAAGCCACACGGGGGCTTGCGCGGACGTTCTGGATAGCCTATATTTAGTAGATGGTCCCGAGTAGTGGCGAGCGGAGCGTGTCATGATGATTGATTTGTCCAAGCGCGATAACATCAGCGATGATGAGCACGCCAAGATCGTGACCGTGCTACAGGTGGCGATCCTCGGTGAATTTGTCCGAGCGGAGCACTGGCGGGCTGGCAATGTCGCATTCCATGGTGGGAGTGCAATCAGATCAGCGTACAGCAGTCTCAGATATTCCGAGGACATCGACTTCATGGTGTCTAAACGGGTACGTGAGACGCTGTCACAGCTGGCCACATTAGTTCATGGTGTTGTCAAATCGAAGTTTGACACGCTAACTCCTGGCGCAAAAATTGGGTTCGCAACCAAGTCCGGCAAAGAAGGCGCTGACGACATCATTGACGCATGGCAAGTAAAATGGTCGCACGATAAGCGTATCGGGAAAGTGATGGTTAAGGTTGAGTTCTATGTTGTTCCCGAAGACTCCATGTTGCTAGACGGCTATCAGGTGCGTATCAGCGAGCTAACACTCAACGGTACCCCGGTTTCTGGCCGCCTCCCGGTCGGAACCGCTGTTAGCCTCTGGGCAGACAAACTCAAGGCGATGGCTACGCGACCAGAAATAAAATGGCGCGACGTCCATGATATCGCCTACTTGTTAGGCTTGACCGACGTCCGTAGATCTGACGACGCGGAACAGATGCGCGCACTTGAGGTGACGGCATCCATTTACCGAAAGACTCTCACCGACATTCGAGATGGCCTCAAGGTTCGGCTTGATAGCGGTAAGCTTGACCTGGAGAACGAGTTCATAGCTGACATGTCGAAGTGGTTTACTGGCTCTGTGCATACGCTGAACATCAAGACGGGCACGTACGGGCAGATGCTGGCTGACACTAAGCGGGAAATGGAGCGTGTTGTCCTTGCACTTGAGGACACGCTCGGGTGTGATGGCGGGGTCCGGCCGTGACAACGGCAAAGACGTGGTCTTCTGGGATTGATCGGCTATCAAGCATGCCGGCGGTTTTTACGCTGGGGCAATTCCGGAACGAGATGGCCTACACACACCCTGTGGCGGCACGCGTGGCGCTGACAAGACTGACCCACGCGGGTTTAGTGTCAGCATTTGGCGAGGCTGTCTATTTCAACTTGCTTGCAGACAAAAATGGCCCCAGCACACGCGCACATGAAGCACTAGAACTTGTATTCCGTCGTCCCGTGGTAATTGTCGGAGGGGCGGCCTTGCAAATCGGCGGGTGGACAACTCAGATTTACCGCAGCTACGACATTGCTGTCCTCGCTAATCGGATGCGGCGTTCTGCTCCCCGTGACCTCGGTACAGAAGTTAAGTACCGGCCTGCCCTGAGACCAGCGGCGTGGTTCAACTCACTCTACTATGCATGTGAGCATGATGGAGAACGGGTACCAATGGTTCCGCCCGTGTGGGCATTTGCAGACATGCTACTAGCACCGCGCCTGATTTCTCCAAGGCTGCTGGGCGACCGGGGGCCACTTGTCGTCCCACCCGATGAAATCGACATGGATGACTTGGGGCCTGACGAATTCGAGCAGGTTGTCGAGGCGATGCTGACTCTTGGTGCCAGCCGAGAACTGGCCGAAGAGTTGCTCGCACCATATGCAGACCGTTTTGAATCGGACGGCTTCACCATGCTCTGACGCCCTTTGTACTGGGCGGTTGAGGGTGGCCATCCCGCCGTCGTTGACTTCCTGACTTCCGTCCAGCCCACCGAGCCAAATGCGCCTCGGATGTAGCGTCGCTGTCCGGGCTGCTCGCTTCGTTGTCCCTTGCAGCGCCCAAGGCGAAACTCAGGCTGAGCACAACGCCAGGACTGAGGAGAAGACGATGCGCAAGTTGATTGACGCTGCGGCCTGCGGGGACCTGGGTAAGGTAAAGCGCTTGGTTGCCAAGGGCGCAGACATGAATGCTGTGACCCAGTATGGCGATACTCCTCTGCACCGGGCAGTCGAGTATGGATATGCCACCATAGTCAAACATCTGGTCGCTAAGGGCGCCGATGTGAATGCCTTGAACGTGTACGGCGGTACCCCTCTGCACCGGGCAGCCGCGATGGGAGATGCAGCCATCGTCGAGTATCTGGTTACCAAAGGTGCGGACGTAAATGCCATGAACAACTCCAGTAACACCCCTCTTCTTCTGGCGGCCAAGGCTGGTCATGCCGCCACCGTTGAACATCTGATCGCCCATGGGGCGGACGTGAATGCGGTGGACCGGTTTGGCAACACCCCTCTGCACCGGGCGGCCAGGAACCGTCATGCCACAGTCGTCGAACATTTGGTCGCCAACGGTGCAGACGTGAATGCCGTGAACAAGGGCGGCAACACTCCACTTCACTGGGCGGCCGACGTAGGCCATGCCGCCATCGTCGAGCATCTTGTCGCCAATGGCGCAGACGTGAATGCCGTGAACGGGGACGGTAACACCTCTCTTTACCTGGCTGCCGAGTATGGACATGTCACCATCGTCGAGTTTCTGACCTCCGTCCAGACCGCCGAGCCAAATGCGCCTCAGATGTAGCCTCGCCGTCCGGGCTGGTCAATTCGTTGTCCCTTGCATCGCACACGGCGAGACTCGGGCTGAGCACAACGCCAGGACTGAGGAGGAGACGATGAGCAAGTTGATTGACGCTGCTGCCAGCGGGGACTTGGGTGAGGTTACGCGCTTGGTCGCCAAGGGCGCAGACGTGAATGCCCCGAACGAGTATCGCAATACCCCTCTTTTCTGGGCGGCCGGTAGAGGGCATGCCGCCATCGTCGAATTCCTGGTTGCCAACGGGGCGGACGTGAATGCCCTGGACCGGCTTGGCAACACCGCTCTGCACAGGGCGGCCGAATATGGTCATGCCGCCATTGCCGATCATCTGGTCGCCCATAGCGCAGACGTGAATGCCGTGAACGGGGACGGCGACACCCCTCTGCACCGGGCGGCCATGAATGGACATGCCGCCGTCGTTGAGTTGCTGGTTGCCAACGGGGCGGACGTGAATGCCAAGGACGAGAATGGCGACACCGCTTTGCACTGGGCGGCCGAGTTAGGTCATGCCGCCGTCGTCGAGTTCCTGGTCAGCAATGGCGCCGATGTCAATGCAGTGGACAGGTATGGCAACACCCCGCTGCACTGGGCGGCTGAGTATGATCATGCCGCCATCGTCGAGTTTCTGGCCTCCGTCCAGACCGGTACGGCAATGTCACCATTATCGGATATCTGATTTCCAAGGGCGCCGACGTGAACGCAGTGACCAACGCTGGCAACACCCCTCTGCACCGGGCCGCCTGTTACGGTAATGCTGCCATCGTTGAATTCCTGGTCGTCCATGGCGCAGACGTGAATGTCGTGGACGACTACGGCAACACCCCTCTGCACCAGGCGGCCATATTCGGCCGGGCCGGCACTGTCGAGTTCCTGGTCGCCCATGGGGCGGACGTGAATGGCAAGGGGAAGTGGGACAACGCTCCTCTACACTGGGCGGCCAAGGTGGGTCATGCCGCCGCCGTTGACTTCCTGACCTCCGTCCAGACCACCGAGCCGACCGCGCCTCAGATGTAGCGTCACCGTCCAGGCTGCTCACTTTGTTGTCCCTTGCAGCGCCCAAGGCGAGACTCAGGCTGAGCACAACGTCAGGACTGAGGAGGAGACGATGCGCAAGTTGATTGACGCTACGGCCAGTGGGGACTTGAGTGAGGTAGGGCGGTTGATTGCCTCCGGCACTGACGTCAGTGCAGTCAACCAGGAGAGAGCAACTTTGTCTGCGACCGCCGCACTCAGCATCGAACTCGTCGAGGCCGAAGACGCACTGTTCGTCAAGTACAGCGGCCAGAACGACTGGCAGCCCGCTTACATCGAAATCGACCCGGAGGTGTGGGTGCTGCGCGCGGGCGTGAACCATGACTTGGGCGGCGCGGTCACCTTCGACGTCTGGCACGACCGGGTCATCCGCTTCCCCCTTCCGTGTCCTCTACTCGCCGAGGACGCCAACAACGTGCTGGAGACGGTCGCGCCACTGGCCAGCCGGATCGCGGCCGGACACAAGGTCCGGTGGGACGGCAACAACATGGTAGGCTACCTGAGCGAGGAGAGCGCGGAAGCTTGCGATGCCCTCCGGCACTACCTGGGGAGCAGCAATCTGACTGGGGACCTGGACGCATGGGAAGCCGGTGATTACATCGCCAACTGCTCTGACGGAGACCTCGAATTGTTCGATGGCATCGAAGACATCGAGTTGGTCAGAATCGCCAAGTGCCTGGTTGAGGACGCCCGCGGCGAAAGGATTGTCATCATCGGAGGCGCGGATGCCATGGTCCGAGCACTGGAGTTCCGTCGGAACGACCTAGCGCGTTCACTCCGCATGTGAGCGCGGGCGCTGGTCATGCTTCGCGACCACTCAGCCACCCTAGTCGCGCAGCGACTAGGGTGGGGTCAAGCACTTCCTTGTTCAAGAGAGGCACTGGGTCCAAGGCGCACAAAATATACGACATAACTACTTTAATTAACACTGCCCCTTGTGCCCGAGGTATCGTATCCCCATCTGCACCGCCAACGGCAGCTGGAGTGTGCAATGGGCGCGGTTTTGACATTTTTCCCCGTCGATAACGGGGATATGACTCTCATTACGCTATCAAATAAACAAACGATCCTTATCGATGTGAACATCAGACAGCCTGGTAATTGTATACGGGACGTCGAAACCGATCTGCGCCAGCGTTTGAAATCCGACGCTGACGGGCGGCCCTATGTCGACGTGATGGTCCTGAGCCATCCGGATCAAGATCACTGCCGGAAGTTTGCAGACACGTTTCACACCGGGCCAATTTCGGACTATAAGACCCCTTCTGATGGCACGCTCAAAAAGATAATCATCCGTGAGATGTGGTCGTCACCAATGGTGTTCCGGCGCGCGTCCAGCAAGCACACCCTCTGCGATGACGCCAAGGCATGGAACAGGGAAGCTCGCCGGCGGGTAGACCTCCTCAAGGAACGCGGATGGGCCGCCACCGGTGACCGCATCCTGGTCCTGGGCGAAGATGAGAACGGAAAGACCGACGATCTGGGTGTGGCTCTGATCAGGGCCGGACAAACGATCTCGGCTTTGAACGGTGAATCTGAAGTCGGTCTTCAGGCCGTGCTCATCGGCCCGCTACCGAAGGGCAGCGAGGCGGAGGAAGAGATACGAAAGAAAAACGACTCCAGCATAATCCTTCAATTCAGGTTGGCTCATGGATGGACAGCAGATGCCTGTCGCTTCCTGACGGGAGGGGATTGCGAGGTCGCAATCTGGGAGAGGGTATGGTCTGACAACAAGGACGATACCACCAAGCTCGACTACGATGTTATGCTCGCGCCCCATCATTGCTCTTGGCACAGCCTGTCCTACGACAGTTGGAACGAACTGGGTGACGACGTGGAGGTATCGGCGTACGCGCGAAACGCGCTCGGTCAGGCTCGGGACGGAGCCTACATCGTTTCGAGCAGCAAGCCCGTCTCCGACGGCGACAGCGATCCACCATGCATCCGCGCCAAGCGTGAATACGAAAGTATTCTGAAGGGGCCAAAGGGATCGTTCGTAAACACGGCGACCCACGAGGACAAGGACGGACCCGTTCCCATGGAGTTTGACGTCACCTCCGGCGGGGTGGTACTGCGCACGGTCAAGAAAAGCGCTCCGGCGACGCGATCCGCCGCTTCAGTCGGGGTGCAGCCGCTGTGGCATGGGTGACCTCGCTCTCGATCACGGAACGAGCAGGAGTTCCCATTGACATTGCCGACGCCCTTGATCTGGCGGAACAGCACCATTCCGTCAGGGAGGTGCGTGCGACGTTGATCGGCCGACATGGTGTCCTGGCCGAGATTGCGTTTGACGCCGAACTTCCATCACGTTACCGCGCAGCCGGACAAAGTCCGGTCGGCGTTCGTTCGATTGAGGTCGCGACGTTCCTGTTTGACGAATCTTATCCGTTGACAGCGCCTAAGGTCACCCTGCGGCCAGATTTCAACAGAACGCTCCCACACATCAATCCTCATGTCGCGGGCAGTCCCGTGCCGCCATGCATTCTTTTCGGTGGCGTCGAAGAGGCTTTTCACCGCTCGGGGTTCTCAGTGATTCTCGATCAGACGGCGGCATGGATTAGAAATGCTGGCCGGGGCGAACTCGTGAAGCCCGAACAAGGATGGGAACCGATACGGCGCGACGAATTGGGGGACATCGTCGCCTTCAACGCGGCGTGGGTTCGATCACTGGTGGGAAAGAAGGCTGGATACGAGGCTCACCAATCGGACTTCTTTCAGTGTTTTGGTGCCGACGGGAAGGTCGGGACCGCATGGTCGGCCGTCAGACCCGGGAAGGTTGCTATCAACCCGAGGACCTTAAGCAAATTGCTCCAGTGCGGTGTGGGGGGAGGAGACATCAGGGATGGGATATCCCTGGCCGTTGTCTGCTGGCCAGGGAAGGAACCATCCGGGACGCCGACCGTCTGCACCCACTACATGCCGGAAACGGTGGTAACGATACGCGACCTCAGGGAACGCGCCCGAGAGTACGGTTGTGGCGAACCCTTAGACAACTTCCTCTCGTGGGTCGGCCAATGTACGAAGGGATACCGGACGTCAAACTTAACGGTGCCGATCATCGTGATTCTGATTGCCCGTAGACCCTGGAAACTCATCGGAACCGACTCCGACCTGGAGGCCATCACCTACCGTTTCGATGCCGGCTGTCCCGCGTTCCTGCCTAACGGCCACGACACGCTCGTCGTCTCTGCCAGTCATAGGCATGTCCTGAACGAGGAGGTTCTGCGCCAGATGTCGGGCATTCCGGCGACGTTGCAACCACCCGTCGTAACCATGCTTGGATGTGGCAGCATTGGATCGAAGCTGGCGCTGCACATGGCGCGCGCGGCGCTGACGCCGACCGTGCTCGTGGACATGAGGGTTTTCGATGCTCACCATATGGCCCGACATGCCCTATTGCCGAGGGGCACCGTCGGCGAAGCCATCCTTGAGCCTTCGAAGAGCAGGGCTCTGGCCACCGCCCTGGGGAAGTTCGGACGGGAAGTTAGGGCGGTAACCGCCGATGTATGCAGGATGCAACCCGGCGACAGTGACTTCCAGAAGGCGTTTCCCGAATGCTGTCGTCTGGTGGTGAACAGCACCGGCTCCCATGTGGTCCGGGACAAACTGGCCACCACATCCGGCTTGACGACCAGGGTCGTCGAAGCAGCCTTGCTGGACAGGGGGCGGTTCGGTCTGTTCTCCCTTGAAGGCAAGGACCGAAACCCTGACACGCTTGATCTGGCCATATTAGCCTATGAGGAGTTGCGCGCCAGCCATGGGCACTCCGCTCTCTCCGGCGCTTCGGCCCCAGACGCCCACGTCTCTATCGGCCAAGGGTGCGAGGCCGTGACCATGGTCATGACTGATGCCCGGGTATCGATGTATGCAGCCCCCATCGCCGACCGGCTAATAGGGATGCTGTCCCGGCCTCTTTCGGACAAGGGCGAACTGCTGCTCGGACACCTCGGCGATGACGACATGTCGCTGACTTGGCGCCGGACGGAGGTGGGACCGACCCATCGGGTCGTCGCGGAGAATGATCGGACGTGGACGGTTCACGTGCTGGAGCGCGCCCACCTCAAGATGCTCGCAGAGTTGGAACGCCACCTCGGGACCGAGACGGGGGGCGTAATCGTCGGAAGAGTCTCGCCCGTCCGTCGGTTGATGCACGTGACGGATGTATTGGATGCAACGCCCGACAGTAGACGATTGCCGGCCACATTCATGCTCGGTGTCGAAGGACTAGCGGAGCGGATTACAGAATATGAGCGAAGCGCGGCAGGAGTGCTATGGTGCCTCGGGACTTGGCACAGCCACCTTGCCGACCAGGGCGGGTCGGTACGCGACTATGCGACGGCCCAAAAGTTGGCTGGATCGGGCAGGCGCGCAGTGGCCTTGCTCATATGCCGTCCAGGCGGATACTCCGCCATAGTCGTACCTGGAGGCACTTCATGAAAGACAAGACGCTGAGTTTTTACGAGTACGCTGGCATCGTCGCCCCGGGGGCCACATTGCTCTTCGGGCTGTTCTTCGTCGCACCAGAGGTCAAGGCGATGTTCTTGCGCGATGGATTCAGCCTCGGCGAATTCGGCCTCTTCGTGATGATGTCATACGTAGCCGGTCATCTCGTCGCCGCAGTCGGCAACATTCTGGAGGCGGTGTATTGGAAGCCATGGGGAGGCATGCCCGCCAACTGGGTGGGGAAATTAGGCGAACGGTTGCTTTCCGATGCCCAGATCGTGAAGCTAGACAGAATGCTGCCATCTCGTCTGAAGCTGGAACTCTCCCCGGTCAGGGAAATGAACGCAAGCAGCTGGAAGCACGTGTTCATGCAGATTACCGTCGACGTCAGGCGGAGCAAGTGCGACGAAAGGGCTGAAATCTTCAACGGGAACTACGGCATGAACCGCGGCATCGCCGCCGCCATACTGGTCGTGATCATCGTGGGAGCCTGCTTGCACCCAATTGCATGGAAACCAACGGCGGTGGCTGTCGGCCTGACGATCGCTGCCGTGTGCCGCATGCACCGATTCGGCGTCCTCTACACCAGAACAATGCTCCATGCCTATCCGGTTAAG
>SESF01026308.1_pt1 | contig 37892 bp, 41 predicted proteins | sample 3171521 | NCBI WGS metagenome assembly SESF01 (sample SAMN10866945, study PRJNA518727) | freshwater metagenome | biome: subpolar coniferous forest; feature: holomictic lake; material: water; isolation source: holomictic Lake 227, 6 m and 8 m depth | place: Canada: near Kenora, Ontario | collected...
GGGAACCTGGGCAGTTACATTTGATGATCAATGCCTTGCGCTATACCGCGCGCGGGCGGGTTCTGGTCGGGTGCCGGCGCCGCGGCTCCCATCTGTGCGTGCAGATTCACGATACCGGCCGTGGCATTGCCCCCGAGTTGCTGGGAACCATCTTCGAAGAATTTTACCGGGTTGATGCTCCGCCTGCGAACGAGAAAATCGGGAGCAGCGGGCAGGGGCTCGGGTTGGGGCTGGCCATCGTTCGGCGGTTGGCGACGCTCCTCGGTCACGGCATCGATGTGCGCTCGGTTTCCGGCACGGGCTCGATGTTTGAAATTATCCTGCCGCTTGCGCCGGCGGCGGCGGGTGGCGCCCGGTTCGATGCGGGTCACCCGGTTGCTCCGGCGCGGTCGGGCGAGGTAAGCCCCGTGGTCGTGGTGGTGGATGATGATCCGGCAATTCTGGACAGTATCAGTCTGTTGCTGGATCTATTCGGCTATACCGTGATTGCGGCCCGCGATGCCGCCGGAGCCTTGGCCGAATTGAACGAGGACCGGCTGCGTCCCGATCTGGTGATTGCCGATCATCGGGCTGTCGGCGATCAAACCGGCTTTGAGTCCGAATCCGATCCGGCCCCCGAATCCGATCCGGCACCCGAATCTGAAACCGTCAAAGCCGATCTGGATGTGATCGGCCGGTTGCGCCGTGAATTCGGCGCGGGTTTGCCGGGGATTCTCTTGACCGGCGATACCGCATCCGAACGGCTGCTGGAAGCCGAGGCCGGTGATTTTCTGTTGCTGCACAAGCCGATCACGCCCCGCACCCTGCTCGAGATTATCGAGGGGGTCATCGGTGCGCGCACATAGTCACTTGCTTTCGGATCACGTGCTTTCGGACGACTCGCTTCCGAATCGCTCGGCTCCGGTTTCGGTCCGGAGCCGCGGGCTGTGTCAGTTCTTGGCCGGGGTGTTGTTGCTAACCGGGGTGTTGTTGCGCGCCAGCTTGGAGGCTTCCTCGTATTGACGCAACGCCGCTTCCGACGGAATCTGCTGCACGATCGAGCCCGATGTTTGATCATGAACCATCATGATCATGCGCTGGGCATCGGTGTCGTAGCGGAATGTCGGGTTAACGGTTGCCGGCGGCTTGGCAGGCTTGGACTCGCCCGGCGGAGGGCCGCCCGTCGGCTTGGCGTCGGGAGGAGGGGCATCGGAAGTTTTAACGGGCCGGGCAGGATCCCGGCCATCTTGGACACTCGCCGGTGCTGAGCGCACGGGCGGCAATCCCACCGTAACCGATCCCGCACCGGGACCGACGGCCGATGACATCTGCATGATGAACCTCGCCACCTTGGTTCTCGGGGGCAACACGAACCGACATTCTGCCGGCCGGGTCTTCGAGAAAATTTGTTTAAAACACCATCCCGTTTAAAGGGTCTGCTTACAGAGATTTTACCTTGCTATTATACGGATTTCGTAAGACGAAGCAAAGCCTTTTTGCAGGAATTTCCCGGGCATCGTCCCGGGGCGGACGATGTGCAGCGGCGCGGCAACAGCACGTCGTACCCCGTGTCGGATCGGCAACACCGTTCGTAAACACCCATGTCGCAAGCTTGACGGAGACTTGCGATATCAGGTGATGTGTGACGGTCCGATTTATCCCAACATAAGCACCGAACAAAGTGCGGGACACTTGTTCACATTAGCATGAGTGGCCGTACTTTTACCGACGAATGTTGTAGATAAATGGAGGCACAGGTTTTTACCTGCGAAAAATGATGGAATCCGAACTTCGGGCAACTCACTATAAATATTATTCGATGTTACCAAAGCTTTGCATTTATAGTTCAGCTTTGGTCTTTTCCATTCTTTTTTATTTCAACTGCGATGTTGATCCAAGCTATTTTCAAAGAAAGTCCGCCATTTCCGGTTATGCCGGAATTGCCGATAATTATGGCGAGTTCTCCAAGCCGTCCCGGAACGCTTTTCCTTAAATTCTCCGGTCGCAAGACTACCACAACCCGCCGGTTGCCCGGTGCAGGCCTTCACGCATCAGCGCAAACGGCCAGCCGGGCAGAGTTTCGCGGGCATCCATGAAGGTTGCGGCAAACTCGTGGCGGTTCTTTTCGCGCCAAAGCCGCACCAACCGGTGCGCGGTTTCCACCGCAAACCAGCGGCCCGCCATCCGGCGCAGCGACTCGGGGCTGTCGCCGCGGATCATCCAGGAGCGGGCAATCGTCCGGTATTCCTCGCGCAGCGACTTTTCATGGCGGGTCTCGGCGGTCAGCGAACCGGGATGCAGGCGGTATTGGTACAGCACACGCTCCAACGGCACCGTGCGCATGCCGAGGATCATCGAGCGGATCAAAAAATCGCGGTCGGCGCTCAGCTTGTAATGAATATCGTAAAAGCCGGCGCGCCGGTACCAACTGCGTCGAAAAAAACGGGCATTGGTCAACGGATGACCGAGGGTGACGCCGTGCCAGTCATGGTGTCGTCCGATCCGCTCGCCGGAGCGGGTGCGGACCGTTCGGGTGGTGCCGTCGGACAACAGGCGCACGGCCCGGGCGCCGCCGCAGGTCGCTTCGGCGCTGCGGTCGCGGGCAAACCCGTCGGCAACCGCGGCGAGTGCGCCCGACAATAATATATCGTCGCTGTTGAGATGGCCGATGATCTCGCCGGTGGCCATCCGAATGCCCTTGTTGATGGCATCGAACGGGCCGCGGTCGGGCTCGCTCATCCACTGAATATTCGGGGTATTGCGCAGAATTTCCAGCGTACCGTCGGTCGAGCCGCCGTCGATGACGATATGCTCGACTGCGGGATAGCCCTGGAGCGCCACGCTCTGCAAGGCTTCGGTGATCATGCCGGCCCGGTTGAGCACCGGAGTGATCAGGGTGATGCGCGGTGCCGCCACGGAAATAGCCTCGTGTTATCGGGAACGGGGAATCAACGGGCGCAGCTCCGGCCAGCGCTGGACCCAGCAGCAATAATGATCGACTCCGGGCAGAATCACCAGCCCGGGTTCAGGCAAAGACCCTTCGCGCGTCAGGAAACTGTGGATAATCTCCGGCGGCACGACGGTGTCTTCGGCGCCGGCAAAATGAATTTGCGCAAGCGCGGCGAGACGGGCGGCGGCGTCGATCGGGTTGAGCGAACCGGTCAGTGCGCTGACCCCGTGGCGGGCGGTCCAGGCGGCATGGTCGAGCGGAGCCGCAAGCGTGGCCAGGGCCGCGACGTCGGTTCGCTGCGCTGCGGTCAGAGCCGCGACCGCGCCGCCGCCCGAATAACCGATCAGCACGACCCGGGCGGCGCCGGTGCGGCGAACGGCCTCGTCGATCGCGTGGTCGGTTGCCGCGATCACTTCGGGTGCGAAGCGGTGGCTCGACCAATAGGCCGGGGCGCAGCCGCGCGCCTCGGCCGGGGTGACCTGTTGGCACGGGCGGGCCAGGTAGAGCACGGCGGGGGAGGGGTCGGCGGTGGCCAGCTCCAGCGCGGTCGGGTGGCGCGGGGTCGGATCCTCGGACAGACGGTTGCGCGACAGCCAGGCCAGCCCGTCGCCCTCGATATAGACGATCAACTCGCGCCCGCCGCCCCGAAGATAGCCGATCAAAGTGAAGGGCGGGGCGTCGAAGGCAATCCGTTGAAAGCCGGAGGCCGCAGCTATCGTGAACGCCGCCTCGCGTCGGTCGGCGCAGGCGGAGAGCAATAAGGGGAGCAATAATAAAAGCAGCAGCAGGGGCGCCGCCCCTGCACCCCGCCGGGGCCACCGGCCCCGAACCCCCTTACCAAACACTCAAACCGCCATCCACGATCAGGTTCTGCCCGGTGACATACGAGGAGGCGTCGGAGGCGAGCCAAACAATCGCGCCGATCAACTCGCGCGCCTGTCCCATCCGGCCGAGCGGCACCCGGTTGCCGTAGCGCTGCTTGAAGGTCTCGTTCTGGCCGCTCTCGACCCCGCCGGGGGTCAGCGTGTTGACCCGCACTCCCTTGGCCGCCCAATAGGTCGCCAGATGGCGGGTCAGGCCGATCACCGCCGCCTTCGACATCGAATAGGCCGCCGGGGTGTTGATCGCCCGGCCCATATAGCTGGAGCCCTCGTAAATGCGCTGATCGGGCGCGACCACGCCGTAAATCGAGGCGGTCTGAATGATGCTGCCCCGGCCGCGTTTGGCCATCTCGCCGCCGAGCGCGCGTGCGACCAGGAACAGGCCGTCGACATTGACCGCCATCACCTCGCGCCAGATATCCTCGTCATACTCCTCGACCGGGGCGAAATAGCGCGCCATGTCCGAAGGCTTGCCCGCCGCATTGTTGAGCAGGACATCAACCCGGCCGTAGCGTTCCAGCGTACGCCGGGTCAACTCGGTGACCGCCGCTTTGTCGGTGACATCGCAGGCCACCCCGAGACAAGGCACCGCGAATTGATCGGTCAGCTGCCGGGCGAGATCGTCGCACGCCTCCGGCTTCAGATCGGCCACCACCACATTTGCGCCATAGGCCGCGAGCGCCGCGCAGAAATGCCGGCCGAGAATGCCGCAGCTGCCGGTCACCACCGCGACCTTGCCGGCCAACTCGAACAGACCGCGATAATCGGGCAGGGCGGCGGCGGCTTGGTCGGTCATCGTGATCATCCCTCTCTTGTGCGCCACAGCAGTTCAACAATGGAAAAATCGATTTCCTCGTCGATATCGAGCGAGCGGGCGCGGGGCATCTCGTAAAGCCGCGAGGTCTCGTCCAACTCGAACGGCGCGGTAATAAAGGGCTCGCGGCGCCAGACATAGATCGAGGCGTTCTGATCATAGCACACCGGCGCGTCCTGACGGCGCAGCACCGGAAAGGGCAGCGTCTTGGACAAATGAACGATGCCGCCGGTCACTTCCATCAGGTTGAAATAGGGCGAGCGGTGGGCCGGCGCCCCGGTGATCACGCTGCGCGCGCCGCTCTCTTCCAGCAACCGGACCGCGCCGGTAATGTCCGCGGGCAAACGTAAGGGCGAGGTGCAATCGAGATCGGCCAGCACCTCGTAACGCCGGCCGGTCGCCGCCTCGGCCGCAACCCAGGCATGACGGATCGCCGGCAGCTTGCCCGCGGTATCGGTCGCCAACTCGGCCGGGCGCGGGATCGCGAGATCGGCCCCGGCCGCCCGTCCGGCCGCCAGAATCTCCGGGCAATCGCTGCTGACCGCGATCAGCGCGAACAGACCGGTCGCGCGGGCCTGCTCGACGCTGTGGGCGATCAGAGGCTTGCCCGCCAACCGCCGGATGTTTTTGCCCGGCACGCCCTTGGAGCCGCCGCGGGCGCAGATGGTGCAAAGGCGGTTCATGTTTCTACCTGCTCATATGCCGCAGGGCTTCGCGCACACGGGTGCGCGCCGTCGCGGTCGCGCCGGAAATCACGTTCAGCACGGACCCCAATTATCGGGATCGTCCCAGATGATGGTGTTCTTGTCGATCGGCAGGCTCTGATAGCTTTGACCGATCAGAGTCCCGGAATCGACGATGCGGATCTGGATGCGGGTGTCGGCCAGATTTTCGACGAAGCCGACCATCTTGGTATCGATCACGCCCAATACCGGACTGCCCTGGCGGCAGACCTTGGTTCCGATCCGACGGACCGACAACCGTTCCTCGGTCGTGAACAGGCGGTTGCCGGGGCCGATGGTGCCATCGGTGATCTCGGCCAGGAAGCGGCTGCCGTCGGCCCGGATATAGATGCCCGAGATCGGCTTGTCGTCCTGATAGATACCTTCGAACCGGTCGCCGTTCGGCCAGATATAGACCGCCTTGCCGAACTTTTTGCCGTCCTTCCAATCGCCCTGATAGCCGCTGCCGTTGGTCCAGGTATAGGTGCCCTTGCCGTTGGGGGCGTCGTCTTTCCAATAGCCTTCGTAACGGTCGCCCGAGAGCCAGGTGTTGATGCCGCGCCCGTTGGCCTTGCCGCCGACCCGCTCGCCGACATAGCTGCCGTTGGGCTTGCCGTCCTTGAACCACATGAGGGTGCCCGATCCGGAGGCCAGGCCGTTTTCGCACGGTCCGTCCCAGGCGATCGATTCTCCCGGTTCCGGCACGCCGTCCCAGATTTTGCACCCGCTTTTCTTGTCGGCCAGCCATTCCCCGGCATTGGCAAGACCGGGCAGCACGAACAGCGAGCCGGCCAACAGAGCGAACAGGGCGCGTGATTTCAAAGTCATCAAAATCTCCAAGGGAACGGACTTAGACAATCGGGACTAAAGGGTTAAATGATCGGGGGCGGGGCGGTCGGCGGACCCGGCGGAACCGGCGCCGGACCCGGCGGGCTATAGGCGGGATAACGCTTCACCGTGACCTTGCGATAGCTCTTGATGTGCCAGAACTGAAGCTGCCAATGCGCGAAGCCGAGCCCGATGCAGGCGACGAAGGCCATGCCGCCCATGATCCCCCACGGGTAAAAGGACGGCGTGATATGGTCGAGAAAACCGTAATCCCACATCACCAGACTGCCGGTGATCAGGAAGGCCGAGGTCATGAAGATGCCGATCGGCCCGATCGAGGTGTAGATGATCGGCCATACCGCGCCGTAAAAGGTCAGCAGGAAGATGCCGCACGCGATCTTAAGCGACAGATAGTCGTTATTTTTGCCGGTCACCCAGTTGTAATAGGAATACCCGGAGGGGTTATAGGTGGCGGCCAGCGCAAAGAACACGAAGAACCAACGTGTGGTCAGGCGGCGTACCGTTAACGGAGGAAAGGCCATCTCATACTCCCCAGGGAATGCCCGGCTCCTGTACTAGCAAAATTTCCCGCTTACTCCAATACCGTTACGAGCCGGACCAGGGCGCGTAACAGGTCGGTGCCGTCCCACAGGGTCGAAAAGGTCAAGGCCCGGCCGGGCGGTACCATGCGGTCGATGCCGCGGCCGTTCAGCGTCCGGGCCAGCCCGGCCAGTTCCGCTCCGCTAAAGCCGAAATGGACCAGGGTTTGCGTCCGGCGGGTGATCGCGGGGGCGAGGTCGGTCAGGGCCGCGATCCGGGCCTCGGGCAACAGGCCGCGGCAGGCGGCGGGCTCGGCACGGTCGAGGTCCTGCGGACGGTTCAGGCGGATCACGGTCAGCTCTGCGCCATACTCGCGTATGCCGATGACGGGCAGGTCGAGGATCGCCCGATGCCCGCCGGTCAGCCGCTCGAGCCGGGCTCCGGGAGCGGCGATGCCGGCGACACGTACGGCCTGCGCGGCTAGGCGGGGATAAAGATCGGCTCCGGCCCGATCGGCCTCTGCGGCCGTCCCGCACCAGACCAACAGCCGGGGCGAGGCGCAGGCCTGTTGGTCGAAGCGGAAAAGATCATGCGCCAAGGCTTCGGCCAGGCTCTGCCGGGCCGGCTCGCTCAGCGCCAGATACGCCTCGGCCTTCAGCACCGCGCGCGACACCCGGTCGGGAAACCCGAGATCGAGGGTATGGGCCGCGGCCGGGATCGCGCGCAGCGCCGTCACACTGTCATCGCCGCCCCAGAGCAGGCGGGCATCGGCAAGGCGGGACAGCGCCGCGGTGATCGCGCGGTCGTCGCGCGGCCAGGACACGAAGGCGACCGAATCCGCTATCACCGGTGAATCTTCGAGGCTGACCGCCAGCAGACGCAGCAGGACCGCCGCCGTTGCCCCGAGCCGCTCCGAGACCCGGACGATATTGCGGTTGCCGGTCAGCAGCGCCGGCAACCACGAGTAGAACAGCATGGTGTCGACATTCGCGGGCGGAACATGCAGCGCCAAGCCGCGCGGCACCGCGACCGCGCCGGCCGGCAAGCTTGCCTCGAACCCGGCCTTGAGCCGGGCCAAGGCCGCCGGGCGCAGCTCGAACGCCAGGGCCTGAAGGTCGGGCAAGGCGCGCGCCTCAAGATCGCTCAGCAAGCGGCGATGCAGCGTGTTCAAGAAATCGAGGATCTCAGGCGCGAACGGGGGCAATTCCGACGGAAGTGCGAACGCGGCCGCCAGTTCGGCCGCAGCGACCGGACCGGGCCGGGGCGCAAGACGGACAAGGGGGGCGGAGCCGGTCATCAGCGGGGCATGCTCATTGTTCTGGCGGTATCTTAGTTCTGGTGGCCTGTCTCTGAATCGGGCACTAGAATTAAACATTGAGTGGTCCGATTCAGATGACGGATGGGAATCATCCGTCATCATCGGAACACTAGCATGACAGAACCGTCCTGCCGTTTAAACGGGTGCGTCCGCCATGGCAAAAGCTCTTCGAAATCTGATTGTCGTCCTGCTGTCGGTCCTGTGGACGCCTAACGGCGCCCGGGCCGAGTGCGGACCGAAGTCCCCGGATAGGTGTGATGCGACTATGGCCTGGTATGCCGCGAATGTGTTCAAGCTGGTGACGGCCCGGCCCGGATCAAGTGATGTCTCGCGTTTCACCATGACCGTCCACGATCCGCACAATTTGACCATCGAGGTCGATAATCCGGGACAAAAGGGTACGATTAAACTGGTTGAAGGCCGGGCGATGCTGACCCGGGGCTTGGCGCTCGGGCCAGGATCGGAAATCGATGCCTTGGACGGACCGGTTCTCAATTTTCAGCTGGTGATTTCTCTGCTGGCCCGGGCTGTTCCCGCCGGCCCCGATAAAATGACCGGCACGCAAGAGATCACTCTCGACGAGAAGGAACGGCCGCTACAAGTCGCGACCAAAAGCGCCTCGATCGAAGTGAGCCCGCCCTGGAGCTTAAGCGGATCGCTGTCCCGCACGGACGAAGAGACGATCGATTTCAAGTTACGCCTGAGTTACGAGCGCGATAAGACCCCGTTCGAGACCTCCTACGAGGGCTCATGGCAGCATTTAAAGCAAGCCCCCGGGCAAGATTATGCGATGGCGTTGTCGGGCTGGAATTTTTATTCGCTCGGGGTCAGGGTCACCGCGCTGGATGGCAAAACGGGCGCTCATTCCACCGCGCCGCCGCCAGCTCCCGTGGCCACGCTGGGAGAACTTCGCGACGCCATCCGCGCCGGTAAACCAATCACCCCGCCGCGGTGAGGGGAGCGGGATTATGAGCGTTTCATCACCTCTTCAAGGGGTACGGTTTGGTTCCGTCCGGCCCGAATCTCTTGCAACCGTTGTTCGGCTAAATACACATCTTCCAAATCCTCAAGATGGTCCAGAATCGCTTCCCGGACATAGTAGGATTTGCTGCGGCCGGTCGCCGCCGCCAGTGCGTTCAAGCGCGCTTCGATTTCAGGAGGCAGACGGATCGCCAGCATGGGCCGATCTCCGTTAGCGGATCAGTCGATCTGCTATACATGTATAACATCGCTGTTCGCCGGGCAAGCCGGTCACCCCGCCGCAGTGAAGGGGGCGCAGACAAAGCAACAACCCCGCATGCGGAGCTGGACGACCTTAGCATGCCAGACTGGTTACCGGAGACCCTTTGAATCTATTCCGCTAGAGATATGGTGTCAACGAGAAAGCCCGAGAATGTAAGAATCACAAAGCCATAGATGCCGAGATTGTGCACTCGGCCGTGTTGCTAGGAAAACCCAGGTGCTTAATCTGATCTACGAAGTGCTTGCATCAACATTATAATTTTAATAGAATCTTACTTGCTAAGAAAATGGGAATTCCAATGGACAAGTCATACAATTTAAACGGTGGGTTCAAACCGACCACGAAACGGTTTGCGGACCTTGACGGACCGGATTTTTTTCCGACACCTCGTTGGGCCACTTTTGCTTTAATAGATAATGAAAAGTTTGATGGTGACATATGGGAATGTGCCTGCGGTGATGGTGCCATGTCTGAGGTTCTGGAGCAGACAGGAAATTCCGTTTTGAGTTCCGATCTCTATAACAGAGGGTATGGCGAGCCTGGAGTCGACTTTACCAATACTAGTCGGCGGTATAATAATATTATAACGAATCCACCCTATAATTGCGCCGAGGGTTTCGTAAATTCAGCTTTAAAAGCTTCCCATAATAAGTTCGCCCTATTATTGAGATTGGCATTTTTGGAAAGCGCTCATCGAGCAGAGAGCATTTTTAATATAAATCCTCCAAGCAGAGTTTGGGTTTTTAGTGAAAGAATTACCTTTTATCCAAAGGGTGCCCAGCGCGCTGGTAGCGGAACAACCGCTTATGCGTGGTTTGTTTGGGATAAATCAGGCGCTGGGCGAACAGAGTTATCTTGGTTTAAGCCAGGATATAAAGCTAGGTATTCATGAATGTTCCTCAACATACCTTCGCCCACTATCTGTAATCTGAAGACCATCACCGGTGTAGATGGCTAATCCAAGATAAAACATGCTATTTTCTTGATCTCTATGGGACACCAAATTTCTGACTTTCTGTGAAAATTTTGTATCATTTCGATTGGCTAAAATGTCAGCATCTTCTCCTTCTGGTTGAAACAAATTTGAAAGCGCATCAATTAACTCTGATGTTTGGATGCATCCATTCGGTTTTCCCGATGCGATGCGCAAGGCCGGCAGCATCAATTCTGACTCAGCTGTACGATCTCTAGTTGTTGTTGGCATGGCGTATCCCGTGTGCTGATTAAGATCAGACCAACATGTATCATGTATTAATTATGCTGTCTAGCGGCTATGCTGCCGTTAAAGCAGCTGGGCTGTCGTACCCTTTGCGGGTTTAACTGCGAGCTATACTCGCGCCGCAGCCTCTGACCGAGGCGCCGGCGACCCGGCCGAGCACGCGGAAACCCTTGCCGAGCCGGCTGCCGGGGCGGTCGGTTTCCACGATCACGCCGAGATCGCCGGTCAGTAAACTGTGGCCGGGATAGCTGCGCGGCAGCAGGCTCAGCACCTGGATCAGGCCGGGGGTGCCGTCGGGCACCGGCTCCAGGGTTGCCGGGTCGCGGATGAGGACATCGGCGAAGGCGGGCGGGTGCAACAGCCCGTCCGCGTCCTCCAGATGCACGGTGCCGATCTGCTCGGCCATGCCATAGAAATCATGAATCCGGGTCAGGGCGCAGGAACGGGCGAGCCCGGCTTTGAAGGCGGCGTTATCGACCGCCTCGGCTTGCAACCGCTTCCAGCCGCCGCCGTGAATGAGGATGCCGCGGCTCATATCGTAGGTCGGGGCGGCACGGGCCAGGCTGGACCAAATCAGGCCGGTGGTGCCGTAGACCAGGAACGGGGCGCCGCCATGACGGGCGAGAAAGCCTTCGACCGTGGCCCGGTCAAGCGCCAAATCGGCTCCGAGCGCGAAGGCATACTCGCGGCCGAGCTTCATCATGCCGAGGATGCCGGCGGCGCGGGCCCCGGTCGTGCCGCCTTCTCCGAGTGTCGTTCGACTGTCGACGATCAGCAGGGGCAGCCGGGCCGGGCCGAGCACGCTGCGCATGACGGCGGCCAGCGCCCGGGCTTGCCGGCGGGCGGCGGCATCGTCGAGCGGGACTTTGCTCACCGCGCGCCCGGTGGTACCGCTTGAGCTGACATATCCGCGTATGTCGCTTGTCCGTATGCTGGCCAATTCATGCGTACGGAACAGATCGACCGGCAGGTACGGCAATTCAGTCAAGTCGCGCGCCTGCCGCCAATGCGGCCAAGCCAGCTCGAGAATACGCCGGTATGCCGGGCAACTGTCGACGTGGTGCGCGGTCAGGGCGATCAATTTCGGCAGGTTTGCGGTGTCTTTATCGTACTGGCATTCCCAAAACACCCGGGAGCCGATGATGTCGTCTTCATCCGGATCCGACGCGGCGCGCAGCCCCCGGGTATCGGGCTTGCCGCTCGGCAAAAGCGGAATCTCCTGTTGCCGGACCGTGATCACGCTCGGATGCAGCCCGGTCGCCGCCGCGACCCGGGCCTTCAGATCGGGCGCGGGTGCGGGCGTAATCAGCACCAGCCGGTCCCCCTCCTGCACCGCGACCGCCTCGGCCACCGCCTCGATATCGGCTAGATCGAGGCGCAACCCGAGCAGCTTGGCGAAGGGACGGCGCCGCCCGACCAGGGTCAGATAGCCGTCACGATCGAGCCGGCCGAGATCGCCGGTCGCCAGCCGACCGTGCAGGCGGTCGCCCTCGGCCAGCTCGGCGCGGCTGCCGGCATAGCCCATCATCACGTTCGGGCCGTAATAGATCACCTCGCCGACCCGGTCGGGCACGGTGGTCGGGCCGTCGACCGTCAAAATTTCCAGCCGGCCGCCGGGCAGGGCCGGGCCGACCGAATCCGGCCGGGTCAGCGCTTCACCCGCCGGCAGAGTGGTGAGGCGCGGTGCGGCCTCGGTCTGGCCATACATCGCGTAAAAGCGTCCGCCCGTGGCCATGCACATTTCGGCGGCACGGCGGCTGAGTTCGGGCGCGAGCCGACCGCCGGCCCGGGTGAACAGGCGCAGGCTTGGCACCGCCAGCCGTTCGAGCCCGAGCCGGAGCAGACTTTCCCAATGGAACGGCACCCCGGCGAACGAGGTCGCCCCGGTATCGCGCGCCAGTTGCCACAGCGCGCCGTCGAGCACGCTCCGCCCGGTGATCACCACGCTGCCGCCGGCCGCCAGATGGCTGTGCAGAACCGACAGCCCATAGGAATAAGACAGCGGCAAATGGGCGAGCGCGCGCTCCGCGGGGCCGAGGCCGAGCACCGCGATAATCGCGGCGGTGTTGGCGCCGATGGCCCGGCCCGACAGGCGGGCGAAGCGCGGATTGCCGGTGCTGCCCGAAGTGGCCAACAGCAGAGCGAGATCGGGATGGACCGGCCCGCCGCTGTCCTCGATCCGCCGTGACAGCGCCAGCCCGGCCACGGTCCCGGCCGCCTGATAACCGGGCAAGGGCGATCCGCCGAGCACCAGCTCGGGCCGAAAGCGCTCGGCCAGAGCCCCGCGCTTTTCCGGGGCCAGCCCGGGATCGAGCGGGCAGACCGCATGCCCGGCCGCCAGCGCCCCGAGATAGCCGAGCAACGCTCCGACCGAATTGGGCGCCGTCAGCCACACCAACCCCTTCCGGTGAAGGCATAACGCCGCCGCTATGCCGTTAATCTGACGGCGTAAGTCCCCATGTGTCAGCCAAACCGCGCCCGGCTCGTCGCCGATCAGGGCCGGGGCGTCGTCCGCCCCCGGCAGAGGGAACGGGAGGGTCATAACACCATGCCGCCATCGATCCCCAGCACCTGCCCGGTGATGTAGCCGGCGCGGTCGGAGACCAGGAACAGGATCGCCTCGGCGACCTCTTCGGCTCGACCGGCGCGGCCGAGCGCGATCGCGGCACGGCGGGCGGTGTCGGTCTCGGGGTCGAGATGGCGGATCATGTCGGTTTCGATATAGCCGGGGGCGACCGCGTTGACCCGGATGCCGTCGGGGCCGAGTTCCTTGGCCGCCGAGTGCATCAGCCCGATCAAGCCGGCCTTGGAGGCGGCATAGACCGCCTGTCCGGCGTTGCCGCGCACCCCCACGATCGAAGAGACCAGCACGACCGCGCCGCCCCGGCCGCCGCGCCGCATCAGGCGGGTCGCCAGCTGAAGATTACGGATGGCGGCGTGCAGATTGACCTGCATCACCCGCTCCAGACTGTCCTCGGCGATCATGCCGAGCCGGGCATCCTCGAGCATGCCGGCATTATTGACCAGAATATCGAGCCGTTTGAACGCGTGGTGAAGCGTGCGATAAAGCCCGGCGATCTCGGCGGGCTTGCCCATATCGGCCGGAAACGCCCTTGCCCGTACCCCGTACGTCTCGGCCAGCTCGCGGGCCAGCGTCGCCAACCCCTCGGGATCATTGACTCCGTTCAACGCGATGTCGGCACCGTTGGCGGCCAATAAGCGGGCGGTGGCCAGCCCGATCCCGCGCCCGGCGCCGGTAATCAGGGCGATTCGACCGCTAAGGGGCCGGTCGCTAAGAGATAAGGTCGCGGTCAAGGGTGGGCTCTATCGGTATTCGGCGGCGACTGCCGCCGCGCGCCACGTGGCGCGCAGGCAAGCCCGCAACGCGGGCGCCCGCCGTCTGAGGGGGCCTTTGATGAGTCAACATCAAAGGCCAATCGTAAAAGAGATAAGGTGGCGGTCAAGGATGCGCTCCGCTTCTTCGAAGCTGCTCAGGGCAATGATTTCGTCGGTCTCCAGCATCAGATCGAACGCCGCCTCGAGCGCCGCCACCAGCTGCATGTGACCGACCGAGTTCCAGGCCGGTATGTCGCGGTATTTCAGCTGTGTGACATCAAGCGCGGGGGCGGGGTCGAAGGTGTCGCGAAACACTGCGATCAGACGGTCCCGGCGCTGCGGGTCGCGGTGCGGCGGGTCGGCAATCGATAGGTTCATGGTTTCAGCCCCGCTCTCGCTTTTTGACCCGGCTTGTATACCGGTTCCGGGGCGTTCGAACAACCGTCCGTGAATCAGTCGGGCCCGGATCGAGGCGTACTGCCGGGAAACAGTCGTCTCGAAAAGACGGCACCAACATACACGGACCGGTTCGGGCGCCGAGAATATGGCCGAGACCGTGCCCGCTTTGATTAGCGATTGTATGACCTTTGTCTGCTCGTTCCTGTACGCTTGACACGAGTCCGCCCGCGGTGATGCCCTCTTTGCCGGCACCGATATTAAGCAGATAAAACAAAATCATGGCCAGTCCCGTCCGTCGTCCGCCCCGGCACGCCAGCCGGCCCCTGATTAACCGGATTTCAGCCGTCCGTGCGGGCGAACGGCTGGCCGGCGAAATTGTCGAAGAGATTCTGCGCCGGGCGGAAACCTCCAAGCTCGACCCCGACCGGCTGATGCTGGATGTGCTGGTCGGCCTGGTGCTGGAGCTGGCCGACGCGCCTCGCCACGAGCCGGCTGAACTGGCCGATCTGGTGCAGGACGCCGCCGAAATGGCCCGGGCCGCGGTGTGATACCAAGTCCGGATAAAACCTTTTCATCCGGACGTGGTATCGGCGGCGACTGCCGCCGCGCCGCACATGCGGCGAAGCCAAGCTGGCGGAGCCAGCGCCGGCGTATGAGGCCTGCTGATGGATTCCCGTCAGCAAGATTTGGTGCGAAGGGCGGCGGTCCCGGCCGGCTACTCTGAAGATTTGGTCATTATTATCCCGTCCCCTGCGCATTTTCCGGTAAGCTGTCTGACAGGTTTTTCAGGCGGAAAGGCGGTCAGGGGTGACAGCGTTCAACCATCGTCGACAGTTATTGGATTTTCCGGTGGTCGGGCTCGGGGCCTCGGCCGGCGGGCTGGAGGCGTTTTCGCTTTTTTTTGAAACGCTGCCGGCCGACTGCGGTATGGCATTCGTTCTAATTCAGCACCTCGATCCGAGCCATGCCAGCGCGCTGGTTGACTTGCTGAAGAGGCGGACGCGGTTGCCGGTCGAGCAGGCCAGCGAAGGCGTGTTGGTTCTCCCTGATCATATCTATGTCATTCCGCCGGGCTGTTTTTTGGCGATCCGGGCCGGTCTGCTCCATCTTTCGGAGCCGGCGGAGCGCCATGGCGCGCGGATGCCGCTCGATTTCTTCCTGGATTCCCTGGCGGAGGCCTGCGGCGAGCGTGCGATCTGCGCCATTCTGTCCGGAACCGGCGCCGACGGCAGCGTCGGGGCTCGGGCGATCAAGGAAAAGGGCGGGCTGGTCATCGTTCAGGACCCGAAGGAGGCGGATTTCGACGGCATGCCGCGCAACGCCATTCTAGCCGGCTGCGCCGATCTGGTGCTGCCGGTGGCGGAGATTGCCGGGGCCATCCTGAATTATAGCCGGCACGCCTATCTTCGGCCGGAAAAATCGACCGCGCGCGCCGCGCCGGACGGCGACAAGCCGGCGGCCGGCGGGTTGGAGGGCATCATCGATCTGCTGCGCGCCCGCACCGGCAAGGATTTCTCGCTTTATAAGGAAGGCACGCTGCAGCGCCGGATCGAGCGCCGGATGGCGATGACCGGGGTCGATGATTTGCCGCGCTATTTGGAGACGTTGCGCGCCGACCCGCGCGAGCCGGAACGGCTGGCCGGCGATCTGCTGATCAATGTCACCCGGTTCTTTCGCGATCCCCGGGCGTTCGAACTGCTGGCGGAACAGGGGATCGCCGGGTTGGTGCGCGCCTGTCCGGCCTCCCGGCCGCTGCGGGTCTGGGTGGTCGGGTGCAGCACCGGCGAGGAAGCCTATTCGCTCGCCATTCTTTTTTTGGAGGCGATCGCGGCGGCTGCGGTGCCGCTTAAGCTTCAGGTTTTCGCCTCCGATATCGATGCCGAGGCGGTGGCCGTCGCCCGCGCCGGCTTGTATGCCGAGACGATCGAGGCCGACCTGTCGCCGGAACGGCTGGCCCGCTTCTTTATCAAAGAGGAGCGCGGCTACCGGGTCACTGCCGAATTGCGCGCGAGCATCGTGTTCACCACGCACGATGTGCTGAGCGATCCGCCGTTTTCCCGGCTCGACTTGTTGTCCTGCCGTAATCTGCTGATCTATCTGCAACCGGAAGCCCAGGAAAAGGTGCTTCAGCTGTTTCACTTCGCCCTGTCCGGGAACGGCGTGCTGTTTCTGGGGAGCGCCGAAACCCCCGGCGGGCTGGCTGATCGGTTCGAGGCGATCCGCAAGACCGAACGCATTTACCGCCATCGCGGCGGTTTCCGCCCGGAGTCGGTGGACTTTCCGATCACGCTCGGTGAAAGCGGGCGGGCGCTCCGGCTGCCGGGGGCGCGGCCGCCGGCCCCCGCCGGCACCGGCTTTGCCGAAATCGCACGCCGCGCACTGCTCGAGGCTTATGGCCCGGCTTCCGTCCTGATCGACGAGCGGCGCGCCTGCCTCTATCATCACGGGCCGCTCGACCGGTATTTACGGGTGGCGGAAGGCGAGCCGTCGCACGATTTGCTGGTGCTGGCGCGCGACGGGCTGGCGGCGCCGCTGCGCTCGGGGATTCACCGGGTCGCCCGGGAGCCGGCCGGGGTCCATCTGTCGGCGACCATGACCGGCCAGGCCGGTCTGCCGGTCGCGGTCCGGATCGCGGTCCGGCCGGTTCGCAACGAAGGCGAAGTCTTGTTGCTGGTCAGCTTCACCGAGGAGGGCGTCGAGGTCTCCACGGTGCCGCCGGTGCCCGACGCGGCCGAAGCCGACCGGATCGACGGCGTGACCCGGGAGCTTGAGGCCACGCGGGAGGAATTGCACGCCGCCTTGCGCGATCTGGAGAGCGCCAACGAAGAGCACCGGGTGATCAACGAGGAGGCGCTCTCGGTCAATGAGGAATACCAGTCGGCCAACGAAGAGCTGGAAACTTCGAAGGAAGAGTTGCAATCGCTGAACGAGGAGCTGAGCGCGCTTAACGCCCAGCTTCTCGAGATGGTCGACCGGCAGCGCGCCGTTGCCAACGATCTGAAAAATATTCTCGATAGCTCCGATGTCGCGACGTTGTTTCTCGACCTCGAACTGAATATCCGCCAGTTCACTCCGAGCGCGAAAACCCTGTTCCATATCCTGGAGTCCGATATCGGGCGGCCGCTGGCCGATTTGTCGCGCCGCTTCGACGACGACGCCCTGCCGGCCGATGCCGAACGGGTGCTGACGGAGTCGCAGCCGATCCAGCGTGCAATCGAGGCCGGCGACGATAAATGGTATATCCGCCGGGTGCTGCCCTATCGCACCGGCGACGGCCGAATGGCCCCCGCGCGGACCGAAGGCGTGGTCATCACCTTCACCGATATATCCGATCTTAAGAAGAGCGAACGGGCGCTGGAGGCGGCGCGTCACTATGCCGAGAGCGTGATCGATACCACCCGCCATCCGCTGATCGTGCTCGACGCGAACCTGTGCGTCGTCTCGGCCAACCGTGCTTTCTATACAAGTTTCGCCGTTGATGCCGGGCAGGCGGTCGGCCATCCGTTCGCGCACTGTTTCGGGGCCCACGACGTGTTTTCCGGTCTCGACGCCTTTATCGAGCGGCTGCGCGACGAGCCGCCGAGCGGGGAGTGCGAAGTCGAAGTCGAAGGCGCCGTGCCGGGCGGTGAGCGGCGCAGTCTGTCGGTCCATGCCCGAACTATTTTCAACGGAGAGCCGGGCGGCCGAAAAATCCTGGTGGTGCTGGAGGATATCACCGAGCGCAAGCAAACCGCGGCGGCTCTGGAAGCGGCGCGGCTTCAGGCCGACCGGGCCAATATCACGAAATCGCGCTTTCTTGCCGCCGCCAGTCATGATCTGCGTCAGCCGCTTCAAACCATCGGCCTGCTGTTCAGCCTGCTGGCCGAGAAAATCCGGGAGCCGGAAACGGCGGGGCTGCTGTCGAGTTGTGACGACGCTCTCGGTTCCATGGCGGAGATGCTCGATACGCTGCTCGACATCAACCAGTTGGAAGCCGGCGTCATTCAACCCGAGTTGTCGGCGATCGCGATCAACGCCCTGTTCAGCCGTCTTCACGACGAATTCACCCGCGACATGGATAATCGCAAGCTGGGCTGGCGGGCGGTGCCCTGCCGGCTGACGGTCACCAGCGATCCGCGCTTGCTTGAGCAAATCCTGCGCAATCTGTTGAGCAATGCCGCGAAATATACTCCCGGCGGCAAGGTGCTGCTCGGCTGCCGCCGCCACGGCGACCGGCTGCGGATCGAGGTGCATGATACCGGCATCGGCATTGCCGAAGAGCAGCTTCATGCGATTTTCGAAGAGTTCCATCAGGTTGACAATCCCGCCCGCGAGCGCAGCAAGGGGCTCGGGCTCGGGCTTTCGATCGTGCAGCGGCTGGCCGGTCTGCTCGGTCACAAGATCGATGTCCGCTCCCGACCGGGCCACGGCTCGATTTTCTCCGTTACGGTGCCGCTCACCCAGGAGCCGCCTGCCGAGCCCGCCGAGCCCGCCGAGCCTGCCGAGCCCGCAAATGCCGTGATTTTACTGGTCGATGACGACGGCTCGGTGTGCGAGGCGCTCGGGATGATGCTGGAAAGCGTGGGCTATCGCGTGATCGCCGTCCGCAGTGCCGCCGCCGCGCTGGCTGCCGCCGAAGCGGCGGCTCCGCCCGACATCATCCTGGCCGACTATAATCTGCCGAACGGCATGACCGGGCTTGATGTCGTCATCGGAATCAGGCGGCGGCTCGGCAAGGATGATCTGCCCGCGATTATCCTGACCGGCGATATTTCAACAAAGACGTGTCGCATGATTGCCGACCGGAACTGCAATTATTTGCAAAAGCCGGTGCGGCCCGCGAATTTGCACCGCCATATCCGCCAGTTGCTCGAGCGGGGGGGGGGGGGCGCTCGACCCCGTAAAATGAACATTCACTGATCGGATGCTTAAGAAATCGGCGGTTCAGTCGCGATGATTCCGCATGACGGGCATTCCTTATTGCAATGTCGGTTGTTGCATTGCACTTTACGCCGGGGCCGATTTCTCAAGCCGCCGGGTAAAGAGGGAAGTTTCCGACGATGAGCCTTTCAAGCAATAAACTGTCGCGTCGCCGGGCGATCACCGTACTTGCCGCTGCCGTCGGCCTGCCGCTTTTCCTCCGGGCCGGTGCGGCGCGGGCTAAAATGGTTCGGTGGGAGGGCACCACGCTGGGCGCGCCGTCCACGATTCAGCTTTATCACGAGGACGAGGCGCGGGCGCGGGCGGCGATTGCGGCGGCGCTGGCCGAATTGGACCGGCTCGAGGCGATTTTCAGCATCTACCGGGCCGATTCGGCGCTCTCCACCCTCAACCGCGCCGGTGTGCTTGAACAGGCGGCCCCCGAATTCATCGAGCTGCTCGCCCATGCGCTCCGTCTTGCCGAGCTGAGCGGCGGCGTGTACGATCCGACGATTCAGCCGGTCTGGCAGCTCTATTTCCGCCATTTCACCGGGCCGAACCCCGGTGTCGCCGGGCCGTCGGAACGGGATCTCGCGCAAGCGCTGGGTGCGGTCGGCTGGCGCGGGGTCGAGATCGATAATAGCCGGGTGGCCTTCGCCCGGCCCGGCATGGGGCTGACCCTGAACAGCGGGGCGCAGGGTTATATCACCGACCGGGTCGCGGCGGTGCTGGGGGCGCATGGCTTCGAGCGCATGCTGGTCGATATGGGCGAGCCGCGCGCGATGGCGGCCAAGCCCGACGGTTCGCCCTGGCGCATCGGCATCGCCAATCCGGCCGACCCCTCGCACGCGGTGACCGAATTGGACGTGATCGGCAAATGCGTGTCGACCTCGGGCGGCTACGGCACGGTGTTCGATCCGGCCGGTAAATTCACTCACCTGATCCATCCCGCAACCGGACTGACCGCGCCCTTGCTGCTGGGCGTCTCGGTGGTGGCCGACACCGCGACCCGCGCCGACGGCCTGTCCACCGCGATGCTGCTGGTTGCACCCGAGCGCCGACAGGCTTTGTTGCGCGCGGCCGGCGGCGAAAAGGCGCTCTATGTCACGCCCGATGGCGTTATCGCCACGGTGGAGGCGTAAGCGGAATGTCGCTTGCCGCCGGGGAAAGGTCTTGCAACGAGCGCCCGCCGTCTGAGGGCGTCTTAGAGACCGGCGGCGACTGCCGCCGCGCGCCTCATGGCGCGAAGGCAAGCCCGCACAGCGGGCGCCCGCCGTCTGAGGGAAGCTTTGATCTGATCGAGCGGCCGGTGCGGGTGGTTGCGGTCGAGCGTGACACCGTTTGGTTCGAGGCCGAACCGGGCGGCGGCTGCGGTGCCTGTGCCGCGATGGCGTCATGCGGCAGCGGGAAATTCGGCGGCGGCAAGCCGCGTCGGTTCGAAATGGCCGGCGCGCCCGGTTTGCGGGTGGGCGATCGGGTCATTCTGGGTCTTGCCGAGGGCTCTTTGCTGCGCGCGGCGGCCACCGCTTTCGCGATACCGCTGGCTGGCATGCTGGGTGCAGGGATCATCGCCTGGCTGGCCGGCGGCGGCGATGGTGAGACGGCGCTCGCCTCGATCGCCGGGCTGGGAGTCGGGGTGCTGCTGGCCCGGCTCTGCGCCGGCCGCCTGTCCCGGCGGGGCGATTTTACGCCGGTGGTGCTGCGCCGCGAGCGGGGAGAACGGTAAAAATGCATGAGATGCATGATTTGTTTTTGCTGATGGTCGGCTCGGCCCTGGTCAACAATGTCGTGCTCGCCCGGTTTCTCGGCCTGTGCTCGTTCATGGGGGTGACCACCAAGGTCGACACCGCGATCGGCATGGGGATGGCGACGACGTTCGTGATCACGGTGTCGTCGATGGGCGATTGGGCGCTGGAAAAATTTCTGTTGATGCCGTTCGAGCTGGGCTATCTGCGCACCGTCACCTTCATTCTGGTGATCGCCGCCGCGGTACAGTTCACCGAGATGGTGATCCGCAAGGTTTCGCCGGTGCTGTTTCAGACGCTCGGCATCTATCTGCCGTTGATCACCACCAATTGCGCCGTGCTCGGGATCGCCCTGCTGCTGGTTGACGGTAAGTTTGGCTTTATCCAGAGCACGATTTTCGCCTTTTCCTCTTCTCTCGGTTACAGCCTGGTCATGGTGGTGTTCGCCGGTCTGCGAGAACGGATTGCGCTTGCTTCGGTTCCCCGGCTGTTCGCCGGTCCGCCGATCGGTTTTATTACCGCCGGATTGCTGGCGCTGGCGTTCATGGGGTTTTCCGGGATCAACACGAACTGAGGAGGCATCGTCATGTTAATGGCCGTCGGAAGTCTCGCCGCCATCGGTGCCACCCTCGGTGCGGTGCTCGGGGTCGCCTCACGCTATCTGGCGGTCGAGGGTAATCCGCTGGAGGCGGAACTGCTCGATCTGCTGCCCGGTTCGCAATGCGGACAATGCGGCTTCGTCGGCTGCGGTCCGGCCGCGGCGGCGCTGGCCAAAAGTCAGGCGCCGGTGACCCTGTGCCGGCCGGGCGGCAAGGCGGTCGCGGAAAAGCTGGCCAAGAAACTGGGCGTCAGCGTCGACCTGTCCGGCCACCGGGACGAGGAACATGCGGTCGCGCTGATCAACGAGGATTTGTGTATCGGCTGTCTGCGCTGCGCCAATGAATGCTCGTCGGATGCCATCGTCGGCGGCCCCAAGCAGATGCACACCGTGATTGCCGATCATTGCCACGGCTGCCGTCACTGCTTTGAAATTTGCCCGACCGAAGCGATCGCCATGCACCGGGTTCCGGTGACCGTGCATGACTGGCACTGGCACAAGCCGAAATCCGCGCGCCGGCATTAGGGAGCACGCGGCCATGAAAGTATTTCCCGTCCAGGGCGGCGTTCATCTGGAGTATCGCAAGGAGCTGACCCGCGATCTCGCGATTGAAATCATGCCGGCGCAGCGCATGCTGTGCGTGCCGTTGCATCAGCATGTCGGAGCGGCGGCCGAGCCGGTAGTGCAGTCGGGCCAGCCGGTCAAAAAGGGCCAATTGCTGGCGGCGGCGGTGTACGGCACCTTGTCGGCGCCGATCCACGCACCGACCTCGGGGCACGTCGTCGACATTATCAACAGCTTGGCGCCGCATCCCTCGGGATTGACGCAAAAGACTATTTTATTACGGAGCGACGGCAAGGATACATGGGGTGAATTGCCGGCTCCGCTCGAGGATCCCTTCAGCGCCACATCCAAGGAGATCAACAGCCGGGTCGCGGCGGCGGGCATCGTCGGGCTCGGCGGCGCCGCTTTTCCCTCGGCGGTCAAGCTTAACCTGCGCTCCGGCCATACACTCGACATGCTGTTGCTGAACGGCGCCGAATGTGAACCTTATCTGACCTGCGACGACCGCGTGATGCAGGAACATGCCGCCGAGGTGATCGACGGCGCCCGCATCATGGCCCATGCGCTGCAAACCGACTGCATCCGGGTTGCGATCGAGGAAAACAAGCCGCAGGCGATCAAAATCATGGGCGAGGCCGGGGCGCCTTTCGGCATCACGGTGGTGCCGGTGCCGGTGCGCTATCCGATGGGTTCGGCTCATCATCTGGTCAAGGCGGTGACCGGGCGCGAAACCCCGGCCCATGGCCGGACCGCTTCGGTCGGCGTGCTGGTCCATAATGTCGGTACCGCGCGGGCGATTCACCACGCGATCCGCTTCGGCCGCCCGCTGATATCCAGGGTGATCACGATCAGCGGCGGCGCGATGAACCGGGGTCTGAACATCGAAGTGCCGCTGGGCACCCTGGTGTCCGACCTGATCGCCCATTGCGGCGGCTTCAAGGACGGTAGGATGCCGCACCGGATCATTTCGGGCGGGCCGATGATGGGGCACGCTTTGCCCGGCCTTGATGTGCCGGTGGTCAAGGGCACCTGCGGCATCCTGGCGCTGACCGCCGAGGAAACCAACGAGCAGCCGGCCGGACCCTGCATTCGCTGCGGCGCCTGCGTTTCCGCCTGTCCAAGCGGCCTGGTGCCGCTGGAGATGGCGGCCTACATCATCCATGAAAATCTGGAGGCCGCCGGCCGGTCCGGCGTCGGCGACTGCATCTCGTGCGGCAGTTGCTCCTATATCTGTCCGTCGCACATCCCGCTGATGCATTATTTCGAATATGCCAACGGGCGTTTGCGCGCGCAGGAGCGGGAACGCCGTAAATACGAGCAAATCAAGCAACTGGCCGAAGCACGCCGAGCCCGGCTGGAGCGAATCGCGCTCGCCAAGAGCGAGGCCGCCGCGCGCAAAGCCAAACCCGCGCCGACACCGACTGCCGACACGCCCGACTTGAAGGCCAGCGCATGAGCGGATACCAAAGCGACCGAAGAGGGCCCTTTACCCACGCGGCCGTCAGCGTCAGCCGAACCATGCTGACCGTAGTGGCGGCGCTGATTCCGGCCACCTTGTTCAATGGCTGGCTGTTCGGCTGGCCCGCGATCTTTCTGTTCGCCGTCACGGTCGGCGCCTGTCTTGCGGTCGAGGCCGGCTGTCTGGCGCTTCAAGGCAAGCCGGTGCGGCCCGCGCTGAACGACGGCTCGGCTTTGGTCACCGGCTGGCTGCTGGCCATGACCTTGCCACCCTGGGCGCCCTGGTGGATCGGGGCGCTCGGCGCGGTGTTCGCGATTTGCCTGGCCAAGCATCTTTATGGCGGGCTCGGCCAAAACGTGTTCAATCCGGCGATGGTGGCCCGGGTCGCCCTGCTGGTCTCGTTTCCGGTGGTGATGACCGCTTTTGTCGCCCCCGCGCCGCTGTTTTCGGCAGGGGCGCCCGGTTTTCTTCAAAGCCTGCACATCACGTTCGGCGCCGGCTACAGTCTTGACAGCATAAGTGCGGCCTCGGCGCTCGGCTTCGTCAAGACCGAGTTGTCACGCGGCGTGCCGGTGACGCAGTCGATCAATCAAATCCCCGATCTCTTCGACATGATGACCGGTTATCGTCCCGGCAGCATGGGCGAGACCGCCGGTTGGCTGATTCTGCCGGGCGGGCTGTATCTGCTGTGGCGGCGGATCATCAGCTGGCATATCCCGGTCATGCTGACGGGCACCCTGTTTGCGGTCGCCTCGCTGTTCCACCTGATCGATCCCGACCGTTATAGCAGCGGCTTATTCCATCTGGTCTCGGGGGCGACCTTGCTCGGCGCCTTCTTCATCGCGACCGATTATGTCACCTCGCCGGTCTCCAAGCCGGGACAGTTGGTCTATGGCTTCGGTTGCGGGCTGCTGATCTGGGTCATCCGCAGTTTTGCCGGCTATCCCGAAGGCATGGCCTTTGCCGTGTTGCTGATGAACGGCATGACCCCGCTGATCGATCACCATTTCCGCCCGCGCACCTTCGGCCGCACCCGCAAGGGCGAACCTCTGCCCGTGCCCGTGAAGAGGACGCCATGAACAACCGACCGACTTGGATTCATGCGGTGATTCTGGGCAGCTTTTGCACCGGCTTCGGCATCGTGCTGGCGCTGACCGATCTGGTGACCGCCGACCCGATCCGGTTGCGCGCGACCGAAGACATGCAAAACTCGCTAAGCCGGGTGATTCCGCCCGGACTCCACGACAATAACCCGCTGGCCGACGCCGTCACCGTACCCGATCGAAGCGGCCATGCCGTCACGGTCTATCGCGCGACCAAAGCCGGCCGGGTCACCGCGGTCGCTTATGAATTGACCGGCAGCGGCTATGGCGGCGAAATCGGCCTGATGCTCGGGCTGGATGCCGAGGGAAGGATTTTGGGGGTGCGCGCGATCCGCCACAAGGAGACCCCCGGTCTCGGCGACAAGATCGACCCGGCGAAAAGCGACTGGATCACCCGTTTCACCGGCCTGTCGTTGGGCGATCCGCCCGCCGACAAGTGGAAGGTTAAAAAAGACGGCGGCCGGTTCGATCAATTTTCCGGAGCGACCATCACGCCGCGCGGCGTGGTCGGCGCGATCCGGGGCGGTTTGGAATTCTTCGCCGCCAATAAGGCGAGCTTGGTGGAGGTCCATTAATGGCGAACGATTATAAGCGGATCGTCCGGGACGGACTGTGGGACAATAACGGCGTCTTTTGCATGTTGCTCGGGATGTGCCCGACCATGGCGATGACCACCAGCGCCACCAACGGTCTGGGCATGGGACTGGCGACCGCGGCGGTGATGGCGGCGTCCAGCCTGCTGGTCGCCACCTTTCGCGACCACATCACCCGCGAAGTCCGCATTCCGGTTTATATTCTGATCGTCGCGGTCATGGTTACCATGGTCGATTTGATGATGAACGCCTGGATGCACGAGCTTTACAAGGTACTCGGGCTGTTCATTCCGCTGATCGTCTCGAACTGCCTGCCGCTGGCCCGGCTGGAGGCCTTCGCCGCCAAGGAACCGGTGCTGCCCTCGCTGCTCGACGGGCTGTTCATGGGGCTGGGCTTCACCGTGTCGCTGACCGTGATCGGTGCGGTCCGTGAAATCATCGGGGCCGGTACCTTGTTCGCCGACGCCTCGCTGCTCTTAGGCCCCGCCTTCAAAGTCATGGAGCTGCGTATTCTGCCCGCCGATACCGGAATTCTGATGGCGATCCTGCCCCCCGGCGGCTTTCTCGCCACCGGCTTTCTGCTGGCGGGCAAGCGCCTGCTCGATTTGCGGGCCGGCAAGCAAATCTCGATGGCCGGCGCCCATGCCGTCGGTTAGAGCGGATCGCGAAGAGGCGGAATCGCCTCGTAGCGTGAATCCGCTCTAGAATCAAATAGTTAAAGAGCGGATCGCGAAGAGGCGGAATCGCCTCGTAGCGTGAATCCGCTCTAGAATCAAATAGTTAAAGAGCGGAGTATCCAACAGATGAAAGTCGCCGTCGTTTACGCCAAGCCCGAGCGCCAGACCTGGATTACCCTCGAGGTGCCGGAAGGGACCACGGTCGGTGACGCGATCTATCGTTCAGGGATCAAGGACCGCTTTCCCGAGATCGATTTCGGCGCGCAGAAGATCGGCATCTTCGGCAAGCTGGTGACCTTCGAGTCTCCGGTCGAAGAAGGCTCGCGCATCGAAATCTATCGGCCGATCACGGTCGACCCCTCAAAGGTCAAGCGCCGCCCGGCCCCACCCAAGGCCAAAACCTCGGCGGGATAGGGCCGTATATCAAGTCATTATGCTGACGGGAGTGGTCGATGATCATCGATGATCGGTTCATACTAAAATACTATACTTCGATGTTTGTGTTATGTCTTATCGCCTACGGCTTTTGTATAAACGTCGGCTATAATCCGACCGGCATGATTGAGATTATCTTCGTCATATATTGCATGATGATGACCGTTTCAATACTGGTGGTGCTGTTGATGCATAGTCGGGAAGTTTTATTAATTACACTGATTAACTTTGCGATCGCGTTGTTTTATATGAATGCCAGACTGCTGCAAGACATGGCCAGCCACATCGGCACAATGTTTCGATGATTGAGCCGATGTTTTGATTTTGCTGTTGTTTCGTTTTATTGAGCCGCTCGAATCACGCGGGCTTGCCGCAGCAGCCATGAGGCCGCTTGATCTTTATACCCGCTCATGCTTGGCTCTCTTAGATTTAGGAGAATAATAATAATGCCGGGCAAAACACCTTCGGGCGAGGTCAAGAATTATCTGGTCGGGACGCAGGCCGCGATCTATGACGCCATCGCCTGTATTGATAAAAGCGGGGTTCAGATTGCGCTGGTGGTCGATGAGAACGGCCGGCTGACCGGCACTTTGACCGATGGCGACATAAGGCGCGCGCTGCTGCGCAATCTGCCGCTGACCACCCGGGTCACCGAGATCATGACCCGCGAGCCGCGGATGGCCCCGGCCGGCAGCGACGACACCATGTTGTTCCGGCTGATGCGGGCCTTGCGGATTCGTCATCTCCCGCTGGTTGACGAGGAGGGCCGGGTCACCGGTCTGCGTACGCTTGAAGGGCTGCTTCAAAATCCGCGCCGAACCAATCGGGTGGTGCTGATGGCGGGGGGCTTGGGCTCGCGCTTGCGCCCGCTGACTCACGCCCTGCCCAAGCCGATGCTGCCGGTCGGCGGCAAACCGCTGCTGGAAACCATCCTCGAGACCTTCGTTGACCAGGGCTTTTACCGGTTCTCGATTTCGCTGAATTATCTGGCCGAGACCATCATCGCTCATTTCGGCGACGGCGCGCGCTGGGGTGTCGAGATCGAGTATCTTCAGGAAACCGCGCGCATGGGCACCGCCGGCAGCCTCAGTTTACTGAAGGAGCGCCCGGACGAGCCGATCCTGGTAATGAATGGCGATATTCTGACCTCGGTCGATTTCCGCCAGATGCTGCAATTCCACCAGGAAAACGGTGCGCTCGGAACCATGGCGCTGCATGAATACCGGCTCCAGGTGCCCTATGGCGTGGTCGAGATCAATGGTCACCGGGTGGTCGGCATCACCGAGAAGCCGACCCATCATCATTTCATCAATGCCGGAATCTACGTGCTCGACCCGAGCGCCTATGATTTGATCCCGCAGGACCGTTACTTCGATATGCCCGACCTGTTCCAAACCTTGATCCGTGAAGGCCACACCACCGTTGCCTTTCCGATCCGTGAATACTGGCTCGATATCGGGCAGCCCCAGGATTTACAACGAGCCGAGACCGAATTCTCTTCGGTTTTCCCGCCTAACGGAGAGGAACGATGAGCGCTGCTTCGGTGAAAAATGCGGTGGTGATCGGCGCCGGTTCGATCGGCAGCCGCCACGCCCGAATCCTGGGCGAAATGGGGCTGGCCGTCAGCAGCGTCAGCCGGCGCGGCGGGGATGGCGCCTTTACCGATTTGGCTGCGGCGTTGCGCGCGGTCGAGGCCGATTACGTGGTGGTGGCGACCGAGACTTCGGATCATGCGCAGCAGCTTGAACAATTGGTCGCGCTCGATTTCCGCGGCCGGGTGCTGGTGGAAAAGCCGCTGTTCGCCGCGCCCCGGCCCATGCCGCCGCACCGCTTCGCCGCGCTCGCGATCGGCTATGATCTGCGCTTTCATCCCGTGGTGCGGCGGTTATCGACGCAGCTGGCCGGCGAGCGCCTGATCTCGGCCGCGATTTATGTCGGCCAGTACCTGCCCGAGTGGCGGCCGGGGCGCGATTATCGCACGCTCTATTCGGCCCGGGCCGCGGAAGGCGGCGGCGTGCTGCGCGATCTCAGTCACGAGCTTGATCTGGCCAATCTGCTGCTCGGGCCGTGGCGGCGGGTCAGTGCGCTCGGCGGACACTGGAGCGACCTCGAGATCGACAGCGATGATACTTTTTTGGTGCTGGGAGAGTTTGCCCGCTGCCCGGCCGCGACCATTCAAGTCAATTATCTCGACCGCCGCTCCCGGCGCGAGTTGGTGATCAACACCGCCGCTCATACCTATCACGCGGATTTGATCGCCGGCACGCTCGCCTGTGATCGCGGCCCGGCACGCCAGTTTCCGGCCGGGCCCGATGCGCTCTACCGCGATCAGCATCGCTCGGTCCTGGAAGATCACCCCGGCCCGTGTACCGCAGCCGAGGCCGAGGCCGCGCTCGCCCTGGTCGCCGCCGCCGAACGCGCCGCCCGTGACGGGGTGTGGGTGGAATCCCTATAACGCGATTCTGGCCTGGATGCCGTCATAGTCGGCGCGCAGATTGCCGCTGTCACCGCGATCGATCAGGCCGATCGCGGTCAGGGCGTCGACATCGGCGTGCACGTTCCGGTAATCGCGCCCGATCGCCTTGGCAAGCGCCAGAATGCTGGCGGCCGGGTGACGGTGGAGATAGCGCAGCAACTCGAGCCGCTTCACGCTGAGGGTCCGAGCCAGAACATCCCAATTTTCAAAATTGATCGAGGATTCAGGGGCTACGGTCTCACCCTTTTCGAACCGGCTGACGGCATCGGTAATATCCGCCGCCATCGCGTCATAGCTTTCACCGAGCGTGATCTTAAGATCGGTCATGGCGGCTTCCCTCTCTCGCGTTCGACATCTTCGGCAAAGTCGATAAGCAGCCGAGAGATATTTGTGAAGAGATAGGGCGTTTCCGTCTCGCCGAGGTGCCGATGATCGCCCTTGCCCCGCTCATTGTCGTAGCCCACCAGCCGGCACCCCGGATAGCCGTAGAACAGACTGTATTTCAGTCGATGTTCGCAAGGCGGGACCGATTCCACCAGCCCCCAAATTCGGATGCTGAGAATCGCGCCATCGGCGTAAACCCGTTTTCGACTGCGAAGAAGAACAGCTTCCGTCATACTTCTCAGCATACACGGGCCATGTTATGGCATCAAGCACCATATGGTCTCATGGCACATGACTTGCCGCACCTTGTGCGATCTCAACCGTTGCAGGCGGATCGAGGAGGGACTGACGCCTTGTTGACTCAAGACGCCTGAATCTCGAGCAGCAAACAGAAAGTCGGCGCCTTACGGCGCCGACTTTTTTTATTTCACACATTCAGTTGCAACAAGTCGCGGCTGAACCGTTTGCAGGATGTGCGGAGACAGGTTGAGACGGCCGAGCCTCAGATCATGGTCTTGCTGCAATCCCATCCACAGAGACGCGGACACGCCGAAATAGCGCTCCAGACGCAGGGCGGTGTCGGCGGTGATTCCGCGCTTGCCGTGGACGATATCGCTGATGCGCGATGGCGGCAGCCGAAGCGCTCGCGCCAGCGCATTGATGCCGATGTCGAGCGGTTCCATGAACTCCCGACGCAGAATTTGGCCCGGATGGGGCGGCGGCAACTCCATCGGCGTGAATTCGTCCTCCGGAAAACCGATGCGTCCAGACTCCAACTCCTCACGCCCGATGCTCATCGTTCCTCTCCCTAATGGTAGTCGATGATTTCGACTTCATAGGCGTTTCCGTCGCACCAGATAAAGCATATCCGCCACCGATCATTGATACGAATGCTGTATTGACCAGTGCGATCGCCCCTTAACAACTCAAGTCGATTAGACGGCGGTAATCTTAAGTCCTCAATGTTGAGGGCATGATCAAGCATTGCCAGCTTATCTTTTGCCCGCATTGCAATCTCGGGCGGCAAGCTGCGATGACGCCGGTCACCCATCAGACCGGCGGTCCGCTTGTCGGCAAAGCTCTTGATCATGGCTCAAGACTATTCCGTTTTCCGGAACAGTTCAAGCCTCCCACCAGCTCCCCCAGCCGATCGATCTCGGTCAAAGAATAGCGCTGGTCGATCGGCAGCAGCAGCAGACGGCGGGCCAGATCGGCGGCGCGGGGATGGCGTGCCGGGTCGTGCACGGCGTCGGGCCAGAGCGGGGTGGCGAATACCCGGCGGGCGCGCAACCGGGCCAGCATTTCCGAACGAGTATCGACCAGCACGGCATGACCGAACGGCACGCCGGGACCGTCGAGCGCCGAAACTAAAAAACCGTCGAGCGCGGCGCGCAGCCGGGCCCGGTTGGCCAGACGGGCAGCGTCATGAGCGGCGGCGTCAAGATAGATCAGTTGTTCCAGCGATGCCGCGCTGATTCGGCACGGCCACGCGGGCCAATCGCGTTCGGCCAAAGCCGCCAGGGCGAGCGCTTCTTCTTCCAGCGCCGGATCGCGGGCGGCGAACAGGGCACGGGCGGCACGCTTGGCGATGACGGCGGCGCCGGCTTCGGGCAAGGCGGCGACGCTTTCCCGCTCGGCGGCGGTCACACCGTCCAGCATCAGACAGGCACCGTCGGCCAAAGCGGTGGTTTTGCGCGGACAGGACAGCACCGCGCCGCCCGGCGGCACCCGATAACGCCGATGACCGAACCCGGTTTGCGCGGCATCCACCACCACCAGGGCGCGTTCGCCAAGCTGTTCCGCCAGGGCGACGGCATCCAGCCACGGATCGAAGCCGAGCAACGCCGGCACCGACACCAAAATCCGCCCTCCGCCCGGCAAACCGGGAATCAGAGCCGCAATCGCCTCCGCATCGGCGCCGACATCGAACAGGCCGATCGCCAACCCGTGATGCTCGCAAAAGCGCACGACCGAGGGGCAGGTATAGGCGGAGATCAGGGCCGCCGAGAACGGTCCGCGCCGCTCGAGCAGCCAGCCGAGCGTGGCCCGTCCGTGCGAAAAGGCCAGGCCGTCGAAGGGCTCGGGGACCGCAAGCCGCGGGTCGCACCCGGCCGGCAACTCGCCGCCGAAACGGAGATAATCAGGCATTTTATAGCAAAACCCTCTTTAATTTCCGTTATGCTGGCCCGGAATGACAAAGGAGGCCGGCTCGGCGGCGCGCTGAAATGTCCCTTATTCTATTTGATCTTGAGCCGGCGGTGCTACGGGACGATGTCTATTTCCGCGAGGATTTCATCGCGCTTCAGGCCCGGCCCGACCCGGTCGATACTCTCGAGACCGGCGATTTCCGGATCGGCGCGGCGGTACGGGCGATCCCCGGCACAACGCTGACCGATCTGGAAACCCCGCACGGCTATGGCGGACCGATGGCCCGGGATGGCGCGGCGCTCGCGGCGGGGCTGGCTGCCTGGCGCACCCGGCAGCGCGCCGCCGGCCGGGTCGCCGAATTCATCCGCCTGCACCCGTGCCTTAATCCCGAGGCGCTGGCCGGGCAGGTCGATCACCTTGCCTTCAACCGGGCGACCGTGATGGTCGAGCTGCGCGCCGGGCGGGAAGCGCGGCGGGCGCGCTATGCCAAGACCACCCGTAACATTCTGCGCCGTACCGTTGAAACTGTAAGTGTCCGTGTGCTTAGACCCGATGAAGGACCGCTGTTTCAGGCGCTGTACGAGGCGATGCTGGCCCGGCACGGCGCCGCCCCGTCTTATTACTTTCCACCCGCCTATTTTCACGAATTATTGGCCGCACCGTGGGCCCGAACTCTGGTGGCCGAGCAGGCGGGCGAGGCGTTGGCCGTGTCCTGTTTTCTGGCCGTGCCCGGCGTGCCGCTCGCCCATTACCATCTGTCGGGCGGCACCGCGGCCGGGCTGGCGGCGCAAGCGCAATATCCTTTGCTGGAAGCGGCGTTCGATCATTACACCGAAGCCGGCTGCGCCTGGATGCATCTCGGCGGCGGGCGCACCCCTGCCGAAGATGACGGGCTGTGGCAATTCAAGGCCAAGTTCTCGCCGATCCAAGCCCGCTTTCATGTCGCCGGGCTGATCCACGATCCCGAGGTTTTCCATGCGCTCGGCGGCTCCCGCGGCGGCCGATTTCTGGGATATCGAGGCTGATACGGCAGCCCCGCGCGCTCGTGCGCGCGAAGCCTGCGCGGCGTATGAGCGCGGCTTGTCCGAATATTTTCGGACAAGCCCGTCACTAAAACAAACCCTTTTTCCGGGCGCGGTCGAGCAGATTCTTGACCGAGCCGGGCAGCCAATTGGCCCGGCCGCGCGGGGTGCGCTGACCGGCGGTCTCAAGCTGGCGCCCGATCTCGGCCAGAGTCAGGTCGGGGTTGGCGCGCGCGATCGCAACCGCCATTTCCATCACATGAGGGGTGCGGCGGTCGGGCGGCGCGCGCTCCAGCAGTTCCGGCTCGGCCAGATGCTCGCGCACCAGCCGATGCAGCGCCCGGCCCAGCCGGGATTCGGTCCAGGCCCGACCGCCGGCCCCGTCTTGATGCAACGCCTTGTTCAACTCGGCCACCATTACCGTGCGGCTTTTGCCGTCACGGTGCAGGCGGCGCACGGTCGGCAACCAGTCCTCGGCCCCGGCGATCAAGCCGCCGAGATAGTGGCGGTCGCGGGTTTCCTTGAGAGCCCGCAGCGCCTCCGGGTCGCGCGCGCGCAAGCCGGGATTGCCACCGATGCGGCCGCGTTGACGGGCGGCGGTCAGCCCGGCCCGGGTACGCTCGCGGATCAAATCGCGCTCGAATTCGGCAAAGGCGCCGAGCAGCGAGAACATCAGCATGCCGTGCGGAGCCGCGGTATCGATCGGCGAGGCCAGCACCCGCAAAAAGGCGCCGCGTTCCCGCAGCACGGCGATGATCTCGTGCAAATGGGCGAGCGAGCGGGCCAGCCGGTCCAGCCGGGTCACCACCAGGGTATCGCCGCCTTGCATGCGGTCGAGCAGACGCAACAGCTCGGGCCGGCGCCGTTCGGCCCCCGAGGCACGTTCCTCCACGATTTCAGCGCAGCCGAGTGCGCACAGGGCGTCACGCTGACCGTCGAGCGTTTGCTCTCCGGTCGAGACCCGGGCATAGCCGCGCAGGCACCCCGGCGGCACGATTCGAGCAGCTTTTTTCAAAACTCACCGGACGTCAACAAACGGTCATTTAATAACGCATCCGGTTCTTGACGGGAAGGGGCGAGCTAAAGAGACAATAATACGCATGTCCGGAAGTCTCCGGACATGCCGCGCTCATACGCCGCGTGAGCTTCGCGCGCATGGGCGCGCAGGGCCGCAGTCGCGGCCCGATACGGATTTCTGAAAACTTTCAGAAATCCGTATAAAACCCTTGACCTCATACCTATTATACGTACAATACTTATATTAGCTACCTGCGTCAGGGGGGCTTCCGCCATGCTCGAATTTTTTGCCCAAATGTCTTCAACTGAACTCAATAAGACCTCGGGTAAAGTTCTCGACTTGGCCATAGAAGGCCCTGTTCGCGTCATACGCCGCAACCAGCACTTTGTCATTATCCGAGAAGAAACTCTCGATAACATGTTGGAAGCAGCCAAGGAGAACCGTCCGAGAACTCTTCAGGACATGCTTGTCGGATATGACTCTGAAAAAATTAAATCCCTTGTTGGCGGGTTTATTTCAGATGAACCGGCGGGCAAGGAGATCCTTTAATGCCAAGCCAAGGGAATAACTTCATAAAAAACAGCTATGTTCCCAACCTTGGAGATATCGTCCATTTAGACTGGGCCCCGTCAATCGGCTCCGAAATGAATGGACCACATTACGGTCTCGTGATCTCGGCGAATGCCTATAATATCGGAACGGGCCTCTCCATTCTTTGTCCGATTACGACGAAGAACGGAAAACTCAGCGGATTTGAATTGCCCATCAAGGCGGGACGCGTCAAGGGGGTGGCGATTCTGTCTGCTCTGCGCTCCGTCGACTACCAAGTCCGTAACGTTCAGTTCGAATGTGCCGCCGACCCTAAAGATGTAACGGAAGCCAATCGTCGCATCCGCATGATCTTTCCTTGAAAGGAGCGGCGGCAGGCTGGGTCTATAAACAAGCGATTAAGTATAAAGCGACTGCCCCGACCTTCTTCAAGAAAACATATTCAGGCCGTTATTGGTGGCATTGGAAGTGAAACCCGAAGCCGCACCGTACGCGGAGGCGCTCTTTGACGCCAAGATCAGCTTTTGGGTTGAATCGGTCGCGTTCGCGAGTGCGGTCATGGTGATCAACGCTTTTTTGGCGGCGGTCTGAGCGGTCGTGGTGGTCGAGCCATTCAGGGTGGCAACGGCTTTGTTCGCCTCGGTCTGCGATGAAGATACCGTCGCCCCGGTCAAAGTATTCAGCGCTTTCACGGCTTCCTGGTGCGAAGCGGACTTGTTGGCCGTGTCTAACGCCGTTCGCACCGCCGCCGCCTGCTTTGCCGTCGCATAGGTGTAGCTGCCGAGAAGGCCGTTGCTGTTGGCCGAAGAGGAAACCGGGCTGACCATGGCAAGCTCCTGAAGCTACTTTTACGCAGCATTATCCAGGGTACACTTATAACGACAAAGAGTCGAGAGATAAGTTCCCGGTATACCGCACCGGTGCCGTAACACGATCGAGCCATAATTCACTGACCGGGCGCAAGCCGAGACTGTTGGAAAGAAACAGCGCGGCGGCCCGGGCCAAATCGGCCGGCAGCAAGGGGCGTTCCTCGGCCTCGAGGCGCTCCAGGATCAACCGGCGTGCGATGCCGGGCAGGGCGCCATCCTCGACCGGCGGCGTGACGGTCACCCCGTCGATCATGGCGAACAGGTTGGCGATGCTCGTCTCGGCGACCCGACCGGCGGTGTTCAATAAAATCGCATCATCGGCGCCCGCGCGGATCGCCTCCTGCCGCGCCAGAATATTATCAAGCGCGTTCAGTGACTTAATCCGGGATAACGGCGAGTGCTCGTTACGGCGGGTACTCTCTGCGATGATCAGTCGGGCCGGAGCCGGGGGCGGGGCCATCGGCGCCGCCGTGATCACCAAAGTCGGGCTCGGCTTGACCGGCGGCGGCAGGCCGCGCGCGCCGGGGCCACGGGTCAGGGTCAGACGCAGACTGCCGTCGGTCAAGCCATTGCCGGCCAGGGTGGCTTCGCACGCGCGCTTCAGCCGGTCAAAATCGAGCGGCAGCGGGATTTCCAGCAGCTTTGCGCCCGTATTCAAGCGTTCTAAATGAGCCTCAAGCTGTAAAACCCGGCCGTCACGGCAGCACAGGGTCTCAAACACGCCGTCACCCAGGGTAAACCCGCGATCGGCGGGGCTAATCAGCGCCTCCGGGGCCGGAACCAGCCGATCACCGAACCAGATCATCGTCATGACACGTTCCCAGGGTTGCCAGCAAAGGCGCGATCTTGGTGCGCATTTCAAGATATTCCTCGGCGGGGACAGAATCGGCGACGATGCCGCCCCCGGCCCGCGCAATCACCCGCCCTTGCGCGATACTCAGAGTCCGGATCGTGACGGCGCTGTCCATGGTGCCGTCGAAGCCGATCCGGGCGATCGCACCGCAATAGGGACCACGGCGACCGGCTTCCAGCGCGTCGATGATTTCCATGGCGCGGATTTTGGGGGCTCCGGTGACCGAACCGCCGGGGAAACACGCGCGCAGCAGATCAATCACCCCTGATCCCGGGCGGAGGCGGCCTTCGACCTCGGACACCAAATGATGTATCGCGGCAAAAGTTTCCGGCACGATCAGCCGGGGCACGCGCACCGAGCCGATCTCGCACACTCGGCCAAGATCGTTACGCAGCAGGTCGCAGATCATCAGATTTTCAGCGCGGTCCTTGGAGCTGGCGACCAGCTCGGCCAACAGCGCACGGTCGGCTTCGGGGGTACGGCCGCGCGGCCGAGTGCCCTTAATCGGCCGTGTCATTACCCTTCGGTCGGCGTTGAGGTCGAGAAACAGCTCGGGCGAGGCGCAACAGAGATGAATACCCGCCCCGCAAGCGAGAAATGCCGCATAAGGAGCCGGCGCCAGCGCATAAAGCCGGCGAAATATCTCGAATGCCGTGATATCGGGCGGTAAATCGGCAAAAAAACCTTGGGTGAAGTTGGCCTGAAAAATGTCGCCGGCACGGATATAGTCGATCACCGCGGCGACCCGGCTTTCATAGGTGCGGCGGGTGATCTCCGGACGCCAGACCGGTGCCGCGCCGGGCCAAGTCAAGGGCGGCAGCGGCGGGGTGTTGGCGAGCTGCCGGGCCAGAGCGTGCGCCCGTTGCTCCAGGCCGCCCGCATCAAGCGCGTCGTTGCCGATGACCCGGGCGGTGCGCTCATGATGATCGAACACGGCGATCAGGTCGTAAAAGCCGATCATCATGTCGGGAATCCCGAAATCTTCGGGCCGGGCCGCAGGCAGGCGCTCGAGATGACGACCAAGCTCATAACCGAAATAACCGATCGCTCCGGTGCGAAACGGCTCCGGAATCTCCGCGGCGGAAGGCGGGCAGGTCGCAAGTTCCCGCGCCAGCACCGAAAAAGGGTCGCCCGCCACCGGCACGCCATCGACCCGGACCCCCGCAGCATCGGCGCTGATCACCCGGAACGGCCGGATCGCCAGCGTGCTGTAGCGTCCGCAGCCGCCGAGCAGGGCACTCAGCGGCTCGGTGCTGAACGGGGCGAAAGCGGCGATCGGGTCGCCATAGGGGATCGAAAGGACCGTCATCGCGACCGGTAAAAAGAAATCAGGGACCTTTCACCGAAAGCCGCCGTTTCGTACGATTGACTTGGCAACGCATTGATAAACATTTAATTTTGCCGATGGTTCTTACAAAACAGGATTTTCGATAAATTTATTTTATACCCCGTTTGAGGGATGTCGGCAGGTTAAATTTTTGGTAGCCGTAATCGAGACGGTGCGAAGCCGTAAGTTGTAAAAATCCCGGGAGCAAACCCGTATTCTTATCCGAAGTGAACCGAATACGTGACCGTATAAATGTTCGTTGCAGGCTAACCCGGTCACACGCGATGGAGGACTTATGGCTACCGCAATGCATCGTAAATTAGATTGGTCTATTCATGTTAATGATAATACATTAAGTATTAATCTCTATGGCGTGTTCGATTTGGATTCCTACTATGATTTTCATGAACTGATGGTGTCGATCAATCGGGGCTGTATCATTGATGTTTGCTTAGTTGATATGTCCGGAGTGATCAATATCTCCGGAGCCGGCGCCATATTCTTACTCACGCTTAAGCGAGAGCTTAGCGTTCCCGTCCTGAAAATCGTAAATGCAACTTCGGACATTAGAACGACATTAAGCAGAATTGACAGAAATCAAAGTAACTTTATCATGTGCTGAATAAACCGGCAAGCAGGGCGCGGAAAGACTGCCGCTCGCAGCCGAAGCCTTGGCGCTGATTGATTTGCCGATGTTACCGATGGAACAAATGCAGTCGATAATACGGTCCTACCAAGGCCCGAACGGAACCGCGAAGCCGGGAATAACCCGATGCTGGCCCTTATTCTCGGTTCCTGCGGCCGTTTCGAGGGGTTGACTCTGTTGCGGTCCACGTTCATAGACAAACCGATCTTGTTGACGATGGTCTGTACTGGACGACACGGCGGCCAAGCCTGCCGAGGCAAGCATAAGCAAAGTATATTTCACGCCTATCGGGTTAACG
>SESF01004901.1_pt1 | contig 37721 bp, 52 predicted proteins | sample 3171521 | NCBI WGS metagenome assembly SESF01 (sample SAMN10866945, study PRJNA518727) | freshwater metagenome | biome: subpolar coniferous forest; feature: holomictic lake; material: water; isolation source: holomictic Lake 227, 6 m and 8 m depth | place: Canada: near Kenora, Ontario | collected...
GTAAACAACGTTTACACAACTGTAAATCACATATAATGGAGGATTTTGCCTCCAGTTAGTACATAAAAAAGGAAAGTAGGAAAGTATGAAAATTGATTTCAAGCAAGTTGCAATGGCATCTTTTGCACAGGCTGCAAACATGGCTGATTTAACCGGCGAAGAGAGAATGGATTATGCAATTAATTTGATTGTAACATTAGACAACTCCACTCCGCTCGTGATTATTCCGGACAAATTAGAGGCTATGGCATTAAAAAAACTTTGTCAAAAAGTCTATGAAGAATGGAAAGAACATCACAAAGTTAAAGAAACTGTTTAATTATTCATTGCTCAGAAAAAACCCTCACTTGAAAAAGTGGGGGTTTTTGTTATGCAATTTTTCTAAACCGCTCCAGTAAGTAGAATGTTTTTATACATTCTTTTGTTGTAATAAAGCTTAAAATCTTAGTTGCAAAAAGTTCGACAGTAGCCTCACTAGTCCCGCCATTTTTCAAATTAGGACAATTCAATAGATTATCAAAGACCGGATGCAGCTCTACGCTTAGCTTTCGGTCTTTGTAGTTTAAGTTCGATACAACGATATTTGTAATAAATCTTTTATCGTCAGCGTTACCCCCGATAAAGGCATTATGAGCGTCTTTGCAGAACTTTAATAAAAGTTCGCTCGAACTATAAAACTTACTGTCAAATTCATTCATTTTTTTTAGCTGATTATATAGCTCATCTTTCTGAGCATGCCATGCTCGATTCTGAGCCATCCAAAAATCCTCTGGTATCTTTCCATCCACTTTATCAATATAAGCTTGTCCGATTCGTTTCTGAATGGTCTCTATTTGTTTATTTATTGTTTCGGTAGTGTCAAGATTGTAATCGTTCTTTTTTGAGTGAATTTCTCGAATTGCATCAAGGACATCTGAGACAAATTTTTCATCAAAAGAATCTGTTAATATTTTTAATATTTCAGCAATAGATTTATCAATTGTGTTTTGATTCAAATAGGATTCTTTTTTGCAGCCCTTTTTATAGTAATCATTGCAGCGATAATACACATATTTTTTCTTTTTTAATTCTGCGGTTAATTTACCGCCGCATATGCCGCAAGTAATCAAGTTTGAATAAGGGAACTCAACACTATGCGACCTTGCTCTTGTTTGAGTGCCTAAACGTTCTTGTATGAGGTCAAAAGTTTCGTTATCAACTAATCGAGGATGTTGAGCTTTTTCGCAAATATATCCTCGGTATTCAAATTTGCCAAGATAAAAAATGTTTTTAAACATTCTTTCAATAGTCGCTTTTGAAAATTTGTTTCCTCTTGGGGTTCTAAAGCCCTCTTTAAATAAAATACTATTTATTCGTAATGCTGAATAATCTCCGGTTGCATAAAGGTCAAATGCTTTTTTAACAAATGCAGAACGTTCCTCATCCTCAATAATAATATGTTTTCCGTAATTGTCAACAATGTTTTTATACCCTACCGGAGCTTTACTTGGGTAAATTCCCTCTAAGGCTTTTTCGTCCTGACCTTTAATGACCTCCTCGGATAGGTTGTCAACATAGTTTTTAGCCATTAAGACCTTTATGCCGTGCATAAACTTCTCATGACTTGAGGACTTATCAGAGATGATTGTATTTTCTTTTATTAGATGGACTTCTAAGCCCTCAAAATCATCGAGAGTAACATAGTCGGTCAAATTTCTATAAATACGGTCGGTTTTTTCAGCGAGAATAATCCGGACGTCCGGATGCTTTCTTAAGTATTTTACCATTTCGTTGAACTGTTTACGCCCTGCTTTCTTGGCGGTTTCAGCCTCGAAAAATTCAGCAACAATTGTTATATTGTTGCTTATTGAATAACTGTTATTTAGTTTTTTTTGTGCAGGGATTGAGTAACCGCTTTCTTGCCTTGTTGAAGATACTCGACCGTAAGATACTGCTTTTGTTGTTATCGTCATACTTAAATATTAAATCAAATATCTGTATATTTGAACAGTCATAAAGTTTTGTAAATTCGTTGCTCTTTGTTGAAGTTCATTTCCATTAACTTATAGACAAATGCAGCAACTCTTTTTGAATCTTCTTTGGGGGAAGATTCTTTTGTTGGCTTAATTATTTCTACTGTTATTTTATCTACTTTAAATTGCATTTTAATTACTCAATATTGTGTTGTGTTCTATCCCTATTTTGGATATTGATTCTCGCTCGGTTTTAATGACCTCATCACGTTCTCGGTCGTTCAAAATAGCAAAGCGAGTTAAATCAATCCGGCGGTTTATTTGGTTGAATGTAAAAAATCTATTTATGTTTTCCACGTATTCTAATTGTTCTTTTGACATTGTTCCGCCTTGCAATGGTCTAGTAAATCTTTATAGGCAATCAAAGACCCCTCGTAAAATTTAAGTTCGTCTTGGACTTTACGGAGTTCCTTTTCTGCATTTTTTATTTGTGTCTCAGTATATGAGATTCGTATTTCTAATTCGCTAATCATTTAAAACTCCTACGAATACCATTTATCTATTTCATCATACGCATCAGAAATCTCCTCATCATCTATAAACTCAATGAGGGCTTTGTCTGCCCCACCATGTGCGTATTCGTTGTCTGAATGAATTGCAAAACCTTTTAATTTATTCAAAATAACATTTTTTCTTTTTTCGTAGTCTTCGTCTTTTTCTTGTTGAAGCCTCTCTAGGTAATCATTAAATGCCTCAATTACTGAACTGGCAAAATAAGTTGTCTTACTGAGTATTCCTCCGGTAACTTCCATATATATAAGTGGGAGTTGTTCAAGCAAGAAATGATAATCGGCAAGCTCATTATAGGCATTTTCTTTATTGAATGGATAATCATCAACAAATATAGAATCCCAAAACTCATCACTCTCTTTTTTATTAATTTGCTTTAACTCAAACTGCTCTTGAATTCGTTTGTCCGCATTGTATAAATCTTGGACGAGCATAGTTATATCAGAGGTTGGATATAAATGATAACCGATAGTGCCTCCGCCCTCGTCCACCGTTTCGCCAAAGTATTTTTTAATTATATCTTGATGTATGTCTATTTGTTTATTTTCAGTACTCATTTTTTTCTCCTTTTATATTTGAATATTTCTTAAATTCTTTATAATCAATTTTAATTTTGCCGTCTGAGTATGGAATGTTAAACCATTTCAAATGATTGTAGTAGCAATCTGTTATAACGACTTGGCGAGTTCCTACCCCTGCCGGCACGATAGCACGGTATAAAATACCTTTTGTTATAGCAAGTTCTTGAGGTATTTTCTCTTGAATCATTGTTATAGTATTCCCATCATCTTTAAAGCATTTCCGGCGGATTGTTTTCGTTTTTCTTGCTCAACGGCATTATCAAATTGCTTAAATCTTACTTTAACTAATGAGAGTAACTTTTCAGAGACGGCAGCAATATCATTATATTTTTGCATTTCTGATATAGAATCTCTGCCGCAAGCCTCAACGATTACCGCAGCGGAAGAAATAAACTGAGATTTATTGTTTAATTCCAAAACTATACGCTCAAAAAGCTCTAACATTTGCGTATTGGGGGCAATAGGTCTTTCAACTCCATCTGTACAGTCAATCATTACAAAAAAGTTCTTGTTTATAATATCAATCATTGGAGATATTATATTGTCTACTGTTTGTTGAATTTCTTTTTTTGTTATTTTTTTTGTCATTTTAGTCTCCTACACTATTTGCATTGTTAAGATGCCGTTGTCTTTGAACATTTTGCAATTATTAGGCTCATCATCAATTGCACAGATAATCTTATATTTTTCTTTTAAATCGCTGAGGATTTTTTCTTTTATCTCATGACTTGGGGAGATATCGCCCTCACTTCTCATGAGCAAAACAATATCCTCATGAGAGAACAAACGTTTCAGCATCCGGAGAGTGTCTTTATAAATAATATCGCTGCGACTTGTTACGAAAAATATTTTGTAGCCGGCAAAGAATTTTAATTTATCAATCAATGCAACTAAATCAAAATTAATTTTATTGTCGTGATTGTTTGCGTTGCGGTTGAAAAAATCCCATTTTTGATTTATTTCCATTTCTTCCGTATGGTCAAAAATCCAAGAGGTATCAATCAAGCAGCCGTCAATATCGCATATAACTATTTCTTGCTTAGGCATCGCACAACTCCTTTGATGCTTTTTGACAAAGGGAGGCTATTTCAGTTATGATTGCATCTTTGCCCTTGAATCTTGTTGTGCAACCTAATATCTCACCAAAGAATCCTTGAGCCGTAAAAAGTTTTTCATAATAATTTTGAGAGACGTCTTGTTGTTTAGGCATTAAATTTTCTTTGGCTTTTATTGTTTCTTCAAGCTCAACAATTTCTTTTCGCAGCGTAACAATATCTATTGATTGTTCTATTTCTTTTATAGTCCGTGCTAAAGGACGAGTCTCCTCAAACGCTTTTTTAAGGCTACGGAGATTATATAGCTCATTCATTTCCGGAGTAGCAAGCTTACTATTTTTTTGCAACTCGTCATTTTCTTGGAGAATTGCACTATATTTATATTGCAAGATTCCGTAGCTTTCAGCCAAATCTGAATAGTGTCTTCTTAGGTTTTCAAATTCATCGCCTAGTGGTTCTAAACTTCTATAATCTTTATAAGTATTTAAAATAGTTCCTGTTAGCGAAATTTTAAAACATTCTGTATGAAACGACATATCTTTTTGGTCGGCTTGTTTTTGCGTAGGCTCTTTAAATATTATCGCTCTAGTAAAAGGTTTACTTATATCAATTTCTCGCCCACAGTGTGAGCATAATAATTTATTTATCATTTTTGTCTCCTTGTAGTGCGTTTGTAGCAATCAAAAAAGAATATTTTTCATCATCGCAACCGTTATCATAACCGACCCCACCGTTTGCCGGACAATCTTCATCGTGGCAGCAAGCCGGAGAATACGATTTTATCTTCATCAATGCGATTCTATGTCTGCTTGATTCCTCTTGTAGTTCTTTGTTCTGTGTTTGCAAGCCGTCATTGTGGGCTTTGAGCTGATTCACTTCATCAATACTTAATGCTTTTTCCATAATCCATACTCCTTAATTCACTTACTAATTTTTTTAGCGGTTTACTGCTTGATGTAAGCAATCTCTACAAATATATTTTTTAGAGGTTATCTTGCCTCTTGCATTCGTTGACGCCATATATTTGACCAATGGCGAACGCTTGTAAATGTAGCCAAATCCGCAATGCTCGCACTTGACCGTGCCGGCTGCTGCTTGTTGTGTTTTTACTTCCGCTGATTTTTCTTTTTCTTGTTGCATATTCTTCTCCTTTTACTGTAAACACTTAGCGATGAGCTGAATAAATCAGCTCACGATAAAGATTTATTTTATGCTTGTACCCTCAACTCCTCGCTCAATACGAGTTTGTGTTCTTAAATCTAATTGGGAGAGAGCTTCATTTAAATAAATAATTGCTCGTTCATTTTCCTTGCAAGCGTATTCTCCGGCTTGAAATCCTTGCAGTCTGTCAATAACAATCGCAATTAAATCTTCATTATGACAACCATTTACGCCGTTTTCCTTGATTGCTCCGTTTTGAAATGAAATATCTGCAAAATGTGTTTCGCAATAACCTTGGGAACTATTGTTAGGGATATTTGCAAAAACACAATATTGATGATTTGCTCCTCCTGCACCTTTTTCATCCATAGCGGATACGGTTGTGTATTTATTTGTTCCAATTTCTAATGTTCTCATATTATCTTCCTTTTTGTTATGTAAATAAAAGCGGCTTTAGGGTTGCTGCCGCCAAGCAAAAATCAAACGTGTAAACACGCACCCCTTTAAAAATCTGCTAAGATTAATATTTCGTTGAGTTCGGAGGTATTTTCTCGGATATATTTAGCCTCATCCTTGATTGCCCGTTCTTCTACATTGTCAAGCTCAGGACATCCAAATTCTATTTCTAATTCGTCAGAATCATTACGAGAGAATAAAAGTTCTATGTTTACGCAATATTCTTTTTCTGTGCCTTTGCCATAAGGTAGATAAAGTTGAAAGCCATCGGGAATGACCGCTTCGCCCTCGCCGCCACCCTCAAGAGAGTATTTGCATAAATAGCCTGCCTCTGATTGTTCTGACGTGCTTGTAAAGATAGGGTTTGAAATTAATTTAGAATTTCCGATAAGACGTATTTGCGAAAAAGCTCTAAATACTGCATCAAATGATTCAATAGAGGGTTTAAGTTTTTTTAATGCCAACATAAACTGCTTATGAGAAAGTGTTTTGTTTGCATACTGTTGAAGCATTATCCATTGTTGCGAAAATTTACGGTTGTATTCGCATTTGCCATAGTTAAAATCTGTATCAGCTCTAAAATCACCGCCGGTTAAAGTTAATTGTAGAGTGGATTTATTTCCAGTTAAATTACCTCTACGTCTGCATTCTTCTTTAATGAAGTCTACAAGTGCAGATGCGGAGGTTACGCCGTATACAAGTTTTGTTTCCGCAATTTCTTCGTATCCTTTTTTGTTGTCGTTGTAAACAAGGATAGCGTTTTTTTCGGTATAATTACCTTGCTCTATAATCTGTAACGTGTCCGGTCTTGATTGTGTTTGAATTAGTTCAAATAATTGTTTTATCATCTTTTTCTCCTTTTTTGTATTTGTGATTACTTTTCCTCGCTAAATTTAAAAGTGTTGAGGTTAAATTTTGCTATTTATCTTTTTTTTTTCACCATCAGAATTAATTTTTCTGACGTCAACAATATGAAGTTGGTCGGGATTATCTATAAATATCCCTGCCGCTCTTCCATCACGATATAAACGGTTACGTTTACTGCGTTTAGGCTCTTTGCTCGTTACTTCGGGAACAATCTCAATTTCATTTTTTGTATCTTTTGGGATTACAAATTTTAGCTTGATGATAAGTTCGCCGCCTGTGTTGTACTCGTTAATCTTTTGTACAAGATTTTCGTACTCCTGTTGGATTGCCTTGTTTAAGGGCTTCATTTTGTCGCCTTTGTCGATAACGTGAAGAACTCCTATAAGTTCCTCAAATTTCATTGCCTCTTCTAACATTGTTTTTCTCCTTCCTGCCGTAGCATTTCTATTGGTGTAAATATTTCGTTAATATTTTCTGATTCTTCTTTGATAATATATTTGTAACCTTTTTCCATAGTTTTTAATAAACAGTTTGCCGACCAATTACAGTTAAAACATTCATCGGGGCTTGCCGTCATTCCTCCGCAATTTGAGCAGATGTATAATTTACTTGGGAATCTTTTTTTAAATTCTCTTCGGGTTTCAAAGGTTTCGACTTGCAATCTTCACTCCTTTTTGCGTATTTATTTTTGTAATATTCCTCATTACGATAAAGATTGATTATCATTTTTATGGTCATTTTAGATTCCTACCGGTGATGTTGCTGCAACTGGCTCTGCAAGCTCAACAAATTTTTTCATTCCTCTACTATTTTCTTTACGACTGTTTATCTCGTCTATCAAGATTTCGTATAGGTCGTAAAGCCCATCATTAGGTAATCTTTTTACAAAAAGTTTCATTTTGTCGGTTTTCATTTCCATATCTCCTATAAGCTATAATTTTTTAACAAATTCCATACTAGAAAAACATCATTTTTTAATTGACCCTTGAGGGTTACGCTCTCACCCTCGTCCACTTCTAGCCAACTCCAGTAAATACATTTATAAACATTTCCTTTTGCGGTTGTAACATCGAAGACAGATTTTATTTTTCCGCTTGAAAATTCAATTGACTCAAGACTTCCGGTTACTTTTCCGCTAAGAATCTGATATTCGCATTCTTTTTTAATTGTCTTATGCCTAGCCATTCTTGACTCCTTTGAAAATTACTAAAGCAAGAGCATTTTTAAATAAACCTTTTTCGCCGTTATCTTTTCTGACATAATCGCCGGTATCCGGATTTATGAAAGTAACTCCCTCTTTTTTGTTTTTAATCAAAAAAGTAATATCAACATTTGGATTGATTGGCTTGCCATTAAGAAAAATGCATTCTCTCCAAAAAAGGCTCTCGGTGCGAACTGGAAGAATAGAAAAAGTCGTATTGCCTTTTAATTGCTCCTCAACCGCTTTTCTTACCCAATGCTCGCAAGTTGTGAATGGTGGATTCATCCAGTTAATCTTGCACCAAGCCTCATTTAGTCCGTCCATCTCCCCATCAATAAAATGTTTTTTCGCCGGAATATTTTTTTTACTGCAACAAACATCAAGGTCAAATTTACGTTTTCCGATTTTTTCTAAAATTGGTTTGTAAACTTCCGGAGGCGTCATATAGTCGTTGCGGATTCTGTCATAGTTATAAATTGCGGTCATTGCTGCACCTCGTTATTCTTTTTTAGCTCAGCTTGAAAATCAACATCATCAAAACAACCGTCATATTCCGGCTCTTTTCTTATTTTTTTATATGGCATAAGATATTGACCGTCTCTTTTATTGACGTCAAACAAAAGTTTTTCCGGAAGAATATGATAGATTTCAATAAATTTATCTTTTGGCAATCTATATTCCGGATTCTCAAGATGTTGATGAGCTTTTTTTCTGATAATAATAATTCTTTGGTCGGTTTGAGATTGAACATTTTTTGTATTCATTACCCAATCCGTGTAGGGTACAAAGTGATGTGCCTCATACTCATAATGATTATAATCAGTAGTTGACAAGACGTTGAAAACTTGTTCAAGTTTTCCGCTATCGTGCAAGAAAAAAACATCAAAATTTGCAATTTCATTATTCATTACTTTTGGTGGTACTGACATTATTCATCCCCTCCCACAGTTTTATTTTTTATCTCATAGACTTCTTCTTTTGTAATATCCCACTTTTCCATAAAACTCATGACCTTTTCGTCGTAGCCGAGCATCTGAAAAGAGGCATATTTGTCAAGATATTTAAGTGCGGATTCTTTGTCGCAGACTGCCGCTTTATCTTTTTCTATTTGTTCCTGTTCCTGTTGCTCCTTTTGCTCTTGAGCTTTTTTTGCACCCTCTTTATCCGGTGCAAGATAACAATCCCCACGGTGAAAAGAATCCCAATCCTCTAAAATCTTTTTTAGTTGAGGTTTTTTGTTTCCATCCGGAAAATTCCACCCACGATAAGCGTTTGAAAAGATTATTTGCCAATCTTCAAGTTTCAATTTATTTTTAGCAGATATATCGGCAATTTTTAATTTATTTTCGTTTGAAACGATTTGAGATTTTTTAAACTCTTTATTGTAAACTTGAATAACCTCACCAACAAAAACATCATCCGATGTTATTTCCATCTCCGGAACTTGCTCATCATCTTTTTTCTTATAATCACGTTTACTTGCAGACTTACTTGCTTTCTTGCTTTTGTCTTCCTGCTCTTGGATATTACGGACAACACGATTTGAAATATAGCATCCATCTATAATTTGGAAAAAATCAAAATCGTGCAGAACGGATTTTAAAAAATCCATATCAACTCTAAGGTCGTCTGCATACATTTCGAGTTTATCAACCCTAAAATCTTCTTGGTGCATATATTCAACGATTGACCAATAAAGACCATAAGCAGCCCAAGCAATCTTGGGGTCTTCCTTGCGGAGTTCAAAAAACATATTTTTCATCTTTGAATCTACACGAGCATTTAAGTCGTGCGAAAAATAAGGTTTATAAATCTTTCTACTCATCTAAATACCCCTCCATTTCAAAAGGTATTCCGATTGTTTTTACTAACTCAATAACCGCTCCTTTCATTCTGCATCTATCGCCTATAATTTCATTCATAGAGCAGTTGGAGCAAATGCATCCTATTTGATAACATTCAATTGCTGATTGAGTCCATTTCACTTGAGCAGTAGTTTTGTATATAGAATTTTGGTTACAAACTCTTGTCATTTTAAAATTTCATTCCTTTACGTCTTAAATCTCTTTTTCTTTCGTAGTAAAGCTTTTCAACTTTGCCATCCGCAATAACATTTTTCATAACGGCTTTTGCATCAGCCTGTGCGTAAGACTCCGGATGAAAATCAACGGAATTTCCGATTCGCATTTCGTGAACATCACGAAAAAACTTAAAAGCCTCGTAGTGCAGAAATTGAACTTTTTTATTAAAGATTTCATTCGTGAGCGGAACTTCTAAAACAAGTTCTCTCGGTGCATTTAACCAATTGAAAAATCTTTTTGCTAAATTTTGTTTGTTAGGAAATTTTATAATTTTTGCCACTTATCCTACTCCTTTTGTATGATTTTTGGATTACAATTAACGCTATATTACCCACTTGGGTATTGCGTTAATTTGCTTTTTGTTGTTTAATTAGTGTTAAGAAATTTTGTAGGGGGATTGTTAATTAACTAATTAACTTCTCCCTTATTTTTTTCTGAGAAAGGTAATCGGTAATGATGTTTCTCCCCAGTTCAGCACGAGACGACAAACCCTCAATAACATACAATTTGTCTAAATCTTTTACGGTACTTGTTTTTAACCCAAAGGTTACATTTGTTTTAAAATCTAATTCCATTCTTCTATCTCCAAATACATATTAAATAATCAATCACTCAATCATTCAATCAACTACAAAAAAGATAGTAACACATAACTAACAATTTGTATAGTGGTAACTAACAAAATGCATTAATAAAATTTACAATTTTTTACAAAAGGAGACTAATATGCCATCAGAGGGTGAAAGAATAAAGAAGTTAAGAAAAGCGTTAAACAAGATGAGCCAACAAGAATTCGCTGATATTTTTGGCGTTGAAAGAAGTTTTATAAGTCAAGTTGAAAGCAATAAAAGCAATTTAAGCAAAAAACATTTAAGTAAGCTATTGCTAACACACAATGTCAATATAAATTATATTCTTGAGGGCATTGGTTCAATGTTTTTAGGTAGCGAAAATTCCGCTACTGGATTTAACAGTAATCAAATTACTCCTGAATTAATCGAGGCAACAAGAAAAGTTGCAAGAGAGGAACTTATTTTGATGATGAAAGATTTCCGGAAATAATGTTTTTCATCAGTTCGTCTGCATCTTTTGGGAAAACTAATTTTAAAGCAGTGTAAATTTTTTCTAGTTTTTCGTTTTTAATGTCTTCCATTTTTTACTCCTGTATGACTATTACATATAGGTTATCGGTTTTATAAGTCTTTTATTAAAATCCGTGGCTATAACATTTACATAGCTTAACTTTCGAGGATTTATTTTAAGTCAACTAAATGGAAGTTTTTATATTTTCTACTAAAATTGGTAAATGAGTATAAGAAAAACAATAGGTCGCAGGATTAGAGACAAAAGAAAAAGCATTGGTTTATCACAAGAGAAGATGGCTGCAAGTGTTGGCTTGACGGCTACGGCTCTTAGCTTCATTGAAAATGGCGAAGTTTATATGAAAACGGATAACCTTTATAAAATCTGTAAAGTTTTAGAAATTAAGATTGTGGAATTATATGAAGGATATTAACAATTATTCATAAATAGGGGTTTAATTTAATTTGCAATGTGTTATAATGTCAATATGAAAATTTTTGTATCATTATTTTTAATAGTCTTATTTCCTTGCTCTGCTTGGGCAAACTCGTATTTAAGATACGGGAATCAAACATATATTACAAGTGGAGATAGGGTCTATTCCTCAAGCGGCACCACTTATACAAAGTCTGGTAATTCTGTTTATGGCTCAGATGGCTCAAGGGCGATTCAATCGGGTAATATGATTTTTGTATCTCCTCCAACTCCAAGACCGGATTATAGTAACAAAGAATATTGTAGCACTATCCACGGAAAAACTTATTGCAACGGTATTTTACAATAACACAATAGTATTTCAAACATATTAACGTTCGCTTTGCGTTTGCATTGCGAGCGTTTTTATTATGTTATGCGTTCGCATATCGTTCGCATTGCGTTCGCATACTATTCGCTATGCGTTGGCATTGCGTTCGCTTTTCTTTTATTTTGCGTTCGCTTTGCGTTCGTTATGCGAACGATATGCTCTAAATTAAAATAAATTAAAATAAAGTAAATTATAAAATATTATCATATTTTATAAGATGGATGAAACAAAAAGAACAATTTTTCATTTTTCTTTCAAGACGTGATTATATTACAATTTGTAAACATGAGTTTTGCTTGTGGTTTTCTGTATTTGAAACTAATCAAAAAAATCGACTCAATCAATCAATCACAATTTTTTGAAAAAAGTAGTTTATGCTTATTCTTGTAAATTGTTTTGAAAAGCTTAGTAGTTTTTTGTAGAGATACAAACTCGGGAGAGATAACGAAAAGGACTTGTAGGACGCTAATTTGCAGGGATAGTTGTATTTTTATTGTTGGGGGTTCAATGTTAAAACATTGTGGGATATTTAAAGCGGATGATATTTGGTCTTTAAAAGATGTAAAAGGATTTACCGATTGCAAACTCTTGATAGGTTGTTGTCCTAGATGTCAAAAAGAGGTTGTACGCCTTGAGGAGACAAGGATAGAGGACGGTAAATTATTTGTGCAGATAAGAATCGGAGTTAAATCAGATAAACTTAAAGCAAAATGTAAGCCAAGGCTGATTAAAGTCGATAAAACAGTACCTAGAGGCAAGTTGTACGGCTTTGTATATGGAATTAATACAGAAATCCATAACAACAAAGGTCAAGTTGTTAAGATAAGACAGAGAGCCTGTGATTGGCATAATCACAAGGCTTTAGTAAGAGAAGTTAAAACAACTATTAAATAATTCTTTGTTCGCTTAATTGTGAACTCCCAAGGGGATGATTAATTTCATCCCCCTATCCCCTTTGAAACCTTGAGGAATATATGGAAAATTTACCAAAACTAACTGCAAAGCAAGAAAAATTTGTGATGAAGTATTTTTTAAATGATAAAAATGCTTCTGATGCGTATCGTTATGCCTATAATTCTGACGCAACTGACAAGACAGTATGGGAAAATGCCTCAAAATTGCTGAAACACACCAAGGTTATACCATGGGTAGAGCATTATGACAAAAATATTCAAACGACAATCCAAGAAGAGATTAATTATACCAAGGTTGATGCGATGAGAGAGTATGAGGATTTGCAAAAAAGATGTTCTGCATCTTCTAAAACCTACAACGTAGAAAAAGGTTGTATTGATGGCAAGTGTAAATTGGCAGGACTTATTACAGAAAAACACGAACTCAAAGCCAAAGGTTTAGCGGATATATTGGATGAATTAAGATGAGTGATGATGATAAACCTAAATTAGAAATTGACATTCAAAAGCTGCAACGACTCAAAGACGATTTAAATTATTTTTCATACAATTATTTAAAAATAAAAACAAAAAATGATGGTATGCAGCCTTTTAAGTTTACAAACATTCAGTTAGATGCTCATAATAAAATTGAGCAGAGAAAGCGTGAGAATAAACCTTGCAAAATTGTATTGTTAAAATCTCGACAAGTTGGTATGTCAACGTTAACAGAGGCAAGATTCTTTAGTAATATCACATTCAGAAGAGCTAAAAACGCCTTTGTATTGGCAGATAAAGAGAAGTCAACTCAAAATATTTTCTCAATGACCAAAAGATACTATGATAATCTTCCGCCGGCGTTGCAGATTCCGACAAAAAAACTTTCATCAGATGAAATGGTTTTTGAAACTGATTCAAGTTTTCGTGTTGGTACTGCCGGAAGTAAATCAATCGGGCGGTCAATGACAATAAACTACTTTCACGGCTCTGAGGTTGGATTTTGGCAAAACGCTGACGAAATAGTCTCGGGTATGTTTCAAACTATTCCGGAATCCAATGAATCAGAAGTAATACTTGAATCAACCGCAAACGGCACATCCGGAGATGGTGCATTTTTCTACAATATAGTTCAATCGGGTTTAGACCCAAAATCGGATTATATGACATTATTTTATCCGTGGTATCAACAACACGAGTACAAACGGTCAATCATAGAGCCTATTATATGGACTGATGAAGAATTAGAACTTAAAAGAATCTATAATTTGACAGATGAGCAGCTTGCTTGGAGACGTGCTAAAATCACAAACGAATTTAAAGGGCGTGAAAAACTGTTCAAACAAGAGTATCCATCCTCAATTCAAGAGGCTTTTGTTACAACTTCAAATGCTTTAGTGCCTCTGAATTATATTGAAGCGGCACGAAACAACTTCATAAACTCTTCAAATGCCCCTATCGTAATAGGCGTTGACCCTGCTAGACAAGGTGATAGAACTGTAATTACAGTAAGACAAGGGCGTGTCATTCTCAAGTTTTATAGATTTGACGAAATGAACGAGGTCAGATTAGCCGGCATTATTGCAAGATTAATCAACACTCTTAACCCTGCAAAGGTCTTTATTGACTACGGACACGGCATTGGAACTTATGACATTTTAGTATCAAACGGTTTAGGAAAATATATCGAAGTAGTGCAATTTGGCTCAGGTGCTTATGATTCAGCAAAATATATAAATAAAAGAGCTGAGATGTTTGATAATGTGCGTGATTGGTTTATGCAAGAGGGCGGAGTCTTCATTAAAGACCAAGAACATATTGAGGAATTTGTAAGAGATATAAGTCTTATTCCGGATTTAAAAATATCTGATTCAACCGGTAAGTTTGGATTAGAGAAGAAAGACAAAATAGTAAAAGGAACTGAGATTTCCTCAACAGATTTTGCAGACTCTTTTGCTTTAACTTTCGCATCGGCGATTCCGTTTACTAATTCGGAATTTCAAAATGAAATAAAAATCATCAAAAGAAATTGGCAACAAATAAAATAAGGAGAATAAATTATGGCAACATTCAACCCGTTATGGCTCTTAGGCGGAATAACTGGAGCATTGGTAGGATTGGCAAAATTACAGAGAGATACGGATGGGGAAAATAGAGATAAAGATGCAGCAAACGCAGCCGCAGCAGCAGCTCAAAATACAAGTATCTCAGCCAAGGATAAGATTGCAAATATCTATAATTACAATGGACTAAATGACTCTACTCTTGGTAGAACATTATTCAACACAGACCCAACAAAATCTGCGGATGCTACAAATCCTGCAACGCAGCTTAAACCGAGAGCATTATTTAAGTAAAAAGGAGAATAGATATGTGTTTTTTCAAAAGTGGCGGTTCATCCGGTAGTTCAGATTCAGCAGCCGCAGCAGTAAGTACAGAAAAGGACGAAGCTGCTAAAAAAGGTAGATTGTTGTTTACTGACGGCGAGAATAAAGGTCAACAACTAAATGCAAGTCAAGGGCAGACCATAAGAAAAGTATTTGGTAATTAATGCTCGTAAGGGTTAAAAAATCCGATAACTATATTCAGACTATTTTAGACAATCTTAGACTTGACGATGAGATTGAAATGTTTGTGGAATATGGGGAGAATTGGAAAAAGATTATCAAGGATACTTCTCAGATTTATGATTTGGATGTTGCACTTGATAAAGACGGCAATCCGATATGTTTATTTGGAATTGTTGGAATCGAAAACAATATAGGCGTAGTTCTATTATTGGCAACAAAAGAGATTGAAAAAAAAACAAATTATATTACCTTTGCAAGAGGTGCAAAAAAAGAGATTACATTATGGCAGAAACGCTATTCAATACTTTGTAATCGAGTTTACAAAAGAAACGATGGTGCTATTAACTGGCTCAAATGGTTAGGGTTTAAGTTTGATAATCCTTTAGAGCTTGATGAAAGTGTATCTTTATTTTTTTATAAAGGAATTTTAGAAGATGAAAACAGAAAAACAATTGATAGTGGAGCGTTACAAGGAATTAAAAGAACGCCGCTCCTTATATGTTCCCAAATGGAAAGATATTCAAAATTATGTTGCAATAACAAATGATATTAATTCTGATTTTGAAGATACTCAGAGCAAAGGGCAACAAAAAGATGTATTCATCAATGACCCGACTGCCTTTCTTTCAACCAATCAAGCCGGAGATTATCTTGCAGGGATTCTATGGAATGAGGGTATTATAACTCTTGAGCCGTCTGCGTGGATTAAGAAAAACTCTCAGGGTGAAGATTTGAGCGATTTCTTTAAAAATGCATCAACTATAACTCAAGAGCAAGTTGATTCATCAGATGCAGGATTCAACGCAATGTTAAAATCATATTGCTATGACCAGTTTTCTTTTGCTACTTCCGGCATCGGTGCTTTCAGAAATAAAGAATTTGATGATGAGCAAACTGAATGTTGTCTATCTTTCAAGTCCTACGGAGTTTGGAATAGCTGCATTGATGAGGGAAACAACGGAAAAATCAACGTTATTTATACAATTTATAATTGGCGTTTAAATAAAATCGTTGATGAGTTTTGCTATACTGACGGAGAGTTTGATGATGAAAAATTGAATGGTCTTCCGGATGAACTTAAAAAAGCTTATGAGGCAAATGATTTTAATAAAAAGTTTAAAATAGTTTATGGCGTATTGCCAAATGACCACTACAAAATCGGTAAACGTGGTATAAAAGGGGCTAGATTTAAAGGTTATTGGTTCTTAGAATCAAGTAAAGATGTATTCCAAGAAGATTATTTCAAGGAATTACCAATAGCAATATGCCGTGCAATTCGTGTTAATAACCAAGAATACGGAGAATCAAGCGGTAGTTTGGCTTTATCCTCAATAAAAATGTTAAATTTTGTCGTGGGAGATACGGTTGATAATATTGATAAAAATACCAATATGTCATTGGGCATTATTTCCGGCTCTTTGGTAAATGGCAATGTGCTTGATACATCTGCTAATTCGGTAAATCAATTTAATGCAAAAGCGGTTGGAGATTCTAAAAATCCAGTATTTCCACTAGCAACGGTCGGCGATATTTCCGCATTGATTAATTTCTTAATTCCAAAGGCTGAAAAAGATATTGTCAATGTATTTAAGATAGACCAATTGCTTGATTTTAATAGTGGTAGTCAAATGACTGCAACCGAATCAGCTTACAGAATGAGCATAAGAGGCAAATCAACCGCCGGTCTTATATCTCAACAAAAGACTGAATTGCTTGAGCCATTGATGCATAGATGTATTTCAATTATTCAAGATTGCAAATTATACGGAAACATTCTTTCAGAAATGCCGGAAATGACCGAAGAGGATATTGCAATAAAGGAAAGAGCGATACAGGAAAATGACTTTGTTCCAGAAATAGTTGTCCGTGCAATACAAGAGGGTAAGCGTTGGTATTCATTAAGATTCAATGGCGAATTAGAAAAGCTTGCGAACTCAGAACTTTATGAATCACTTGCAAGATTCTTACAACTTGCTCAAGCCGTTTTTGGCATTGTTCCGGAAACTGTTATGGCTATGAAAGGATATGAATTATTAAAATTGATAAAAGATATATCAAATCTTAATAATGACAAATTGATGCTTGGCGAAAAGGAATATAAAGATGTGGTTGCAGCCGCACAACAAGCTCAAGCAAAAGAACGTGAGACACAAAATTTATTAGCACAATCGCAGATTGGAAAAAATGTTGCGAGTGCAGGGAAAGAGGAGGCAACGGCAAATGAAACACAATCCAAATCAAACGGACTTAATTAAACAAAAAAATGAAGAGGTAATTCAAGCACAACAAGAAAAAGAAAAAAACTTAAATCTCGTATGTGCAAACTTTTTCTCAACAAAAAACGGAAAGTATTTTGGTAAGTTCTTGAAAGAGATTTGTAAATGGGATGATACCACTTGCGAAAACATTGATGTAAATCCCCAAGTCTTGGCATATCAAAAGGGTAGACGTGATATTTGGCTTATAGTTCGTAATTTTATTTCGGCTAAAGACCTTGCAAATATTGAAATCTTTAAAGATTAACAAATAAAAACTATAAGGTGCATCGGTTTGCATCTATGAGGAGTAACCATATTAACTAAAAGGAGAAGAAATTATGGAAGACGAATTTGAAAATGACGGCAATGATGCCGGAAACGATGGAGGCGGTGGTAGTTCCGATAGCGGCTCAAATAGCGGCTCGGATAATTCATCACAAAACACATCATCACAAGATTTTTCAATCCCCGAGGAGTATTCTGACAAGGGATGGGCTAAATTTTTTGATGGTAAATCCGGCGATGATTTAAAGAGTGAAGTGTTTAAAAGCCTTGACAACTCTCAATCATTGGTTGGTAAAAAAACAAGTGAATATTTAACATCTGTTGATATTCGCCAATTGGAAAACTTTGAGGATATTAAAAAAGCTTTGTTACCTCAAATAGCTCCGGAAATGCAAGTTCCCGAAAAAGCTGAGGATTATTCGTTGAATGACATCTTAAAAGATGCTGACGGCAACCAAGCCTTTGAATACCCGAGTGAAGTTATTGACCATTTTTCAAACAATTTCAAGGAGTTGGGAATCAATAAAGAGCAAGGTCAAAGTCTTCTCAAGATGTACACAGACTTTGAGATGCAGCAATTCAACCAATTAACAGATGCTACGGCATTAGATAAAAGTCTTGATTCTATGTTTAAAAATAATTCTGATAACAAAAACAAATGTTCAAGCCTTATTAAAGAATTTTTATCACCGGATAGTCAAAAATATTTGCAGGATACTCAGCCAAATAAAACTATTGAGATTTTTTATGAGTTGGCTAAGGGTATGGCTAATAAATATGACTACAATGAAACCGGCTCACCTGGACAAAAAGGTAGCAATATCAAAATGTCTCAAGCCGAAAAAGACCAAGCGTATGACAAGGTTTATAACGAGTTGCAAGATTTGAACAACCGACCTCATACTGACGAGGAAAAACAAGCAAAGCTTAAGGAGTTAAGAGGAATATTTGTTTAATTAAAAAAACACTATTCAAAAAAACAAGTAAATAAATAACTATAAAAGGAGAAGAAATTATGTTAGAAGTACAAATTGAGGGCATTTATAGAACAAATGTCGGCGACTCACAAAAGAATACAGATTTTAATTTTAAGTTTGAAATAGCAGGGAATCATACAGATTATCTTGAGAGCCATCTTAAGAAAAGATATGTGCCTATGTTAGTTAGACTAAAGAAAAATATGCCTGTATATTCAAGCTTAGCAGCCTTTAGATTGGTTGACTATAAAGCTAATGATAAACCTTGCGGACTTGACGGAGTTGATGTTTTTGAAATGGACGAATGGCAGATTCAAGAACTAGCAAGATATTTCAATTTGCTTAACATTCCTTTGCCATACACAGTATCACTTGGAGAATTGCGAGAAAAAGCAGCAATCCAATACCTTGAAAGAGTTAAGGGGATTCCTCTCGAAAAAGATGAGGACAAAGAAAAAGTTGATTTCTTTGTTAAAAATCCATCCGGCTCATGGGTATTTACATTAAAAGGCGAACGTCTGTTGGTTGATGCAAAGGATGAAAACCTTGAGGCAGAAAAGGTACAAGAGAAAATGTCCTTGTCCGATGTATTGTCTCAGCCTTGTCAAATCTCACTTCCGAGTGATGAAGATTTGATTGTTGATTTGTAGATAACTCGAAAGAGCCTATTAAAGCGACAAAAAACGGAAATCCTTATTTTAAGGGCAATTCCAAAAATGTATTAGTAACAAAAAATAAGGAGAAACGAAAATGGGAACATTAAATCCATCATTAGACCAAGCGACATTATTGACGTTTGAAAAAAACTTTTACAAATTAGCTCAGCAAAAAGATACAAAATTGCTTAATACTCCTGCGATTAAATTTATGGATATTAAGGGAATTTCAAATGTATCTCGTATGGGTACAGTTGACCTTGTAGAAGTAACAGGACAGAAAAACCCCGAAAAGCAGTACACTCAAATGACCAACGATAACAGAAAGTCAAAAGCGAGAAGATTCACTCGTACTTTCTTGTTTGACAATTACGATAAGGCGATAAACTTTATCACCGACCCGACTTCTGATTTATTCGAGCAATTGAATAATGCAAAGAAAAGAACAACGGATAAAGTAATTGTTGAGGCTGCTGTTGGAAACGTCATTATTGGGGGTCCTGAAAGTGCAGGAACATCAATCACGGCTGCGGCAGACGGCGTTTTAACAATTACCGGCACATCAAACTTCAACTATACTTCTGTTATAGTTCCTGCAATCAGAAACTATATCAACGGAGATGTTGATACAACCGGCGGCTTAACATTCGCTTTGACTGGTTCGGAGCATGAGTCATTTATGAATGATGATAAATACATCAATTCTCTTTACTCAAAAGCTAATCCGGTTGATAACGGCGAAATCAAAAACGCATCAGGCTTGCAGCTTGTTAAGTTTGCAGGTACTGACAACGGTGTAATTACAGTTCCAAACCCTATTCTTCCAGAAGCGGGCGGAGTTCGTTCAAACGTAATTCTTTCACCTAATTCAATTGGTTTTGCAATGGAAGTAGGAAAATTGAGTTGCGACCCATCGGCTAAACACGTTAACTCATGGGAAGTTACAATAGACGTCTACTTCAAAGCAGTTCGTCTTGAGGGTAAATTGGTTCAAATTGTTACATCAACAATTTAATCACTTTACGGAAATTTAGTTTAAAGGGGCATATTTGATTGCTTGATTATGCCCTTTTTTTAGTAACACAAAAAAATAAGGAGAATAAAAAAATGGCAACAATTTATAGTGCGGAATCTGCATCGAAAGCAAACGCTTATCTTGCAGGGGCAACAATTAAAAAAGCATACGGAACAATAACAACTACTGCATCTACTGCAATAGGAGACCTATTTGTTACGGCTCAAGGTATTAGTCCTGATTCGATTGTTCATTCAATCAAGGTAACTAATACTGCCGGTACCGGTCTTTCTGACGTTGACGTAGTAGTTAGAAAAGCAAAAGATTTGTCAAAACCAATAGCGACAGAGGTTTTAGTTGTAGACAGTATGACACTTGTGTCAGCGAGAACAACTATGACTGAGGTTTTTGGTACTGGGCTAGTTCTTGATAAAACAAAAACTTTAGCTCAATTGTTGGGTGTTGGCAATGATTCAATATGCGACTATCTAACTCTAGCTTTTTCAGCAAATATTGCAGGAACGGCTGCAACAACTATCAATTATGAGATTGAATATTCTTCTCCTCAATAGTTGAATATCAAGAGGCAAGGGGTTTAACGACCCCTTGTTTTTCTTGAAAATAGTAAAGGATTTTAATTATGGCAATCACAGACGTAGAAATTTGTAACTTAGCATTAGATAACATCGGAACAAAAAACATAGTAAGCCGTGATAGTACAGAAAAACCGGCAAAACTTTGCGACCGTTGGTACGATGTTGCAAGACGTTCAGTCCTAAAAGATTTGAATGCATCTTTCAGTATAAAAAGAGCAACATTAGCAACCGTATCCGGATTTACCCCGGTGTATGGTTATCCTAATGCGTTTACTTTACCGGATGATTGCTTAAAAATTTTAAATATAGGCGACCCGATGCAAGTAGAGAGATACCAAATTGAGGGTAATTACCTATATTGCGATTATGAAACAAGTGTTAATGTCCGCTATATTTATGATTGCGAAGATGTATCACTTTATGATGATGAGTTTATTGAGCTTATTGCTCTTAAGTTGGCAAGATGCATTTGTATGCCACTAACTCAAGATATTGAAAAATCAAATAATCTTGAAATGTTATACAAACAAAAATATCTTGAAACTTCAACAAAATACGGAAATGATAATAAAGTTATTATCATTAATAAACCTAGATATAGGGGTCATAAGGTTGGATATTGTGGGGATTCTATCAGATGAGAACGAGTATTCCAGTAAATAATTTTGTAGCCGGTCAAATTGACAGAGACCTTAAAGGTCGTTTTGATTTGCCTTTGCAGCAAAATGGTCTTGAGATAATGAAAAACTTTTATCCTACAATTAAGGGTAATGTCAATTATAGAACAGGCTTTAGATGGCTTAGTGAAATCGGATACTCTGCATTGTATGAGTTCAAATTTAACGAAGAGCAATCATATCTTTTAGTTTTAAAAATTACTCATATTGAGTTTTGGAGCTATCTCGATGATGGAACTTTGGTTCAAGTTCTAGATAGTAGCAACAATCCTCTCAAGGTTAATCACCCTTGGGGAACTGAGGTTTTTAATATTGATTATGACCAAAACGGCGATGTAATGTATTTTACACATAAAAAAGGAAATTACACGGAATACAAGCTAACAAGAACTGCAAGCAATGCTTTTAATCTTGCTGCTACAACTTATACCGGCGGAAACCTTGGGGATGCAAACGGCGAAAAGCACGGTTATCCTCGTACTATAAAATTCTATGAGGCAAGATTGCAACGTGGCGGCTCTGCTAGTAAGCCTACATTTTTGTATGGTTCTAAGGGTGGAGCATCTTATGAAAATTTAACAATAGGAACTAATACAAACGATGCTTATCAATTCGATTTAGCTGAGGCGATTTCTCCTATTCAATGGCTTATGACAGGACAAAACTCCTTACTTGCAGGAACTCAAGAGGGAATAATGACAATAAACGGCGGAAACGTTAATACCGCAATTACTCCAACAAATATATCCGCAAAACTTTCTTGTCGGGATGGAGTGTCTTCCGTTCGTCCAGTAAGTAAAGATGAGTTTATACTTTGCGTATCACAAAACCAAAGAGCCATATATGCATTCTCTTATGATATTTTATATGAAATGTTTAAAGCGGTGGATTTGTCAAAAGCTAATTATGAAATAACAAAAGGAAAAATAACAAAACTCGCTTACAAGTTTGATAAAAATAAATTTTGTTATGCTATCTGTGGAAAAAATCTTTTAAGTATTACTTTTTCAAATGATGAAAATGCGAATGGTTGGGCTGTCCATGAGACAAAAGGAACATTTATTGATACTTGCACAGTAACAAGACCCGATGGGGATTGTGATTTATTCGCAAACATCAAAAGAACTGTTAATGGCGTTGATAGATATTATTTAGAAAAATTGACAGATGATGTTGAGTTTTCACGTTATGAGGATTTTGTAACTCCGGTTGATTCCGGCGATACAGAAATAAGCAAAAGGGAACAAAAGCAACAAGATTTATATGCTTATTATAGAAAGATTGCCGATGAATTGAGAAGTTGCATTTACCTTGATTCATCAATTGTTTATGATGGCAGTAAGGCGAGTACGATAACTTTTGATGAAGTTGCCGAAACAATAACATCAAGTGCATCGGACTTTGCACCAACGGATGTTGGCAGACGCATAACTTATAGAACTATTACAGGCAGAGAATACGGCATATTTGATATTATTGAATATGTTAGTGCTACAAAAGTTAAAGTTGACGTGGCGGAATTTCCCTCATCAGATTCATCTAGCGAGTGGTTTTTATCCGCTACAATTTTTACAGGGTTAAATCATCTTGAGGGTGAAACTGTCGGAGTAGTTGGGAACGGCGGCTATATTGGTGATTTTGTAGTTAAGAATGGTTCGGTTGATATTTCAACCGCAAACGTAAATAAAGTTGGTTCGGCGGTTATCGGTTTAAAATATACTGGTATGTTGAAGAGTTGTAACCTTGGAATGGCTATTCAAGGAACGCAAACACTCACTACTCCTAAAAATATTTTCAAAATGGTTTTGAGATTAAGTTTTTCAGCCGGCGGAAAATTCGGAGACGACCTTTATGATTTAACCGATATTCAAGATTTTAATCCGGACGGACTTTATAATATACCTCCGTTACCTATGGATGGCGACAAGGAGATTGCATATAGCGGTGATTATGACGGAGAAAAACATTATTTTATAGTGCAGGATATGCCTTTGCCGTTTAAATTAGCAATGGCAATTCCTTATTACAAGCAAGTAAGCAACACATAAAGGAGAATTTAGAATGTTACCATTAATACCACTTATAATGGCGGTTGCTAGTCTTGGACTTGGAGTTGCTCAAGGGGTTTCATCAGTTCAGCAGACTCAAGACCAAATTAATGCAGATGATACGCAAACAAGAGCTGCAATTACGGAACGTGCTAGACAGGGCAAAAAGCTTATGCAGCAGCAACAAACATCATTTTTAAAGTCGGGTGTTTATTTTGAGGGAACTCCTGAGGCGGTTATTGATGAAACCGGCAACACTACCATGAGAGATACGCAAGCTATGGAAAATGATGCAGTCAATAGGCAAAACCTTTTAAAAAGACAAGGCAATACGGCATTTTATTCATCCTTAATGGGTGGAGTTACTGGTGCTGCAACTTCTTTTCTTGGGCTTGGAGGTATGGGGGCTACTACAAGTAACGCATTGACTACAACGGATGTAGTAAAATCCGTTTCCGGTTCAAGAATTGGAACGGATGTTCAAAATTGGTACTCCGGACTTAGAGGATGGAGTAAGGGTACATTTGATTCAATAGACAAAGTAGTTTAGGAGTTTATAATGGTAGACGTACAACGTGGAGATGATAGACAATATTTTGAAAATTTTAAGCCAGAAAATGATTATGGTGTAAACTTTCAAACTACTCAAAGTGCATTAAACTCAGGTATTAGCATTGCTCAGCAAGCCAATCAATCAAAGCTTGCAAATTATCAAGTTGATGTCAATAATAAATTACAAACGGAAAATGACCGTATTAACACAAAATATCAACAAGACCCTGCGAATCCTGAGAGACAAAAGGAATTTGACGAGACTGCGGATTCGATATTTGCATCTTATGAAATAAATCCGTTGATGCAAAAGCAATGGGGCGATGTTAAAAATAGTGTTAAGAATAATTATAGCACCTACAATAACGAATGGATAATGACTCAACAAAAAACAAATGCTCAAGTTGATTTAAAAAATGCAGTAACATCAAGTCTTGAATCAGCAGGAATGCAAAAAGGAGATTTTAACGCTAGTAGAGTAAAGCTTGATTTTTCTAATAATTATAATGCAATCAAGACTGCTGCATTGCCTATTCTTGGACAAGTTACAACGGATGAAATGTTGAAAGATTATCAACACGATTTTATAACCATGAGACTGAGCAAACAAATTGATGATAATCCTGCATTGGCAATGAAACTTTTAAATGACGATAAAATTAAAAATGATATTGGTAGATTGGAAACAATCGACTCTTTAAAAGGTGCTGCACAACAAAAACTCGAGCAACGCAATAAAGAAACTGCATTGAATAATGTCGCTAATCTTATTGTAAGCAAAGGCGATATTGGCAATAAAATTATGGACGGCACGATGTCAACGGCTGAACTTCAAAGTGTTACAAGAAAACTTCATCCGAACGAAAGAGATATTGTTTGGGGAATGGCAGGATATTCAACCTCTCAAAAATTTATGGTAGATAGGACAAGCGGAGCTATTAAGTATCATAATGAGGGCGGAGGCGGCGGAGGTCGCAAAGGTGGCAATGGAGGCTTTAGCGTATCAAAATTACCGGCATCATTAAAACAAAACTATCTAGCAGGGCTAGAAATAAGAGGAGCAAATCTTTTGAATTTCTCTCCGGAGGAGCAAGGTCAAATGAAATCAGCAAAAGGAAATCAATCAAAACACGATATGACTTCCGGCTTTCTTGGAATGGTTAAAGATTATCAAGATGAGGTCAATGCCGCTTATAACTCCGGCTTGATAACAAAAGATGATGTAAAACGATTACAGGGAAATTATGTCAACCGTGTCGCCGGATATGTTCAAGAAAATGTAAAAGGTTTAAGCGAAAATAGCGGTTTGTTTTGGAGAAATAAAACCGGATATGATGGATTAAAAGAATCTTTTAGACCTGCATCCGGAGCCACTAAAAAGCAAAAAGAGACATCCGAGCGAGAGTTAGGAAAAGCAACAATTGCTTATTTTTCTTCTTTGGAAAATTTGGCTAAGAAAAACGGATTGAATAATGTTTATGATATTGAAAAGCTTGATAGCGAAAAGCAAAAGCAGATTTACAAGCAAGCTCAAGAGCAAGCAATGGTAAGAACAAAATCATATACAAATAATCCCTCATACTGGATTCAAAGAGACCATCCGTCTCAATACAGTAGAATCAATAATGCTCTTACAAAAAAGGATGCAAGAGCGGCTGCCGGAATGTTTATTAACGAAATAGTAAAAAGTCCGGAGATGAAATATGATGAGCAAAATCATTTAACAAATCATATCATCAAGTCAACAATTGACAAAAATAGGGAAACCGCACGGTCTAGTGTCAGCAACGCACTAAAGGCAAAATCAAATCCATTGGATACTAGAGCAAAAAAGCTCAATGTTTCAATGAATGATGTCAACGGAACGGCTAAAAAGTACGGTATGACTCCTCAACAAGTTCTCACAAAATTAGAAATGAGTAAAAGATAATGGCAGATTTATTTGAGCAAAATAATATAAAAGTTGATAAAACTCACGGCGACTTATTTGAGCAGCACGGAGTTATGACCAACAAAAACGCATTGCAAAATAATGTACAAACTCAAGATAAAGATGCTTTGGATTGGAAAAAAAAGTTATTTTTAAATCTTGTTGCACAGTCTCCGGCAACTAAATTTTTGGCAGCGGATAAAAATAAACCTATGTCGTGGATTGAGTTCGCTTTAAAAATGAGTCCACTCGGTCAACCTATGCAAAAAATTGATGATGGTGCAAATACTATTATTGCCGATAAAGAAAAAAAAAGAAAAGAACAAATCAATAAATACGGTGTTGATAATTCTAAACCTTTGCAAATTACTGAGGGTATGAAAGCCCAAATGCAAGCCGAGGGTAAAGAGAATTTTGTTGATAGACTCAAATATAATGGTGTTGCAAACTCAATACCTTTTCTTTCCGGATTAGCGGACGTAAAAGATAAAATGGCAATATCAAGTATTGCTAAAAAAATTAATAACGGCACGGAAGTCGCTCCGGAAGAGATGGAAAGATACAATCAATTTATGATAGACCAAGCCGAGATGGCTTATCGTGGAGTTACTATTGGTGGAAAATCAGCGGATGTAATTTCAAATATTCCTGCTTTTGCCGGTGAATTTCTTGCAACCGGAGGACTTGGCTCAATTGGTAGAACAGCGGTACAAAAAACTATAACATCCGGACTTCAAGAAGTTGGAGAAAAAGAATTAGGAAAGAGACTATTAAAAGGCACGGCTGAGGCAATAGGAGACACGGCAACGAGACTTCCCCTTGGGATGCCTCACTTTGTAGTTGAAAATTATCAAGACAGACGTATGACCGATGGGTTGAATATTACGGATAAAGGTCAATGGTTGTTAAAAGATTCTCAAGAAAAACCATTTACAACATTTGCAAAAGCATTTGGAGATGGTTTTATTGAGGTATTTTCTGAAATGACCGGCGAGGGAATAGGAATTGGGGCTAGTGCAATATCACGTCAAGCTCTCAAAAATTTGCCAAAAGGTGCAGTAAGAGAATTATATAAATTTGCTAGAAAAATAACTCCTCCTAAGCGTTGGGCTGAAATGTTATCTAAAACTGGATTTCACGGAATACTTGAAGAGTACGGAGAAGAAAGATTGGGAAACCTATTAAAAGGTTTAACCGGCGTTGATGATAGAAATATTCCAATGCTTGATAAATTACTTGAGGCGGTTTGTCCGGATAAAGAACAGGCGTTAGTTGAACTTGGTGCATTTTCTATTTGGGGCGGAAGTTCTTATGCTACATTAAATCTAGCCGATAAATTACTTTCTCGTGGCGTGCCTAAAGAAGATGTAGAAAATGTTTTACATTCAACATCTGAACTTGAAAAAGACGAAATGCTTGAGTCATTTGGGAATCAAGAGCCTCTAAAAGGTGGAGTTCAATATAATGCACTTAAAGAACAGATGAGGGATGCCGGAAGAAATGACGAGCAAATTGATTCAGATTTGGGAGTTTTGCATAAAATTGATGAAGTTCTTTTGAATAAATATGATGAAGAGGGCTTGGCAACAAATTTAATAAAAAGCAGAAATTTAAAAGCTCAAGTTGTTAATAATCAGATTCAAAAAAAACGTGAGATGGATTTTGCGTCGCAGGAACTTGCAGGAAAAGAAGTTCAATCATTTAGTCCGTCTGAGTTGAAAACTGACGCTAAAACTTTTCAATATAAAGATAATTCAGATGAGCAGGGCGTAACCGAAAGACTGCAAGGTATTGAAGAGTTTGACCCTGTATTTGCCGGACAAGTTATTGTCTATGAAACAAAAGAGGGTGATAAATATATTGCTGACGGACATCAAAGACTTGGCTTAGCGAAAAGGCTCAATGACCCTAATATTAAATTAAACGGATTCTTGTTTAAGGAGACTGACGGTTACACTCCTGAGCAAGTCCGTGTTATTGCTGCACAAAAAAATATTGCAGAGGGTTCGGGAACGGCTCTTGATACGGCTAAAATCATAAAAGAAATAGGTGAAGATAAGATTCCAAAATCTATTCCTAGAACTTCCGCTTTATTTCAAAATGGCGTCTCCTTGTCTCGCTTGGGCGAAGAGGCATTTGATAAAGTTGTCAATGGTTATGTTACCCCTCAACAAGGTGCGGTCATAGCTGATATTATTAGAACTAATCAAGAAAAACAATCCCTAGCGGTAGATGCCGTTAGTAATTCAAATCTTGAAAGTTTGCAGCAAGTTGCATTAATGGCTAATGAAGTTTTGAACGCCGATACTACTCAGCACGAGCAAGTTAATTTATTCGGTACTCAAATGATTCAAGAATCAACCGCATTAGAAAAAATTAAGATTGTTGATAAAACTTTAAAACTTTTGAATCAAGATAAAAATATTTTCTCCGGATTAAAAAGAAATAAAGGCAAGATAGAAAAAGCCGGCAATGTTTTAGAAGATGATACAAATGAGGATATTCAACATAAGTCAAGGCTTGCTATTGGTGCGATAGAAAAACTCGCATCAAGAAAAGGCGAAATCTCCGATAAGGCGAATGAACTCGCACTACAATTTAAAGAGGGTAAAATAAAATTCAATAACGCAGTAATGCAGTTTAGAGAATTTGTTTTGTCCGATGAAGTGCTATCCGATTTGTACGGACAAGTTTCAACGGCAACAAGTTATTTTCAATCGGCTTATCATGGTTCACCGCATAAATTTGATAAATTTTCTCTTGAGCATATAGGAAACGGCGAAGGGGCACAAGTTTATGGTTACGGATTATATCTTGCAGGAAATAAAGAAATAGCTGAATATTACAGAAGAACACTAACTACAAGTGATATTACATATAAAGGGGAAAAATATAGAGCTAATGCTAGCGACGAATGGGGCTTATATTCTCGCATTCTTGGTAATGGGAAAGAGAACACAAAAGAATTCTACGCAGAAAAAGCTAAAGAATTTAGGGAGAAAGCTGAGGAATCAGTCTCTCCCGATTGGTGGCTAGAGGCTGCACAGGAATTTGATGATACAATAAAATTAATTGATGAAATTAATACCGATGAAATCAAGAAAGATAGCGGACAACTTTATGAAGTAGAAATTCCAGAAGACGCCACTATGATTTCTTGGGATGACTTATTAGATGAAAACTCTAAAGATGTCAATAAAAAAATAGAGGACATTGTTGAAGAATATGGACTTGACCGTGATTTCAGTCCTTTTTTAAACCCAACAGGAAGAGATTTTTATAAAGCATTATCTGATGAGTTAGGTTCTGACAAGGAGGCTAGTGAGCTACTGAGTAAAGAGGGAATTACCGGTATTAAATATCTTGACGGTTCATCTCGCAAAAAAGGTGAGGGTACATATAATTATGTAGTTTTTGATGATAAAGCTATTGATATTCTTGACACTTACTATCAAGGCAACGTACAAGACGACTCAAGGGCTTTTATAAAATTCTCAGATAATGAAACACTTATCGGGCTTTTAAAAGGTCATGATGCGTCTTCTGTGGTTCACGAATTAGCACACTTATATTTACACGATTTACAAATGCTATCTAGTGGTAATTCTCGTGCAAAAAAAGATATTGATGAGATTTATGAATGGCTCGGCTTTGATAAAAGTGCAGATATGTCAATTGAGCAGCAAAGAGATTTTCACGAGAAATTTGCTCGTGGATTTGAGGCATATTTAATGAACGGTGAAGCTCCAACAAAACGCCTACAAACTTTGTTTGATAAGTTTAAAATATTCTTAAAAGATGTTTATAGCAATTTGAAAGATTTGGATGTTGAATTTTCGCAAGATGTTCAACGTGGATTTGATAGACTATTTACAACGGATGAAGAATATGAGAAAGAAGTATTGCCAACGTATGAGGCGAATTATGCAATGCTACAATCAATTAAACCTACAATATTTGAAGATATGAGAAAAAAGATTAAGGATTCAAATCAAGCCGTAAGTCATTGGTGGGATATGGTTATAATACCGAACGAAACAAGATTAGCTAAAATTGACATTAATCTTAAGAATATAATCCGGAAACATACTTTTGACATTATGAACATCAATTCAAAAGATTCCAAAGCAATGAAACCATTTTTACAAACTGCGGAAAAAATGAGAAAGAAAAATGAAAAAGATTTTGCGGATTTGGATTTGGCTTTAAAAAATCGTGATACTTATATGACTCATAAAATTCTTAATAAATACAATTTAGAAAAAGAGTTTGAATCCGTCAAAGATATTCTTGAGGATATTTATAATCAATCAATAGAAGTAGGTCTTGATTTGGGATATTTGGATAACTATTTTCCTAGATTAATTGATAATAGCAAAAGTGATAGTTTCCTTGATTACTTTGAAAAAATGGCACTCAAAGAAGAAATTGACATCCGGAATCAAATTATAGATTTCGAGGAGGCAAAATATTCTAATGCTTTAAAATCATTAAGAGGTGAAGACCCGAACGGATTATGGTCTAAAGAAGATAAGGCAAAATTCTTAAATACAATGATTCGTGGATTTGGCAAAAATAATATCTTAATTTCTCGTATAGGGCAACTGAAATTTGAAAGACAAATTGATAAACTTGATAGAGAGTTAAACGCATTCTATAAGCCGTTTACCGAGGCATTGGCTTATTATATACCTAATGCTCGTAAAAATATTGAGGAACGAAAGTTCTTTGGTGGCGAAAATAGAGAAGTTTCAAAGCTCAGAGGCACAATCAAAAAGAAACGTGAAACTTTAAAAGAGGTCAAGGATAGACGTCCTAACCAAGCGAAATTTAAGGAGGTTACTCGTTTAAAGTATGAATTATCAAGTGTTGTTATAAGACACGAAAATGCGATTCATTCATACGATAATGCGGTTGTTGCTACACAAAATACGCAAAAAAGATTCAAGGGCGTTAAAGATGAGTATGCTCCGAATCTTGAAGAGTTGAAAGCGAATGTAGACAAACTCAGCGAGCAAAGAAAACATCTTGAAGAGCAGATTGAATACGTTGAGGGCGAAAATCCTTTAACTGTAAAAAATATTGTAATGAGACGTTTGACCGAAGAGATTAGAGATGCAAACAAACAAATCGGAGAAACTATCGGCGATGATAAAAATGTTGAAAATAGTATAGGTGAGTTAGTTTCTCAACTTGCAATTAAAGGTGATATTCACGCCAAGGATGAAAAAATCATCCGTGATATTTTAATGGCTCGATTTAGCAATGCTAAAGTTAGTGGTGCGACTGCTTTTATTCGTGATGTAGGATACATCGGAACTTTGAATGATATTTCAAATGCAATAACTCAATTTGGAGACCTTGCGTTATCAGCCTATAAATTTGGTATGTTTGATACGCTCATGGGAATGCGAAGAGTTGAGGGTTTAACTCGTGAGGATATGGGTCTAAACACAATCGCTGAGGAATTTCAGAATCCGGAGGGAACTGCAAAAGCTGCAAATAATGTTCTCAAATGGATTGGATTAAATACTATTGATGGATTCGGAAAAAATACCGTAATAAATGCATCAATTCATAAAGCTAGAAGTCTTGCTAAAAAGAATAATAAAAAATTGGATGAAAGATTGAATTATCTTTTCGGAGATGAGGCAAAACAAATTAAGCAAGATTTGATTGATGGCAAAGTTACGGATGGTGTAATGTTTATTGCTTACAATGATTTAGCTGATATTCAACCATTATCACAAGACCAAATGACTGAGATATATTCAAAAGGCGGAGTTTACAGAATGTTTTATATGCTTAAAACATATTCGCTTAAAGCTCTTGATATTGTCCGGAACGAATGTTTTATGAAAATAACTCAAGGCACAAAAGAAAAAAATGCAAAATTAATTGGTGAGGGATTGATGAATCTTGCAAAATTACAATTCTTTTTCTTGATGTTTGGAGTGCCTAAAGATTATCTTGTAGATTTAATTTTAAATCGTGATTTTAATATTCTTGATTCAGTTGTTGACAATTTAATAACATCTTTATTTCTTAATAGATTTGTTATGCGAAAAGCTGAAAAAGAGGGCGTGGGAAGTGCAACACTCAACTTTGTTATTCCTCCATTCTTCAAGATGATGGATACTTGGTCTAAGGATATATCTAAAATTGCCAAGGGTGAAGAGGATTTAAAGGATGCTTACGGTTGGGTTTATGTACCGTTTGCAGGAAAACTTTACTATAACTGGTTCGGTGGCTCTAAACATAAAAAGAATGAACTATAATAAAAGGAGAAAAATATGTCTAATACTGTCAATTACACGCCTAGTACACATGATGGAAACGGAATTACTGTTGATTTTCCGTTTGACTTCAAGGCGTTTTCCGCTAGTGATTTAATAGTAACTATTGAAGATACAACAACCGGCAATCAAACAACATTAAATTTAAATGCTAATTATACAGTTGTTTTTAATTCAAAAACCGGCGGCAGCGTACATATTCCAATAGCACCATTAACCGGATTTAAGGTGATAATTTCAAGAAAAGTTAAGACAACGCAAACGTCTGATTATAAAACTTCGCCCGGATTCGATGCAAAAGAAATTGAAAAATCTTTTGATAAATGTGCGGCTATGTCTCAAGATTTAGCCTATGATTTACAAAGAGCTTTAAAAGTAAAAGTCGGCTCATCTGTTTTAGATTTAACATTACCGGAGCCGGATGCAGGAAAAGCGGTCAAGTGGAAAGCTGACTTGACAGGGCTAGAAAATTCAGATGTAGATATTGATGAGGCGATTATTGATATTGCAGCATCTGCTGCTAGTGCATTGGCATCTCAAAATGCGGCAACTTCTGCGGCAGCATCTTCGGCAACGTCTGCGGCGAATGCTCAAAGTTCTGTAACTTCGGCAACTGCTCAAGCGGCTGCGGCTGCGGTAAGTGCTGCTGAGGCTGCAAACTCAGCACAACAAGTTTTGGTATCAAATATTACATTTACTGCAACAATCGGCACTACTTGGGTTGGCTCATCTGCACCATTTACACAAGAGGTTGCAGTCTCAGGCGTGCTTGTAACTGATAATGCCATTGTCGGATTGATTCAATCAAACACCTACGCAACGGCATTAATAGAACTTGCGGAATATTCAAAAATTTATAAAGCGGTTTCATCTGCGGACAAGGTAACTTTCTACGCAAATGCACCAACAACAAATCCAATAACAGTACAGATAAAGGCGAGTAGATAAGGAGAGAAAAATGGCTGATTTAATTATGACAGGAGGCGGCGGCAGCAGTTCCGGCGGCGGTATCCCTACATCAAATTGTAAATTTTTAGCGTATAAAAAAGTAAGTACAACGGTAACTTTAAAGTGGAAAGACCCCGATGATACTATTATTGACGGTTCAACGCTTTGCTCATGGGCAGGAACAAAGATTGTACGAAAACTTGGAAGTTATCCAAACTCAGCGACTGACGGAACTGTGATTTTAGATAACGCAACAAAAGACGCATATCTCAAAACTGCTTATACCGACACTTTGCCGGATAATACAAACGCTTATTATTATAGAGCATTCCCTTATTCGGTTAATGGCATATATAATTTTGATGTAAAAAACAAATTTACGCCGGCAATAAAATATGGTTATTATATTGATACGACCGATAGCAATCCGGCTACGAGAGTACATTATCTTGAAGATAACGAACTTTTTAACGCTGCATATATGAACTATTCAAGCGGTTTATTTGATTATGGTGGCTGGGCAAATGCTTTCTTTATGCCTCGTCCTGTTATGCAAAAAAGTAGTGGCGTGGTTGATTATGAACTTAATCCGGATGATTTGACTAAAAAGGTAGATGGCACATCTTCAGATGTTGCAAATTCTGCTTACGGCGGTAATGCGATGATGGCATTTCCTCAAATTTGGACTAAAAGATATACGGTAGGAAATTACCAATATATTATAAAATCTAATCAACAAATAGATGAGAGTTACAAAGCTTACAGTTGGTACAATAAAAATAATGTTCTTATGAATGAATGCTTTATGAGTATTTTTCAGCCGGCAAATATTTCAAGTGTATTGCGTAGTATTTCCGGTCAAACAATATTAGTAAGTGCGGCAGGAGCAACCGAGGTAGCTTATGCAGCCGCAAATGGTTCATCTTGGAATACAGGAACTTTTGCGGATTGGGTTGAAATCCAAGAACTTTTAACATTGATGGGAAAATCAACCGATATACAAACAAAATTTGGAGGCGGTTATAATAGCTCAGCGAATGCAATAACCGGAGAATTGAATAAAAAGGGTTCGTTCTTTGGTACAAGTGCAAACGGTGCGGTCAAAGTATTTGGTATGGAAAATTGGTATGGTAATTACTGGAAACGTATAGCCGGATGTGTTTATACCGCAAGCGGATGGAAAATAAAATTGACTGAGGGTACACAAGACGGCTCAACCGTTACCGGTTATAATTCAGATGGTACAGGCTATATTGTTCCGGCTATAACGGCAAGCGGCACGTCCGGCGGTTATATTTCCGCATCAACCTTGACTGCTTACGGATTATTACCTAGCGTAATAAGCGGCTCTAGTTCGACTTACTTCTGTGATGGTTGTTGGTTCGCTGCCGGTGGTTACGCTCTTGTCGGCGGTGCTTATGACAGTGGGTTGCTTGACGGCGGTTTTGCTCTGAATGCGAACAATGCTTTCTCGTTTTCGTACGTTGCCGTCGGGGCGTCTCTTTCTTGTAAACCTCTGTAAAGGGGGTTTGGGGGGCTTCCCCCGAAAACTTAAATTAAAATATAGGGATTAAGGATAAGCTCTCGCTATTGTCGGCGGTAATTATGACAATGGGTTGATTGACGGCGGTTTTGCTCTGAATGCGAACAATGCTTTCTCGAATTCGAACGTTAACATCGGGGCGTCTCATTCTTAATAAAATACAAATTAATGTATCCTTTTTCCCTTGCCGCTTGGCAAAAATCAGACCGAATAAGAGGCACAGGTTAGTAGCAAGTCGAAAGCCAGTGAGGTGTTAAGAAAGACTATAATTAATGAAATCATATAACCATCTGTTTGAGGAATTAATCAGCTATGATAATTTGCATCGAGCTATTATTAATTCCTCTCGCAGGAAAAGGAAACGAGAAGATGTACAAAAAGTATTAAGTAATCCTAGCTTTTACATAGAAAAGTTACAAGCTATGCTTTTAGACAAAACATACGCCATTCAAAAGCATAAAGCAATTGAGATTTTTGACGGAAGTTCAAAGAAAACAAGATTAATAATTCAACCAAAATATTTATTTGAACAAATTATTCAGCACGCTATTGTGCAAGTTTTGAGTCCAATATTTATGAAAGGGATGTATGAATTTTCTTGTGGCTCTATTCCGAATCGTGGATGCCATTATGGCAAAAGACATATTGAAAAATTCATAAGAGAAAATGAAAACTCTCCGGAGATAAAATATATTTTAAAAATGGATATTCATCATTATTATCAAAGTGTCGATATTGGAATATTAAAAGAAAAACTTAAGAAAATAATCCGTGATGAAAAAATGCTTTATGTAATTGATTTAGTCTTGGATTCAAATATAGCTGAACACGAGGGCGAATTAATAAACATGGGCTTACCGATTGGGTTTTATACTTCGCAATGGTTTGCTAATTGGTTCTTGCAGGATTTTGACCATATCATAAAAGAAAAATTACATACAAAATGCTACGTCCGGTATGTTGATGATATTGTGCTTTTCAATAAAAACAAAAAAGAATTACACAAAAATTTTGCAACACTTAAAAAATATCTTAATAGCGTGAATCTTGAAATAAAGGGTAACTGGCAAGTATTCAAGTTTGAATACACGACATCAAAAGGGAATAAAATCGGCAGACCTCTTGATTTTATGGGGTTTAAATTTTACCGAGATAAAACAACGTTGAGAAAATCTATTATGCTCAAGGCTACAAGAAAAGCTTTGAGACTTAAAAACAAAGAGAAAATTACTTGGTACGATGCCTCTCAATTATTAAGTTATATGGGATGGTTTAAAAGTACAGATACATATAATGTTTTTCAAAAATATATCAAGCCAAATGTAAATATCAAGGCTTGCAAACTTAAAATAGGGCAAAGGCAACGACTAATAAATAAGGAGAGAACAAATGAGCTTAATTTACAAACCGGCTGAGAGCTTAGTAAAACCGCTTGAGACAGATGAGACACTAAATCAAAACGGCGTTTACATGAGACAAAACATCACAAGCAAAACTTATTCCGATTCTGACGGAACAACTAAAACTAAATGGTCTTATGAGGAGGCTTTTTTGACGACTGAGGAATATAACAACTACGTCCTCGTGCAATCAACAATTGCATCTACCGAATTGAAGCGTGAGAACACAATTATAGATGAGTACACATTAAAATTAATAGAGGAGGGCAGATTATGAGTACAGTCGCAGAAAGTATTAAAAGACTTTACGATGCTGGGAAATTAACCGCAGAGCAACTTGCGGCACGAGTTACAAAGGGAACTATTACCCAAGCGGAATACGATGAAATAGTAGGAGTTTAAAAAAGTTTGGTTGGGTTGGTTGGGCTTTCGGGCAGGGCTTTTTTAAAGCAAAAAACAGTTTATACAAAAAAATAGGGATTAGAAAAAATGACACCTGAATTAATTACGACAATTGCACTTGGGGTTTTAGCTTATATAGTCATGGGAGTTGTATTTGTTTTTAAATTAGATACGTGCATTGCGGTCTTAAGAACTACGATTGAGGCACAAAAAGAGAATAATGATAAACAATTTGAACGCTTAGAAAAAAAGCAAGATAAGCATAATAACCTAATAGAAAGAATGGTCAAGGTTGAGGAATCAACAAAGTCCGCACATCATAGGCTTGATGGAAGAACTAATGAGGGAGTTTCAAGATGAAAATAACATCAATAAAAACCGCCCCTATACCTCCCTTTATGGGTGGGAAAAATTTGTGCAAGTATCAGCAAAAAAGTAATGACCTTGAATATATTAAGAAATGGAGAGTGAAAAATGACGCAACTAAGTAAACACTATACAGTAGAGGATTGTGAGCATAGCGATACGGCTATTGCTCTTAATATACCAAACAAAATGAACGTGGCACAATTATCAAATGCTAAAAATCTTTTGAATGACATTGCTGAGCCGATTTGTGAACATTACGGCATCTTAATAACTTATAGCTGCTTATTTAGATGCTTTAGATTAAACAGTAAGCTCGGCGGTAGCAGCACATCCGAACATTGTAACGCAAACGCTTTTGACGGTGCTAAGTTTGGAAAAATCACTTTAAAGCAAGTTTTCAACGATATTGTTGATGGAAAAATTAAGGACTCAAAAGGAGTTCCGATTAAAAATAAAATCGACCAAATGATTTTTGAAACAAAAATAACTGTTGATAA
>SESF01026458.1_pt1 | contig 37662 bp, 30 predicted proteins | sample 3171521 | NCBI WGS metagenome assembly SESF01 (sample SAMN10866945, study PRJNA518727) | freshwater metagenome | biome: subpolar coniferous forest; feature: holomictic lake; material: water; isolation source: holomictic Lake 227, 6 m and 8 m depth | place: Canada: near Kenora, Ontario | collected...
GAGGCGGCCAAGACTCCGCCGCCGCCGCCCGCGCCCTCCCTCGAGCAGCGCTTAGCCGGCATCGAGGCCTATCTCTCCAACGGAGATCCTACGGCTCCGCTGAAGACTGGCCCCAAGGATAAGGATGGCAATGCGACCATCCCAGCCGGCCTCACGACCCCTGCGGCGCAGACCCCCGGACCGGGCCATAACGCCTTCATGATGATCAGCGCCGCGCTGGTTCTCTTCATGACTCTTCCCGGTCTGTTCCTCTTTTACGGAGGCTTGGTCCGCGCGAAGAACGTACTCTCCGTCGTAGCCCAGTGCTTCGGGCTTGCCGGCCTGGTCACCGTGCTCTGGTGGGCCGTCGGCTACTCCCTCGTGTTCGGTAAGAGCTTCGACGGAACCTTCCTCGGTCACTTCTTCGGCGGCAGCGAATACTTCTTCCTGAAGGATGTCACCTCCGCCCCGAACACCGACTACGCCTTCTGGGTCTCGCAGAACGTCTTCTCGATGTACCAGCTGATGTTCGCGATCATCACCCCGGCCCTGATCGTGGGTGCCATCGCTGAACGTATGAAGTTCTCCGCCGTGATGCTCTTCATGCTCGGCTGGATGTTCATCGTCTACTTCCCGATGGCCCACGCCATCTGGGGCATTACCGGCGACATGAACGGTGTCTGGAACGCCAAGGCTTCTATCAAGGCGATCGACTTCGCGGGTGGCACGGTGGTGCACATGACCTCCGGCTGGTCCGCCCTGCTCCTCTGCTTGATCCTCGGACCCCGTATTGGTTTCGGCAAGAAGACCATGGCGCCTCACAGCATGGTGCTCTGCGCGGTCGGCACTGGAATGCTCTGGGTGGGTTGGTACGGCTTCAACGCCGGCTCGGCGCTCGCCGCCGACGTCGTGGGTGCGCAGGCCTTCACCACCACCACGCTGGCCGCTGCGGTCGGCGCCTTCACCTGGGCTTCGCTTGAATGGATCCTCCGCAAGCACGCCAGCATCTTGGGCTTCTGCTCGGGTGCCGTCGCCGGCCTAGTCGTAATCACCCCCGCCGCGGGCTTCGTGTCCGCCAGCTCAGCCGTCCTGATTGGTGTGCTCGCCGGCGTAGTGCCCTTCCTCGCAGTGGTCTACCTGAAGTCCAAGCTCGGCTACGATGACGCTCTCGACACCTTCGGGGTCCACGCAGTGGGCGGCACCCTCGGTGCCATCGTGACCGGCATCTGCGCCACGGCCGACGCCAACAGCAACCTCACCACGAACCTCAAGGACATCATCGCAGGCAAGACCCTGTACATCGAACAGTTCAAGGCCATCGGAGTCACCTTGGTGCTCTCCCTCCTCGGAACCCTGATCCTCGCCTACTTGGTCAAGGCCATCGTGGGTCTCCGCCCGAGCGAAGAAGACGAAGCTCGCGGCCTTGATATCTCGGACCACGGCGAAGAAGGCTACAACCACAACTCCTGATCTCCCCTCCAAGGGAGCCGGCTCGAAGGCCGTCCGATTTCGGACGGCCTTCTTCTTTGGTCAAGTAACGCAAGCCTAGGGCAAAACACTTGGAAACAAAGGCACTCCAGGGTTGCCACGCCCTGAATGCTGACACTATGCTGTCGGTATTAAATCCGATGATAAAAATATCTGCACGTCTTAATGATGCCGAATTCCTCGGCACCGCCGAAGACCTGGCTGCCTTTGTCAGCGAGAAGCTTGCCGAATTAGGCTTCGGCGATCGCCACCGATCAACCGAACGTCTCGTCCGTTTCTACGCCTACGAGGGCCTGCTTTCCAAGCCCGAGCGGGCACTAGATGATCGGCGCAAGGCCAACTTCGGCCCCCTTCAAGTTCGGCAACTGCTGCTGGCTCGCCTCCTCGCCGAACGCGGCTGGGATCTGGACCGCATTCGGAATCTGCTCAAAGAGAACACGGCTCTCTCTCGACTGAATGAGTTAATCGATGAATTAGCCACGCCCACCGAGGCGGAAAAACTTTTCTTCAAAACCCGTAGCACCACCGAGTCGATGGGACTTGAATCGCAGGGACGAAGCATGAGCGTCTCTGAGAGTACCGTCCTTCATAAACGCTCCGCCCTCCGCCACTCCCTGAGCTCGGATTACGCCGACCAGGACGCTCAGCCGGCACGCCCACGCTCCTACACCCTGGGACATCAGCTACGCCAAGTCTCCGAAACGGAAAGCCCCGCCGAAGCGTTTCGCTACATGATCAAAAAGGAGTTGATACGGCCCGACATCTCTCCCGAGGCCCGCGAACTCTTTAACCAGTTAATTGCCTTCAATCCGAGCTCCCGAGGCGATGAGCCAAAGCGCGAAAGGTGGACCAGATTAAGGCTCACCCATTGGTGCGAAGCTCACTTCAATATAGATAGCCGGGCCAAACCGACCAGAGAGGAGCTGCTAGAAATTGTGGATAATTTCAGTAACGCCTTAATGAAGAACTATTTATAATTATGACAGTAACCTAGTGGTGTTAATTTTATGAAAGATACTACCTTGGTGTTGACATTTATCAGGTCTTGGTGACAGTAGGGGGGCCAATGATTGCTCCCATGAACCAACCGAAGATTGAAATCCTCCCCCTGAAGAAGGGCTTCCTCCGTGCCGCCGCTGATGCGACGCATATTCTCGTCCGTATCGTCGCCCCCGCCAAACCGGCTGATCTCGGCAACACCCCCCGTGCGCCCCTCGACCTCGCGCTGGTCATCGACCGCTCGAGTTCGATGTCCGGCCGCCCGATCGAAGCTGCCCTCGAAAGCGCCGTTCGCATCGTGCGCGGCCTCCGCTCCGATGACCGCGTGACTATCGTGGCGTTCGACGACCGCATCGAGGTCGTTCAGCCGCTCACGGCTGTCACTGACCGCGAAGCCCTCGTCCAGCGCATCAAGGCGATTGAGGCCCGTGGCTCGACCAACCTCTTCGGCGGCTGGGAGGAAGGCGTCAAACAACTCGCCCCCTTTACCCGCAAAGACCGCATCGCCCGAGTCATCCTCTTGAGCGACGGCCAAGCCAACCAGGGCACGGTCGATGAACGGGAAATCTTCGCCCAAGTGGGCAAAGCCGCCGGCGCGGGCATCACGACCTCGACTGTCGGCCTCGGCCATGGCTTCAACGAATCGCTGATGGCCGGCATGGCCACCGCTGGCGAAGGCGTCGCGAATTTCGGCCAGACCGCCGACGACCTCGACGAGGCCTTTGAAGAACAGTTCGCCATCATCTCCAACTCGTTCCTGCGGCAGGTGAAGGTCAGCGTACAAGGCGGCAGCGACGTCCAAGCCCGTCTGGTCGGCGAAATCCTTGAGAACGGCGCCGCAATCACTCGTAAACTCGGCACCCTTCCCTGGGATGCCTCGCTCGTCGCGGTCGTCGAACTCAAGATCGGCGCCCTCGCCAAGGCCGATGCACTCGCCGCCATCAACTTCGAAGCGACGACCAAGGAGGGTGAAGTCGTGAAATACGGCCCCGCACTGATCACGCTTCCGGAATTCGATCTCGCCGTGTTCTCGACCCTGCCCGCCGACGCCGATGTCGCCGCAGTGGTCGGGGAAGCCCTCGTCGCGGAGAAGATTGAATTCATTGAGTCGCTCGCTCGACGCGGAAAATTTGCCGAGGCCAAGAAAGAGTTCGAGACCCTCTTGAATCGCCCAGGTCTTTCGGACTGGGCCAAGCAGAAGATTGAATACCTCAAGGAACTCCTCGATGAGGATGCCGTCATGGCGATGAAGGAAATGCGCTACGGTCGCACCCGCATGATGAGCCAGTCCAAGCACTCCTCGATGGTCTGCCACAGCAGCAGCCTCGATGAAACCGCAGAGGCTATGAAGGCCATCTACCTGCGCCGGAAACGCGCCGACGGCCGAGCCACGAAGCCCAAGCCCCCGCAGGGCGGCCAGCCTCCGCAGGCCTAAGCGGCCCAGTCGCCTGAAACCAGCCCGACGGAAGCGATTCCGCCGGGCTTTTTGTTGCCCGGCCCGAACCCTCGCCCAAGATAACCAGCCGTCCCCATGTCTCGCTTTATTCGCATCACTCTCTGGACAGTCGGCGTCGTTGCCGTCCTCATCGGAGCGACCTTCCTCTGGATCGAATCTCAACTCCGCCCGGAACCTCTCGGCCTGCGCGTCAAGGGTCTCCTCGCCGATGCGAAAATCAAGGGCGTTATCTCCCGCGTCGAAGCATCGCTCGACGGATCTTTTTCGGCCGAAGGCATCAATCTGACACTCGAAGACGGCACGCAATTCGCCGCCGCCAGTATCAAAGGCGAAGCCCAGCTGTGGTCGATCCTCCGAGGGACCTATGCGCTCAGCAGTCTCGAAGTGAAGGGACTTGAACTGGACCTGGGCACGCGTGCGACCACCCGCAAGCCCGCGACCGCCGCCACTCCGGCCGCACCTGCCAAGACCCGCCTGCCGCCGTTCTCCCTCGGGCCCTATGCCGCCAGCGGTCGCATCAAACTCGAAGACGGCACGCTGTTGCGATTCAGCTGTCGCGGCGATGTGTTTGATTCCAACGGCAAGGCGGACTTCCGCGCAGGCATCGCCTGGCCTGGCTTCATGGTGGGCACGCAACAAACCGACCCGCGCGGCGAGATCGTGCTGAAAGCGGATTTCCGACGCCCTCTAGGCGGCAACGGCCTCTCGCCCGACGACCTCACCGCAGACATCGGCAGCGTGCAGCTCGAACTGGCCGCCAAGGACGCGAGCCCGATAGCCGCCGGCGCCATCAGCCTTTCCCTCACCGCTGCACCCACAGCCAGCAAGGACGGCCTCGGCTTCCGCGGACTGATCAAAGATTCCGCGAATCGAGGCGCCGTCCAATTCACCGGCGCTTTTGCGCACGGCCGCACCAACGTAGATACGCAGCTGGATGTGGATCCGACCCGCTTCGGCATCCTCAGCCGAGAACTGCCCGACCTTCATCTCAGCGGACAAACCTCCGCCGAACTGGATGGCGCCAATTGGAAAGTCTCCACGGACCTGAAAGCCTCCTGGACCGATCTGAGTAAATTCTCGAAATCGCTCCGCAAAAATTCCGCCTCGGAATGGAGTATCAAGGCGGACGCCGCCGGCTCCAATACCACCCGCGCCCTGAACCATCTGGCCATCGCTGGCAACGGCATCAGCATCAGCATGCCACAGCCACTCACCTGGAAAGGCGGCCTGCTACCCAACGACTCCTCGGGAGCCTCCCTAACGATCGTCGCCAACGACGCCGAACTCGTCGCCCTTACCCCTTTCCTGGCCATGGCCGGACTCACCGCCACCAGCGGCCACTGGACCGGCGAAGCCGCAGTCTCCTTCGCTGACGGCCAGGCCACCGTCGCAAACATCCGCACCCACAGCTTCAAGGGACTCACCATCGAACAGGCCGGCAAAATCCTGGTACGCGACATCGACGCGGAAGTGCCGTTAAAATCTGAAGACGGCGCCGTCACCATCGGGCCCTTCAAAGTCACCTGCGCCGCCGGCGATATCGCCAGCGGCTCGCTCACGCTACGACCAGGGGCCGATGGCGCCTGGTCCGTGCTCGCCAACGTCAACGTGGGCATCGTCGAACTTGCTTCTCAGCCAAACTGGGAGGAACTGCCGGTCGAAAAACTGAAAGGCATCCGCATCAACGCCCGCGTGGCCGTCGATCGCGCCGCCGGCAAGGCGCCGTCCGTCACTTCCGCCGAAGCCGGCATCCTGCGCCAAGGTCTCAACCTGCTCTCGCTGAAGCTCCGCCAACCCCTCGCCTTGGATGGCACCAAGCCGACCGGCGTCCTTGTCGAAGCTTCCGCTCGCGACCTGCCGCTCGAGTCCCTCGCTGCGGTCGTGCCGGGACTCAAGCTCAGCGGCGACCTCAAGCGCGCGGACTTGGTCGCAGGCTTCAAGTCAGAGGGCCTCTTCGTCCGCACGGAAGGTGCACCGCTCGCCTTCATCGGCACCAGCGTGACCTGGCAGAACAAGCTCTGGGTCAAGGAGTGCGACCTCGCCGCCAGCCTGGACCTGTTGATCGGTGATAATAAAAATATCACCATCGGCTTCAACAAAGCGGAGCTGACCAGCCACGGCCGCACCCTCGCGGCTGGCGACATCTCGCTCGGGCTGAACGCCAGCGGCCTCGGCGGCACGACCTTGAAGTTGCACGGCGACCTCGGTGAGCTCGCCGGCCAGCCCTTCGCCGGGCCGCTCAACATCGTCTCCGGCGGCCAGTACAGCGCATCAGCCGACTACGCCCCCTCCGGCGAGATCGCCGTCACGGTGAACGTCGACGACGTGGGCCTGCGCCAGTGCGTTGGACGCATTAAAGTTGCGCAAATCAAAGGCAAATACACCCCGACGGCCAATGGCCTCGCCGCCGAAGGTTCTTTCCTGATGAAAGCGACCAACGTGAGCTCGGGGAAATTCACGCTCACCAAAGCCAGCCTCGGGCAGCGCACCGATTGGCAAGGCACGGTGGCCATCGATAACGTTGACGTGGATGACTTCCTGGCCTTGGTTCCGAAAAGCGCGGAGACAACCGAAGAAGCCAAACCGGAGATCGTCGGCAAGCCGGACAAAAAACCTTTCTGGGAAAACCAGACGGGGAGCCTTAAGCTCTCCATCGGCTCAGCTAACGCCTACGGCATCGTCGCCCGGAAAATCCTCCTGAAGGCCGAGGCGGACGAAAAAGCGGTTAAGCTCACCCAGCTCAGCGGTACGGTCGCCGAGGGCACCCTCAGCGGACGCGGCCAGCTCGCCTTCGTTCCGACGATGAGCAACGGCCCGTACTCGCTCTCGGCGACACTCAACCTCAACCAGCTCGAGATCGGCTCTATCGCTGAGGCGGCGCCCGTCATCAAGGATTTCCTCCAGGGGAAGGTCGATGCCTCCGCCTCACTCACGAGCGTGTGCGGAACTCCCGCCCAACTTTTCAGCAAGCTGCAGGTGGACACCGAACTTAATTCCAAGGGCGGCCATATCCGCGCCTACGGGAAAGAAGGCAGCGCGACCTCTCTGGCCGCCAACAAGGCGGGCAATGTCGGCGAACTGATCGGCCTGGGTGCGCTGCTAATCGGTGGAAATAATAGTAATTCCACGGCATCGCGGATTGGTACCGCCATGGCGGCGGCGGCCAAGCTCCAGAAGGCGCTGGGCGATTTCAACTACGACACCATTGCCATTAAGGCCTCCCGTCTCGCCTCCGGCACACTCAAACTCGACCAAGCCGACATCCGTAATGCGACGCTCCACATGACCGCCAAGGGAAGCATCAGCGCGGATCCCAAGGCCCCGCTGACGGATTGGCCGATTCTGATAGACGCGCAGATGCGCGGCACGGGCGACTATGCATCGCTTTTTGTGGCGCTGGGCTATGCCGCCGCGCCATCCAAGTCCGACGGCTTGACCGACGGACCTGGCGTCAAGGTCACCGGCTCCATCAATAACATTAAGACGGACCTCGCCGCCCAGCTGCAACAAGCCATCGACCGCATCAGTTCCGGCTCCGCTCAGGCCGCGCCTTCCACCCAGCCGCAGACGCCGGCCACCAAGAAGCGTAATCCGCTCGGCGACCTGCTGAAGCAACTGGGGAAATGACGCGACACGGCCTCGCGTTCGTCTTCGCCACCCTGCTGCTGGCCGGACTGGTGATGCTGGCCCTGGCCGTCGGACCCCAAGGATTTGGCTGGGGTGCATCGAATTCACTCCTCCTCCTGCGGGCGCCGCGCGTGCTCGCCGCCTTGGCCGCCGGTCTCGCGCTCGGCATCGGCGGAGCCGCCCAACAAGGCGTCTTCCGTAATCCGCTGGCTGACCCGGGCCTCACGGGCGTCTTCGGCGGAGCTCTCTTCGGCATCGCCGTGCTCCTCGGTTTGGCGCCAGAACTCGCGTGGCAAAAAGTCTGGCTGATTCCCGGCGCCGCCTTCTCTGGTGCGCTCGCCACCTCCACACTCCTCGTGCTGATCGGCAGCCGAGGCTCGAGCGCCCGACTGCTCCTCACAGGTCTTGGGCTCAACGCCTTCACGGCTGCGGGCACACTTGTGATCGCCACCCGTAGCGGCGAATCACGCGAATTGCTCACCAACGGTGCCTACGGCGACTGGCTCGGCATGGCCACACTTGAGCTCATCTGGCTGCCGGCCTTGCTCTGCACGGCCGCCGCCCTGCTGCTATTGACGATGGCACGCTCATTTGACCTTCTCGCCTTCGGTGAAGATGCCGCCGTTAGTTTCGGCTGTGATGTTCATGCCGTCCGCCGCCGCGCCGTACTGCTCACCGCCTTAGCCGCCGCCGCCGCCACCTGCTTGGTCGGGCAAGTGGCTTTCATCGGCCTACTCGCCCCCCATCTCGCCCGCGCTCTCGCGGGCCCAAGACACGCGCGGGTGCTGCCTTTCTCGGCTCTTATCGGAGCGGGCCTGCTCGTCGCCGCCGACACACTCGGACGAGGCCTTTTCCCGCATGCCCCGCTTTCGGCCGCGGCCGTCACGGCCGTACTCGGCGCCCCGCTCTTCATCTGGATAGCAAGAAAGCGCTATGAGTGAAATCATCATCAAGGCGATCGGTCTCGGAATTGAGTTCGGCTCACGTCGGGCTGTCGACGGCGTCTCTCTGTTGGCCAACGGCGGCACGGTCACGGCGATCGTCGGCCCGAACGGCTCGGGCAAGACCACCTTACTGCGGGCTCTCGCCGGACTCATCCCCGCCGCTAGCGGCATCCTGGAAATATGCGGCGCCGACCCACGCCGCGGCGCTCCGGCCGACCTCGCCCGACACCGCATCTACTGCCCGCAGAAGCCGACCTCATCCTGGGATTATCGTGTCGAAGAACTAGGCGAGATTTGCGGAGAACCGGCCGACTTCGAAACCTGGCTCAGCCGATTGGGCGGGCGGGAATTAGCGACACGTCCTCTCTCGGAACTATCGGGCGGCGAACAGAAGTGCGCCCATCTAGCGATGATTCTGGCCACTCTACATGAAGCGTATGGTTGCGCCGTACTACTCGATGAGCCGACCACATCCCTCGATCTCGTCCGCCAGCAAGCCGTGCGCGACGCCGCACGCGACCTCGCCCGCGCCGGGGCGGCCTGCGTCGTGGCGACACATGACATCGATTTCATCCGGTCAGCCGATACGGTGCTCGTGCTTTCTGAAGGCCGGCTCATCGCGTCAGGACCGCCGGAGCAGACCCTGACGCTGGAGATCAGCCGTGCAATCTGGGGCGCTTGATTTTGGGCGGCACGATGCGAAGCGGCGCCTCAGGTAACTGACCCAGTCGCGCCGCCGAGAATAAGAATTGCTGCGCCAGGCCGGCACCGGCGCCGAAATGCAAGCGGCCGAATTCTTCCAACTGCGCCGGCTTCCACCCGCGAAGTCCATACGCCGTACCCAGCGCCTGCACGACCCAGGTGTCCACCGGAAAACTTTCGAGCCGGCCGAAACCGAAAAGAGCCACGCAGGATGCCACCTTCGGCCCGACGCCCGGAAGCGACTGCAACTCTGTCATCAGCGCAGGCGTGGGCAGCGCCGCGAATTCCGCCGCCCAATCCGGGCGAGCCACAAGATTCTTCGCCGTCCCCCGGATGAACGCAGCCCGATAGCCCAGGGCGCAACTGCGCAACGCCGCATCATCCGCTTTCAGCAAAGCTCCCCACGTCGGCAGGGAATGAAAACCTCCGGCGAGCGGCACGCCCATCTTGACGGCCATCGCAGCCACCATCGTGCGAATTTGCAGGATGCGCTTATTGGAGCTGCACAGAAAGCCCAGCAACGCCTCGTGCGGATTTTGTCGGAGAATCCGGAGCCCCGGACACGCCTTCATCGCCCCATGCAGGACGGGGTCCGACCGCCACGGCAAGGCTTCGGCCAGCGCTGCCTGCATGCCTTCGGCATCCAGATAATATCGCAGGGCTGACTCCGCTTGCATACTGCAAGACGGGGCACGCCACTCCAAGCCGGCCGGACCTGAACGTAGTGATGCGACCGTCTCGCCAAAGACGCCGGTCCAAACCCCGGCTGCGTCACGACTCCAGCGGAAACATTGACCGCCATCGAGTTGCTCTTGGAGTGAATTCGCGGGGACGTCAGCGGCGAGCCGCAAGGGCCTCCACGATGTCCATGCCTCCATCGACATGACGGCCTAGCGGCGACCGAGATCGAGCGGCGTCCCCCAGAGGAAACTGTGGCGCGAAGCCAGGAAGCGCCCCTTAGCGTCCACCACCGAGACTCGCCACGCAATCGGACGCCAGTTCGGCGTCCCGGCCTGCTTGCCCGTCAGGCCGATGACGAATTCCCCAAGGGGCAACTTTGGTTTCAGATTCACCGCGAAATCATAGCGCTCCGGTGGCGTGTTCTCCGTCCGGATGACTTCCAGCACCAGGCGGCCATCTGCGGGCGGATCGATATCCAGCTTCACGTAAAAATAATATCCCGGGCGGACATGCTCCTCCGTGCGGAAGACGACATCCGAGCCGTGATGCTCCTTGGCGTAGAAAGCCTCGGATGCACGGGCGACGTCCGCCTCACTGCGGCGCCGCTCATTGACATAGGCCACACCCGGAACCTCCTCCGCGGAGGGAGGGGGAGTTCCGCATGCCGTGAAGACCAGCGCAGCGAGCGCGGCCCACAGAGAGGCCTGGCTCACCGCCCCGCTCACTTCTTGACCTTCTTTTTGCTCGCGGCGACGCGAGCGGCCTTGATGCGGTCCTTCTTGCGCTCGAGGTAGGCGCGACGACGACGACGCTTGATAACTTTGTTGGTCTGTTGGCCCATGGTCTGGTCATCCTCCCGCAACCCCTCCGATGGTCAAGGAGAAGGTTGCAGACCCTCTCCCGGAAGCCCGGGAGGAGGAAATGGACCCTTTCTGGCTGCCTGGGTAGGGATCGAACCTACGACCAAGTGATTAACAGTCACCTGCTCTACCGCTGAGCTACCAGGCAGTGCGAAAGGAGTTCAATCAAGGCAAGGTCAGGGCGGCTCTGTCAAACAAATCCTCCGACCCGAAGGCACCACGGCTTCGCCGTAATTTGCGACGGAAGGGCCATAAAAGGCCGTATTGGCGGGCCTGCGCGACGACATTCACCCCAACTGCGCCTAATCTCTGGACACCCCTGTGCGGACTGTCTTCCTCATGTCCTATCAAAACCATGCGCTGGTCCCGACTTCCTGAAACTCCCAATGCACCCGGCTTCGGCGGTGCCTTTGTCGGCACTTCCGGCGACACCCTGCTTTGCGGCGGTGGCTCCAACTACCCGGACAAGGCGGCATGGGAGGGCGGCGTCAAAGCCTGGCACGATGAAGTCTACTCCCTGACCAGCACCCGCTCCAAAAAATGGGCCAGCATCGGCAAGCTACCCCGACCCTGCGGCTACGGCGTCAGTGTCTCCATCCGCCAAGGATTGCTCATGATCGGCGGCGCCGACGCCCACCGTCATTACGCCGACTGCTATACCCTCGCCATTGAGGAGGGCGAATTAAAGGTCCGCCCCTTCCCCTTCCTTCCTCGTCCGCTCGCCTATGCCACCGGTGCGCTCGTCGGCAGCAAGGTGATTGTCGCCGGCGGCACCGAACGACCCGACGCCACGGCCGCCTCTTCCGCCGCCTACGCAATCGACCTCGCGAACCTCAACGCCGGCTGGAAAGAACTTCCACTCTGCGCCGGCTCGGGGCGCATGCTCGCGCAGTCCGCCGGCACCAAGGACACCTTCTTCATGTTCGGCGGGGTCGCCCTCAGCCCGGGCGCGAAGAACGTCGAACGCGAATACCTCTCCGATTGCCACGCCTTCACCCTCGGTAAGGAATGGCGCCGGCTGGCCCCGATGCCGCGCGCCGTCGCGGCGGCCCCCTCCCCCTGTCCGGTGATGGATAATAATATCCTTATTCTCGGCGGCGACGACGGTCAGCTGGCGGGTAAAGTCGAAGCGGTGAAGCACCCGGGCTACCCAAAGACGCTCCTCTCTTACGACAAATCCACGGACACCTGGAGCGAAGCCGGCGAAGGCTCCTCCCAGGTGCTCTCCACGGGTTGCACCAAATGGTCCGGCGGCTTCGCCGTCACCAACGGCGAGGCCCGCCCGTTCGTGCGCTCCGCCGAAGGCTGGCTACTGCGCCCAGAATAATCGTTGGGGCTGGCGAATCGACGGCGGCGGGCTACAAAAGCACCACCCCGGCGAACATGTTCCGCCTCTGCCCATTATTCGGACTCGTCGCGGCGGCGCTCGCCTTCGCCCGAGGGGAACCGTTGCCGGATCTGCCCGACCCACTCGGGCGCGCGGGCATGATGGCCGCCGTCCTCCACGACTCCGCTGGCGGCGAGGTAATTATCGCAGCGGGGGGCACGAACTTCCCCGACAAGAAACCCTGGGAAGGCGGCCAGCGGAAATATCACCAGGATGTCTTCAAACTCGCCCAGACTCGTGGCAGCTGGGCATGGACCAAGATTGGCGATCTCCACACGGGACTCGTCGGCGCGGCCTTCTGCCCCACCCCGAAACTCGACGGCCTGATTATCGCCGGCGGCGCCGCCGCCGACGGGCATCGCACAGAGGTGTGGGTAGTGCGCCTCGACGGTAGCGTGACGCGCTTCGCCCCCAACATGCCGGAGCCGCGGGCCTACGCCGGCTTCACCTCGAGCAATCACAACCTGATCTTGATCGGCGGAATCACCGGACCAAATGACACGACGGCAATCCCGACGCTGACCTCGCTCAATCTGGATGAACCGAGCAGGACATGGAGAACCAGCGAAGCCGATCCCGCATTCGCCCGCATCATTCCGCTCTGCGGCGCCGGAGCGCAGACCATGCTATGGGGCGGGGGCTGCATGCTCTCCGCAAAAGAGGGAAAGCCTTTCCGCACCTATCGGGACAATCTCTCGTTCAAATCGGCCTCCGCGGTGGGTCATCACTTCCACGGACTTCCACAGACGCTGGCAGGGGCCGCCGGGCCAGGCGTTGCCACCGCGACACACCTCTTCTTCGTCGGAGGCGACGACGGCAGCCAGTATGGGCATCCGTATGAAACACACACGGGGTTGGGTCGTCACATCCTCGCCCTTAACCTGAAGACCTTGAAAGCAACCATCGTCGGAGACTGGCCGCACCCGGTGGCCGTGGCCCCGCTCGTCCGCCTCGGCGATGATCTCGTTACCATCAGCGGAGAAATACGCCCCGGCATCCGCACGCCAAAAATCACCCGCTGGACCATCCCGGCCGAATATCGATGAACGCAACTTCGCCCACGACGCGCACGGCCTGGCTGGTCGTCGCCCTGCTCTTCCCCGTAGCCCTGCTCAACTACCTCGACCGGCAGATGCTCGCGACGATGAAGCCTTCGATGATGCGGGACATGCCCGACATCGCCACGGCCGCGAACTGGGGCTTCATCCTTGGCTCATTCAAATGGGTCTACGCCGTCTTTAGCCCAATCGGCGGATTCCTCGCCGATCGGCTGAGCCGACGCCACGTGATCTGCTTCAGCCTTTTCACCTGGTCGGTCATCACCTGGGCGACGGGGCACGTCCATAGTTACGATCAGCTGCTGGCGACGCGCGCGGTGATGGGCATCAGCGAGGCGTTTTATATTCCGGCAGCGCTCGCACTCATCGCCGATTATCACGCCGGCCCCACCCGCTCTCGCGCCATCGGCCTGCATCAGATGGGCATCTATCTCGGGGTGATTATCGGCGGCTTCGCCGGCTATGCCGCCGACAGCCCCGACCTCGGCTGGCGTGGCGCCTTCGCCTGGTGCGGACTGGCAGGCGTTCTTTACGCCTTGCCGCTTTTCCTGTTTTTGAAAAACCGCCCGCCAGTCCCGGGAACTGTCGCCGGACTGAACCCCGTGGAAGCCCTCAGCTCATTGGCGCACAACCGGGAATTCCTAAAACTCATCCTCTATTTCACACTGCCCGCCATGGCCGCCTGGATCGTGCGCGACTGGATGCCCGATATTCTCCGCGAACGCTTCGCCCTCGGCCAAGGCAAGGCCGGCGTCTCGGCGGTGCTGTTCTGGCAGGTGGCGGCGATTGCCGGCGTGCTCATCGGTGGATGGTTCGCCGATCGCTGGACAAAGCATAATCCACGTGGCCGAATTTATGTAAGTGCCATCGGTGTGCTCTTGCTCCTCCCGGCCCTCTTCGGCGTCGGCAATGCCTCTTCACTCCTGGTGGCGCTAGGTTTCTTGGTCATCTTCGGCTTTGGCTGGGGCTTCTTCGACTGCAATAGCATGCCCATCCTGTGTCAGCTCGTCGGCCCGGAGAATCGCGCCGCCGGCTACGGGCTGATGAACTTCGTCAGTATCAGTTGCGGGGGCTTCGCAGACTGGATTTTTGGCGCCCTACGCGATCGCTCCGTCCCGCTCAACGGAATTTTCGGCGTCTTCGCCGCCATCGCCTTGCTCTCGATTGGTATCGCCCTTTCCATCCGCCTCAACCCCGTCCCCGCAAAAACCTGACCATGCCCTCCTTCAAGTTCACCGGTCTCTGCACCGCCACCCACACGCCGTTCCATGCGGACGGCGCGCTTAATCTCGACGCCGTCGCGCTGCAGGCGAAATTCCTGCGGAGCCACGGCATCACCTCGGTCTTCATCGGGGGCACGACCGGCGAAAGTAGTTCGCTGACGGTATCCGAGAGGCTCGACCTGAGTGATCGCTGGGCCCAAGTCGGCCCCGACACCGACATCGACGTCGTCGTCCACGTCGGCGCGAACTGCCTCACCGATGCGGCCGCGCTGGCCGCACGCGCGGAGCGCAACCAGGCAAAGGCTGTCTCGATGATCGCACCGTCTTATTTCAAACCGCGCACGATGGCCGACCTCATCGCCAGCTGCGCCATGGTTGCGCAGGCGGCCCCGCGCACTCCTTTCTATTATTACGATATCCCCGGCATGACGGGCATCACCGGCTTCCCCGCGGACCAGTTCCTCGAACAGGCTGCAAGCCGGATTCCGAATCTCGCCGGCATCAAATATTCCAACCCGGACCTTGCCGCCTACCGCAAAGCGAAGGCTCTCGCCGGCGGCAACTTCGACCTCCCGTTCGGTGTCGACGAACTTTTCCTCTCCGCGCTACAGGCCGGCGCCACCGCCGGAGTGGGCAGCACCTATAACTTCAACCCTGGCCCTTTACAGCGTGTGATCGCGGCCTATGCCAAAGGCGACCTTGCCGCCGCCCAAGCCGAACAAGGCAAAGTCCAACCGGTCGTCGATATCCTCGCCAAGCGCGGCTACATGGGGGCGGCCAAGGCCTTGATGAATCACCTAGGCGTACCACTCGGCCCGGCCCGCCTGCCCAATGGCAACCCCGACGCCGCCGAGACCAAGAAGATGATCGGCGAACTCGCAGCGATCGGCTTCTTCAGCTGGAATTTCTAACATGCGCCTCGCCCTGTTCCTCAGCCTGCTCTGCGCCCATTCCCTTGCCGCGGACGGCACCGACGTCGTCGTCTTCGAAGCGAAGCAGAATATAGCGCACCCCTCCGTGCGTATCCCTTCGCTGCTACGCACGCAGAAAGGCACGCTGCTGGCCGTCGCCGAAGGGCGCGACAAACCCACTGACCAAGCGGGCAACGACCTGGTGATCTCCATCTCGAAGGACGAAGGCGCCACTTGGTCCAAGCCCAAGGTCGCCTACGAGCAGGGGGACGACAGCTGCAACAACCCGTGCCTCGTCCAGGAAGCAAAATCCGGCCGCATCTTCTTGTTCTATCAGACCTTTCCTGCTGGCGGACATGAATTCGGCGGCCTCCCTGTCGGCCCGGCCGACCCCAAGGGCAACCGCTCCTGCTACATCTCTTCCGATGACGACGGCGCGACATGGAGTAAGCCAACCGATGTCTCCGCGAGCCTCAAGCCCAACGAAGCCATCACCACCGCCTCCGGACCTGGTATCGGCATCCAGCTCAAATCTGGCCCCAAGGCCGGCCGACTCGTCATTCCTTTCAATTCGCAGGACGCGAAGAAGAACTTCTACAACTGGGTCGCCTACAGTGACGACGCTGGCGCCACCTGGAAACGCGGCGAGAAAGTCCCGCAGACCGAAACCATCCAATTGAACGAAGTCCAGGTAGCGGAGTCAGTAGGCGGTGGCCTTTATCTGAATTCGCGCAGCTGGAGAAAAGGCGCTGGCCTGCGCAAGACCTCCTGGTCCCAAGACGCCGGCGAGACCTGGAGCCAAGCCACCGAAGACGCTAAGCTGCCTGACCCGATCTGCCAGGGAAGCCTCCTGCGCATGGATGACCATACCATCGCCTTTCTAAATCCGGTCGGGAAAGGTCGTAAAAATGGCACGCTACGCCTTTCCCACGATGACGGCCGGACTTGGGCTGTCTCTCAACTGATCTTCCCGGGCCCCTTCGCCTACAGCAGCATGGCATTACTCAAAGACGGGCGCATCGGCGTTCTCTATGAGCCGGCCAGCAATACAATCGTGCGCTTCCGGGCGGTCGAGATACCGAAGAAATAAGATCAGGTGGCTGGGATGAACGGCGCGCCACCCTGCTCTGGACCTTGATAATAATCAAGGATTGCCGCGGCAAGATACTCCTTCACGTCATCCGTCAGCATGCTCCCCAAGCTGAGTTCCTTGCCCTGCGATGAAATCGCAATCGCCTGGACCGGGCGCTTGTTGGCGCGCACGCCGCGATAGGCCAAGACCACGCGGACCTCCTCGCCTGCCGGCAGATGCCACGTCCAACCGATACCCGGAAGAATACGCCAACGAACCGCCACTCCTGCCTGAGTCAGTTCGATGCGACAGCGGGCGACCGTGAACCCAAAGCCGATAAGGAAAAAAGGCGCGTAAAACAATGCCATGAACAAGAAGTGCCACCCCGTGGGATTCGTGATCACTTGGTGGTTGGAGCGCACGACCCCGCGGCTCAGACCGTAGACCATGAACGCACAGTGCACCATCGTGAAGATGAGCCAGAACCATCCGAAGCAGCTCCCTTGACGCACGGAATAAGCAACCCCGTCCGCAAGTATCTCCGTGGCGACTTTCGGATGCCCCCGGGCAAAGGCTTCAGCGGAAGGGAGTTTCTCGCCAGGCTCAGTCAGCCCGCCCACCCAACCCCCAATCCGGTCGACTTTCAACCCGGCGAGCAACCCGTCCACCCGAGCATCTTCCCGGGCCTTCATTGCCTTCAGTAGCGCCATAAAGTCCTCGCGAGAGCCCATGCGCAGAAACTGTCGGCCAAGATTCACATCACAAGCCAACGCTGACTTGAACCAAAGGGATTTCTAACTGTCCATAGGAGAACCCCATGCGACCCCTCCTCGCCCTGCTCCTCCTGCCCTTGGCCGCTCTGGCCGACGGCGCCAAATACTCCGTCAGCTACCCGGCGTCGGACAAACCCGGCGAACTCATCTTCGCCTCGACCTACAATCTCTGGCTACCCGAAGGCGTGAAGACCGTCCGCGGTATCATCGTGCATCAGCACGGCTGCGGCACCGGCTCGAACAAGGGCGCGGCGACCGTCGCCGACGACCTGCACTGGCAAGCCCTCGCCCGCAAATGGAACTGCGCCCTCGTCGGCCCGGTCATCGGCGAACCCGAGAAGGCCAACTGCCGCATGTGGTGCGACCCGCGCAACGGCTCCGACCAGACCTACCTGCGGGCCCTCGACGACCTTGCCAAGCAGACCGGCCACCCCGAGATCGCAACCGCCCCCTGGTGCCTCTGGGGTCACAGCGGCGGCGGCTTCTGGTCGAGCATCATGCAGGCGAAGTACCCTGAGCGCATCGTTGCCATCTGGTTCCGCTCCGGCACGGCCTACTCCTATTGGCAGCAGCCCGAAGACAAGACCAAGGAACGCCAGATTCCCGAAGTCGTCCTGCCTCCTGAGGCCTATGAAATCCCGATGATGTCCAACCCCGGCGTAAAGGAGAATGGCGACAAGCGCTTCAACACCGCGTGGACCGGTAACCTCGCGATGTTCAAAGCCTACCGAGCAAAAGGCGCACCGATCGGCTTCGCACCAGATCCGCTCACCTCGCACCAGACCGGCGATCAGCGCTACGCCTCCATCGCGTTCTTTGATGCCTGCCTCGAGCTTCGCCTGCCTGAATCCGGCAACAAGCTCCGCAAGATTGATCAATCCAAAGGGTGGATCTCGCCTCTACTCGGTAACGAAGCCAAGCCCGCCGGCGAATTTTCTGGCGACAAGGCCGAATCCAACTGGCTGCCTAACGCGGCGTTCGCCAAGGCCTGGACTGAATACGTGAAGACCGGCGCGACGAACGACACCACGCCGCCGCCCGCACCTTTCAATGTCGCCGCCAAGACCACCGCGGACGGCGTCGAAGTCACCTGGGACGCGCACGCCGACCTTGAAAGCGGCATCCGCCAGTTCCTCATCAAGAAGGACGGCCAAGTCGTCGGCCGTGTGCCGGAGAAGCTCGCGAGCCCCTTCGGCCGCCCACTCTTCCAAGGCATGAGCTATGGCGACACCCCGAGCCAGCCGCTCGCGCAGATGCGCTTCATCGACAAGGGCGCCCAGGCTGGCGCGAAATATGAGGTTATCACGGTGAACACCGTCGGCCTTGAGTCGAAGTAAGCCTCGACGTGTCGGACAACAAAATGGGCCGCCCATCGGGCGGCCCATTGCTTTACCCAACCCAGCCGATTACTCGCCCCAGGTGCAGGTGTTGCCGGCGTAGATGGCGCGGTTACCCAGCTCGCCTTCGATGCGGAGGAGCTGATTATACTTCGCGACGCGGTCAGAGCGGCAGAGGGAGCCGGTCTTAATCTGGCCGGCATTGAGGCCGACGGCGATGTCCGCGATGGTCGCGTCTTCGGTCTCACCCGAACGGTGCGAGATGATGGCGGAGTAGCCGGCGCGCTGTGCCATGGAGACGGCGTCGAAGGTCTCGGTGAGGGAGCCGATCTGGTTCACCTTCACGAGGATCGAGTTGGCGGTCTTGGTCTTGATGCCGCGGGAGAGGAACTCGGTGTTGGTGACGAAGAGGTCGTCGCCGACGAGCTGGGTGTTGGCGCCCATGGCGTCGGTGGCCTTCTTCCAGCCGGTCCAGTCAGCCTCGGAGAAGCCGTCTTCGATCGAGACGATCGGATAGCGCTTCTGCAGGTCCTGATAGAACTTGATCATCTGATCGGAGTTGCGCTGAGACTTGTCGGACTTGTGGAAGGTGTACTTGCCGGTCTTTTCGTCAAAGAACTCGGAGGCGGCGACGTCGAGGGCCAGGAAGACTTCCTTGCCGAGTTTGTAACCGGAGGCCTTGACGGCGGCGGCGATGGCCTCGAGGGCGGCTTCATTGGAAGCGACCTTCGGGGCGAAACCACCTTCGTCACCGACGGAGGTGGAGAGACCCTGAGCCTTCAGCACCTTCTTGAGGGCGTGGAAGATTTCGGTGCCCATGCGAAGGGCTTCGCTGAAGGACTTAGCGCCCTTCGGGACGATCATGAATTCTTGGATGTCAACCGGGGCGTCGGAGTGTGCGCCACCGTTCATGATGTTCATGAGCGGGATCGGCAGGACCTTGGCGTTCGGGCCGCCGATGTATCGGTAGAGCGGCTGGCCGACGGCCTTGGCGGAGGCATGGGCGGCGGCCATGGAAACACCAAGGATGGCGTTGGCGCCGAGCTTGCTCTTGTTCTTGGTGCCATCGAGACCGATCATCGCGGTGTCGATGCCGATCTGATCCTGGGCGTCCTGGCCCACGAGAAGAGAGGCGATGGCTTCATTCACGTTCTCAACGGCCTTGAGGACACCCTTGCCGTTGTAGCGCTTCTTAGGGTCGATACCCTTGGCGAAGGACTTCGGGCTCACGTCGCTGTCGCGGAGTTCGTGGGCTTCGTAGGTGCCGGTCGAGGCGCCCGAGGGGACGGCGGCGCGGCCGATCACGCCGGAGGCGAGGACGACATCGACCTCGATGGTGGGATTGCCGCGGGAGTCGAGAATCTCGCGGGCTTTGATATCAACGATTTGGGTGCTGCTCATGATGGAAAATGAAGACCATAGGGGTAGGGACAAGGGGCGGGGATGAGCGAGAAAAAAGGTGCATCCGGCGAGGCCAGCCGACGTCGAAAATCCGCCAACAAAGAGCCCCGGACTGGAGATTCCAGGCCGGGGCTTCGAAGTGGTGGGGTTAGATGGACTTGAACCATCGACCTCCTGAATGTCAATCAGGCGCTCTAACCAACTGAGCTATAACCCCAATAAAGAGGAAAGTGAACAAAGGGAGCCGACCGCCCGCTGGCAAGCCTTCAATGAATATCGCCGAGATAGGTCGCAGCCCCGCTTTGCAGGGCCTTGGGGATGACCTCCCCCAACCCCTTGGGCGAAAGCGGGTAATCAGCCAGACGGGCCAAGGGAAGCCATTCGAAGCCCACCTGTCGGCGATCCCGCTCCTGCCCGGCCCCGATGGGAGCGAAGTCGAGGCACTCACAATGAAAGACCGCCTCCACCTGATGGAAGTGCCCGTGGATGCGATGCATCGCATGATTCTTGCCGACGTATTCGCGGACGTAGAGCAGCGCCTTGGGCGTGACCCTCAGTCCCAGCTCCTCAAAGACTTCCCGGGTGACGGTCTGGACGAGCGCCTCACCGTGGTTCTGGCCGCCGCCGGGCAGCACGAGGAATTCACCTTCTTCCGTGCGGATGCGTACGGCCAACAACTCTTCACCCCGCAGGATGACGGCCCGGGCGGCGGTCCGCACGCCCGAAGCATCATTGCTGGATCTACGGTACGGAGCGGCCACGCCCGAAGTGTGGACGATAACCGCCAAAGGGAGAAGTCTATTGAGCGAGGAGGTTCCCTCAGCCCATCAGCTTCTCGTCGATCTCCTGATTGCCGTGGACGGCCTTCACGTCATCCAGCGATTCCAGGGCATCGATAAGCTCAAGGACCTGCTTGGCCACCGCGGCATCGCCGACAGGCACGGGAATGCTGGAGATATAGGCCAGCTCGGCCGATTCCGGCTTGATGGATTTCTCCTGGAGCGCCTTCGAAATCGAATCGAACGCCGAGATCGGCGAGAGCACCTCGAAGTGGTCACCGTTGTTGACGACATCTTCAGCGCCCGCTTCGAGCACTAGCTCCATCAGGGCGTCTTCGCCGACCTGGGAGGTGCCAATCAGAAACTGACCCTTCTTGAGGAAGCTGTGGGAGACGGCACCCGTCTGAGCCATGTTGCCGCCGTTGTCATTGAAAGCCTGGCGGACTTCGGCCGCGGCGCGGTTCTTATTATCCGTCGTCACTTCGATGATGAGCCCGACGCCGCCGGGGGCGTAGCCCTCGTAGACAATCTCTTCGTAGGTCACGCCTGGGATTTCGCCCGTACCCTTCTGGACGGCCCGTTTGATGTTATCGGAAGGCATGTTGGCCGCGCGAGCCTTGTCCATCAGCGTCCGCAGGCGGGCATTAGATTCCGGGCTTCCGCCGCCGGCACGCGCCGCGAGCGAGATTTCCTTGGCGAGCACGGAGAAGATTTTCCCGCGCTTGGCGTCGATCACGGCCTTATGCCGCTTGGTCGTGTGCCATTTACTATGACCAGACATGGGGGTGTTGGGGGTTAAAAATCAGCCTTTGGCCTTCTTGGTCGGTGACGGGATGATCACCGCGACATCTTCATCCTTGGTAAGCCAGGTCTGGAGAATCGTCAATAGGTTCTGAATCGTCATGTACAGCGTCAGCGCCGCGGGCATCGGGTAACAGATCACCGGGAACAGCAGCGTCATCATCAGGAAGATGGTCTTCTGCGAACTGTCCGCCGAGGGATTCGGGGTCATGCGCATCGACTGCCACATGGAGAGCCCCATCAAGATCGGGAGCAGATTCACCGGAAAACCGCCGATGAAGAAGATCGTGTCTGGTGCCGAGAGATCATGGATCCACAGGAACGAGTGCAGGCGCAGTTCGACGGTGGTCTGGAAGGCGGTGTAGAGACCGAAGAAGATCGGCATCTGGATGAGAATCGGGAGACAGCCGGCGAACGGGTTGATCTTATTTTCCGTGTAGAGCTTCATGAGCTCCTTCTGCAGCTTCTCCGGGTTGTCCTTGTATTTTTCGCGGATGTCCTGCATCGGCTTGGCGAACTTCTGCATCTTCTTAGCAGCCTTCTGCTGCACCGCGGTAAGCGGCCAGGTGATAAGTTTGATCAGGCAGGTGAGGAGCACGACCGCCCAACCCCAGGACCAGACGCCGCTCCACTCGAGCAGCCAGTGTACGCCACCGAGAATAGCGAGGAGCAGTTTGCAGATCGCGCCGAACGAAATGAACCCGAGAAGCTTGGAGAACTGCAGCACGGAGACCTGGCTGTCCGGCAGGGCAGAAAGGCGGGCGTATTCTTTCGGGCCGACGAAGAAATCACCTTCCAACGTGCGGGAGAGATCCGCGGCCGGAGGCGTCTCCCAGGAAGTAAAGGCATGCAGACCGCGCTTACCGCCCTCGAAAGCGACCGGCAGGACAACGACCTCGGCGCGCGTGCCACGAACGGCCGCATCAGGGTGCAGGATCGCCGCGAAGAACTGATTGCCCGAAGCCACCCAGGCCAGCGACTTGCCAGCCGAGACTACCGAGTGCTCCACCGCGGCCTTATGGGCGCCGAGACCGAAGAAGCCGCTGGAATCCGTGAACTTATCTAAGCCGACGCGCGTGAGATCCTCGCCGTCATACGCGAGCACGGACAGAAACTGGTTCGCCGAATCGCCCGTCGTGGGCTGCCAGCAACCCGTGGAAACCCAGACCGAGACGGCAGGCTTGCCCGCGGGCGGGATGACGTGCGTCGAAAAACGAAGCGAGTAAGCCTCGGCCGATTCGCCCGCCTTAGGCGCGGTGAAAGAGTAATTGCGCTCTAGGCGAGTCCCGTCGGCCAGCGCCCCCACCAACGTGATGGAAGCGGCGGTGGCGTTCTGCGCGGTGAACTCGGAATAGATTGGATCCAGCGCGCCAGCTGTGGTGGGCTTGACCGCGAGCACCAAGGCGGCCTCTTCATTGCCGGCATTAAAAGTCACGAGCTCGGGCTTACCGACATTCGCCTGCTCCTTCTTCAGTTCGATTTTTTCCACCGCGCCGCCGCGGCTGCTCAGCGTCACCTTGACGAAATCGTTCTCGATGAAGAAATGTCGGGCCACCGCCTTGGCCACCGGACTGCCGCCAACGCCCGAGGCAGCCAGAGCCACGGTCGCCTTAGGGGCGGCGACAGCCGCCTTGACCACCTGCTGGGCCGGAGGAGTCGCCGAAGCCGGGGGCTGGGTCGGCTTGGTGAGGAAGAAAAGGGCAAAGGCACCGACGATGCAGGCCATACCTAGGAAGAAGTTCTTGCGATCCATGGAAAGTGAGTGGTTTGGCGTAGGGAAGTGCCTGCCCGTGTGCAAGGCACAAGGCAGGAAACCCCTCTCAATAAGGGGTTTTACGTGGGAAAAAGGCCTGCAGGCGTCCGACTGAGCCGCCCGTACTCAGGAGCCCGGCTTTGTGGCGGGAAGTTTGGCCAGTTCAGCCGGGACGGCATCGGCGGCGTAGGTCGGGAAATTAAGCTCCAGCAAAGCCACGAAGGGAACGGAGAATTTCGTCTGGCCGGCAGACCGGTCCACCAGCGCAGCGACCCCCACCGCGGAGGCGCCAGCCTTCAGCAGAATGTCCAGGCATTCCTGAGCACGGCCGCCGCGCGTGACGACATCTTCGGCGACAAGCACACGCTCTCCAGGGCGGAACGTAAAGTTGCGGCGCAGTACAAGTTTATCGTTCTCCTTTTCTGCGAAGACGAAACGGACGCCGAGCTGACGCGCGACCTCCTGCCCGACGACTAATCCGCCCATCGCCGGAGCCAGCACGGTCTCACAGTTAAGCGCGGTCAGCTTCGGCCGCAGCAACTCGATCAGACGCGTGACCTTATCCATATGCTGGCAGACCTGGGCGCACTGGAAAAAATGGCCGCTATGGAGGCCGGAGCGGAGGACAAAATGACCGGTCAACAGGGCCTTGGAATCACGGAAAATCTGGAGGACTTCTTCTTGGGTCGAGCTCATGGACATCAGTTCGATAAAGGAAGCCGCCCCGGCAGGGCGAGGCGATATACCGCCGGTCCCTGCAAAAGGTTCGCCCTTAGCCAGGGAAGGCCTAGAAAAGCCCTCCCATGACCGCACCCCGCGAAGCCCAGATGGACGCCCTGCCCGCCCGCCGGTGGATCGTCACCATCGCCGCCGCTTTAATTGTCATCCCTTTCGCGGTGCTGGCCTGGAAAATCAACCACGACGCCAAGCAAGGGCTCGACCCGGCCATCGCTCCGATGGTGCGCATCCCGGCAGGCGAATTCACGATGGGGACCGACAAGGCCGACGATAAGCACATCGAGGAGGCCCCCGGACATGCCGTGCAGCTCAAGGGCTTCTGGATGGACGTCACCGAAGTAACCAATCTGCAATTCAAAGCCTTCACGGACGCTACTGGCTACATCACCGACGCCGAGAAAGACCTCGACCCGCGCGACTTCCCGAACGCCCCCGCCGAATACCTCAAAGGCGGCTCGCTCCTGTTCAAGAAAGTCTCCGGCGTGAACCCATTCCAGTGCGGGGTCGGCAATCTGCCATGGTGGAAATTCACCGCCGGGGCCAGCTGGCGCCACCCCGAGGGCGCGGGCTCTGATATCAAGGATCGCATGAATCATCCGGTGATCTGTCTTACCTACAAGGACGCCCAGACCTTTGCAAAGTGGGCCGGCAAACGCCTGCCCACCGAAGCCGAATGGGAATACGCCGCGCGCGGCGGTCTCAAAAACAAACCCTACGTCTGGGGAGACGTGGAGCGTCCCGGCGGCAAAATCATGTGCAATCACTGGCAGGGGAAATTCCCGGAACTCGACACGGGAGAGGATGGCTTCACCGGCGTCGCCCCCGTGAAATCCTACCCGCCCAACGGCTATGGCCTCTATGACATGGCCGGCAATGTCTGGGAGATGTGTGACGACTGGTACCAGCCAGCCTACTATAAAGTATCCCCGAAGGATGCACCCGCAGGACCGGCCACCGGCCACGACCCTGAAGGCACCGGTTACGGACAACACGTCATCCGCGGCGGCTCCTGGCTCTGCGACGAAGGTTATTGTTTCCGCTACCGCGCCACCGCGCGCCAAGGACTGGATACGCTGACCTCGACCAACCACGCCGGCTTCCGTTGCGTGCGCGATGAAGAGACGGCGACCAAGAAGTAAAATCTACTTCTTCTCCTGATAATCCAGGTCCTTGCCGAAGGTCTCTTCCATCGTCCACAGGGCGATAAAAGCAGCCCCGAAGCAGATCACGCCCAGAATTGCGCCGGCGGAAGAAGGCGCGACCCGCGCCGACGCGAGCGGCATGGCGAGGTAGGTGAACAAGAAAGTCAGCGGCACCAACGACCCGCGGGCGAAGTTGGGCACCGTGGTCGCGACCGTGGCGCGGAGATTGGTGCCGAACTGTTCGGCAGCAATGGTCACAAAAAGCGCCCAGTAGCCCATGCCGAAGCCCATCAGGAAGATGAGCCGGTAGTATGCCGCCGAGGTCCACCCTGTCGTCCCGAAAAGATACACGCCGACGCAGGCGAGACTGAACAGCAGGAAGCCGAGCACGACTTTCTTACGCGAACGCAGGAGCTGACTGCCGACACCGCTCGCCAAATCGCCGAAGGTGAGGCCGAGGTAGAACGCAGCGACGGACCAGTTGTCCTTAATGGGCTCGCCGGTGATGCCATTGGCGGGTGCGAACACGGTCGAAGCACGCTGCACGAGAATGCCGATCATATACCAGGTCGGCAGGCCGATCAGAATGCAGCGCGCATAGCGCAGGAAACGTTCGCCGCTTGAAAACAAAGCAAAGAAATTACCACGGGCCACGGAACCGACCTCCGCATGCTCCTTGGCCTGATGATACATGCCTGACTCACGGACGCCGACGCGTAGTGCGAGCAACATCAGACCAAGTCCACCGCCGATAAAATAACTCATCCGCCACCCTTCGACGGGGGCGCCGAAGACGCCACCGACCACCCGACCGATATCGCCCACATGATCAGCCATGTAGCCGGCGACAACGGCACCAAAGACGCCGACCGTCGCAACCATGGCCGTTCCGTAACCGCGCCGCTCTTTAGATAATGTCTCCGAAACGAGCGCAATGCAGCCGCCGAGTTCGCCCGCCAAACCAAGGCCAGCAATGAAGCGCCACGTCGCATAAGCCTCGAAACTGTGCACCATCCCGTTAGCGATATTCGCCACGGAATAAAGCAGGATAGACCCAAACAGCGTGGTCAGTCGGCCCATGCGATCGCCCAGGATACCGAAAAGAATTCCACCAATGAGCATGCCCATCATCTGCCACGACAGTAAATCCTGATACCAGGCGGCTCCGCTGATGAGGTGCCCGAGGCCGAGGCTCGTCAGGCTATCCTTGCGGATCGTCATAAACAGCGTGAGGTCGTAGATATCCACGAAGTAACCGAGCGCGCCGACAATCACGGCGGGCTGCAGCAGGTCCTTCCAGAGCGGGCGTTGCTGGACCGAGAAATCAGGGGTGCTCATGTAGGCGGGGTTACGCCTTCAGACCGTGCAGATTGGCCATGGAAATGCCAGATAACATTGCCCCGGTAACCCCCAGGAAGCCTTGGTCGGTCCCGATCAGGAAGAGGTTCTCCAGATCCGTGCGCCCGTCGCGACGTTTCACGGTCGAGCCGTAAATCGCACCGTTCAGATGGCCGGTGAACTTTCGCACCGTGCGGGGTGTGAAGACGTCGGTCGAAGTGAGTGCGGCGTCATGCGTCGTGTCCGCGACAGCCGGCAGGTGGGCGCGCGCGACGCGATTAAGGCGACCGCACCATTCTTGCTTGCGGGCCAGATACTCCGACTCGGGCAAGGCACACCAGCTATCGTGATTTGCTAGCGCTGTCACCCGTAGCCAACCTTCGTCGAGCGCCCGCCCCCCTCCGTATTGATAGTTATTCGGAATGCAGATGACCCCAGAGGAGGGATCAACCAGCCCCTTCGGTGAACGATAACTGAAACGCTCCGCATCGCAGAAAAAAACGATGGTGTCCTGCCAGCCGAATCCGGCGAAGGCGGCGGGAGCGTAGGTGGCGATGGTCTCGGCGTAACCGAGACGACCGACGGACTCGGCCCCGACCTGCGGCAGCGCGTCAGAACGCAGGCGCAGCGTCTCCACCGCACCGGCGGAAGAATAAACGGCTCCAGCGGTCACTTCCGTGCCGTCGTCGAGCTGGAGCGCGGCCACCCGGCCGGCGCGCACCTCCATGCGCTTGACGCCGCACTTCATCCGGCGCTCGACCCCGTGCTCGCGGCACCGGTCGATCAAGAGGCGGATGACCTGGCGTACCCCGATGAACGGCCGCGCAAATCCCTCCCGGAAAAGCGACCTCCACATCACGGCGAATTGCGAGACTTCGATATCATCCTCAAGCGCGCTGCCATAGAAGCAGGTCGGCAGGAGTAACATGTCTCGCAACAGTGGGTCGCCGAGCCGTTCGTCCAATAGCGCCCGCGCCGAACCACCGTGGGCCTCGAGGGCGGCCTCATCCAGTCCGGCGATCCAAGCGTCCAGCTCACGGAAGCGATCCACCGATTTCGGAAACTCCTGGGCGACGTCCGCCAGCAGATCGTCGAAGCAGTTGTTCAGTCGAAGGTTTCTTCCGGCCATCGCGACGCGCGAACCGAGCTGAGGACAGAGATCGAGCTCCTCGCGGCGGATACGCAACTGCCGCATCAGTTTGACGAGCGGAGCGCCCTTGACCCCTTCGGGCACCCAGTTGGTCAGGGCGTGCAGACCTACGTCGTATTTTCGCTGACCGCGGGCGTAGAACGAATTCAGCCCTCCCGGGGCATTATGCCTCTCCAATACGAGCACGCGGCGACCGTACATCCCGAGGCGCACGGCGGCGGCCAGACCGGACATGCCCGCTCCGATGATGACGGCGTCGTAATGCGGGGCGGGGGCGGACACAGGGCTAATCTCGCGGGGGCGTTGCGAAGGTCAAGCGACGGCCTTCAAGGCGCAGTAATCCGCAGGACTTCTTCAGCCGCCTGCAGGACCTGTTGCGCGGAAATGCGGGCCAGCGCGCGATCCATCCGGGCGAGATAATCCGTCTGCAGCTCGCCCTCAAATCGCGTGGTGTCGACGCGCACGACCCGATTGACCGTACCCCACGGGCGCGCCCGGGCGTAATCCGAAGGACCGAACACCCCGACGACAGGGACGCCGACCGCCGCGGCCAACTGTAAGACCGAGGAATCAGAGCCGAGGAAAATCCGGGACTCCTTGATCAGCCGGGCCAGCTGGGCGAAACGAAGCCGACCACGCGTCGGCATCGCCGCCGGGCCCACCAAGCCACAGATGGCCTCCGCCATGATGCGCTCCTCGCCAGCTGGACCGGCGGAAACCACGACGCGCTCGACCGCCCGGGAGGCCAGCAGTTCGCGGGCGACCGCCGCCCATTTGTCGACTTCCAGAATCCGTTCCGCGCGGCGCGAGCCGGGATGAATCAACGCAAAGCGGCCTTCCTCGACCAGCAGGCCGTGCTCCTGCATGCGCGAAGTGGCATACCACATCGCGGGAGTTTCCGTATGAAAACCCAAGGCACGGGAGACGACTTCGTGATCACGGGCGGCTTCATGCGGATCAACGGCGGAACCGAAGACCTGACGATGAAACAGCGGGCTCAATAACCAAGGGGCATGGCCGGCGCAGACCCGCGAGGCCGCCCCGCTCATCGCGACCAAACGCGCGGAGGCCGGATGCGAGCCCAAGGCGATCGCGACCTCAAAACGCTGCCGACGGAGATGCGCCACCAATGGCAACATCATGCCTTGCGGCTCAAGACCCACCGCCTCGACCACCACCGGACAACCCTCCAAGGCTGGCTCCGAACCAGCCGAGGTGACGAACGTGACCTGAGCTCCGGGGTGGCGGTCGCGGATGGAACGCAACGCCGCCGTCGCGGCCAACGCGCCGCGCAGTCCGGAAAATTTGACGACCAGCAGGCGCATCAGCCTAAGTTCTTGGCCTGGTTATCCCAAAGACGCCGGAAAAGCTCCGATGACTTGTAAAGTTCTTCGCGCGAACCATCTGCGACGATCAGCCCACCGTCGAATACCAGCACGCGGTCGACGTCGCGGATCGTGCTGAAGCGATGCGCCACGATCAAGGTCGTCCGGCCCTTCATCAGCACCGCCAAGGATTGCTGGATGCTGCGCTCGGTATCCGTATCGAGCGCCGAGGTGGCTTCATCGAGAATCAGAATCGGGGCGTCCTTCAGAAAAGCCCGAGCGATCGAGACGCGTTGACGCTGGCCGCCGGAAAGACGCGAACCGCGTTCGCCGACCTTGGTCAGGAAGCCCTCGGGCTGCGCTTCGATAAATTCGAGCGCCCCAGCCAGACGGGCCGCTTCCCGCACCTGCTCATCGGAGGCACCCCCGGCGCCGAGCCGGATATTCTCCAGAATGGATTCATTGAAAAGAATCGGCTCCTGCGAAACGAAAGCGATGTTGGCCCGCAAATCAGCCTGACGTACCTGGCGTAAATCCACGCCGTCGACCAGGATTGCCCCGGACTGCGGATCGAAGAAACGCGGCACCAGATTCACGAAGGTGCTCTTGCCCGCGCCGCTGGGCCCAACAAGTGCCACCGACTGTCCGGCCGGGATTACGAGTTTAATAGAACGCAGCACAGGCTCTTCCCGATAAGCGAAGCTGACGTCGTCGAAAGCCACCGCTCCGCGCACGCGGCCCAGCGACCGGGCGTCCGGCGCATCGGCGACCTCGTTGGTCGCGAGCAGAATCTCCTCCAGCCGCACCAGACCGGGCGTGGCCATGCTCACCCGGGAACTGACATAGCCCAGTCGCTTGATGGGGCCATAGGCCACGTAAAAAGCGGTGATCAAGGACAGAAGCTCCTGGAACTTGAAACCCACCTTTGCGCCCACGCCGATCGCCAGCGCAATTCCGAACGAAGCGGAGATCTCCAGCAGCGGAGACAGGGCTTTCTCGTAGCGGGCCAGCTTACCCTGGATGCGCAGGCCCTCGCGGCTCGCCGCGTTGAATCGATCGGCTTCACGCGCCTCGAGTCCATAGGCACGGACCTCGCGGGCGGATTGCAGGTTCTCCACGGCGATGCTATTGAGATCCGAGCCCGCCACGAGGCTGCTGCGGGCACGCTTCTGGATACCCATGCCGAGATAACGGACGACAAAGACCGAGAGGGGCACCACCAGGAGGCACAGCAGGAACCAGTAGCCCTGTGGCTTGCTGAGGCACAACCAGATCACGTAGCCGACCGAGAAGACCAGGGTCAACGGCTGGACGATGATGTCATTCGAGATATCCACCAGCACCAGCCGCACGGAGTTCACGTCGCCCGTCAGTCGCTGCAACAAATCCCCCGTGGAGATTTTTCCGAAAAAACCCAGATGCAAGCGCTGGAGCTTCGCGAAGACATCGCGACGCACGGCTTCTACGACCCGTAGCCCGACCAGATTGATCAAATAGTTGGCGAAGAACTCGCCGAGTCCCCGCAGTAGAAACACCAAGGGCAGGAACGAGACGGCGAAAGCCACCTCGTAGCCCTTCGGCATGAAGACCGGCCCCCAGCCGGTCCATTTCGGGAAGCTGAATAACGGGGCCACGACCGAAGAGTCGTTGAACGCCGCCGGCAGCACGTTGCCGATCAAGAAAGGCAGCCCGATCGCGCAGCTGGCGGCATAGAGCAAGCCGGCCGACAGGGCGAGAAACAGCAAGAGACGGCTGCCCTCCAGATAGGGAAGGTAGATTTTGTAGCGGCCGCGGAACACAACGCCAGCGTGGCGAAGAGCCCCGCGGGAGGAAACACCAAATCTTTCCTATTTCCGCTTAGGGAAGATGACGGACAAGGCCACCGCCACCGCCAAGATGAACCCGATGACGGCGAGTGAAGCAGCGGTGGGCACGTGGACCTTGCCATCGTGTAGCAACGCGGACGGCACCCAGTCCGCATGCCCGCCGGACACGAGCCACGGCAAGGCCATCTTCACCCCGATGAACACAAGGATGAACGCCAGTGCAGGCTTCAGGAAACGGAAAAAATGCATGAAGCCGGAAATCGCGAAATACATCGAGCGCAGCCCCATGATGGCGAAGATATTCGAGGTAAAGGCGACGAATCGGCGTTCCTCGATCGGCATGTCGGACGGGAGAATGCCCAGCACCGCCGGCACGGAATCCACCGCGAACAGCAGGTCGGTCCCCTCGATCACCAGCAGGACGAGGAACAGCCGCGTGAAAACCCGGCGCCCACCCTCGACTGCCCAGAAAGACTCCCCGTGGAGTCGGTCGGTGATCGGCAGGAAACGGCGGACGAGACGGACGATGAAATTCTCCCCGACGCCCTTCCCTCCTTTCTCCTCCTTGGCCAGGGCCAACTTGATGCCCGTGAAAACTAGGAATACCCCAAAGACCGGCAGCAGGAAGGCGAAGCGATCAATCGCCGCAATACCACCCACGATGAACACGGCGCGCATGGCCACTGCGCCGATGATTCCCCAGAACAGGACCCGATGCTGCAAGCGATCCGCGATGCCGAAGTGGGCGAAGATGAGGATGAAGAGAAACAGGTTATCGACGGAGAGCGCTAGCTCGAGCACGTAACCTGCGGCGAACAATTCGCCGTCTTCGGGGCCTTGCCAGGCGGACAGCAGGAAAGAAAAGGCGACCGCCAGGGAGATCCAGACGACACACCAGGCCACTGCCTCCCGAAACGAAGGCTCCCGCTCGCCGCGCTTGAAGACCCCCAGATCCAGCGCGAGCATCAGGCCGACGAAACCGAGAAAAGCCGCCCACGCCCAACCTGGGACCGCCAGGGCGGTCTCGACAGCAGCCAGTGGCAATTCGGTCATGCCCTCACAGGTTGGCCTTATCGCGGTGGAGTCAAGCCCACCTACCCCCTATGCGGGCTTGCCCGGCCGCCCCCGAGGGTCATTAGATGACAGTGCGTTCCCGTAGTTCAACGGATAGAACATTGGTTTCCTAAACCGAGGATGTGGGTTCGATTCCCGCCGGGGACAGCGCCGCGGCCCCAAGGCCTACTTCTTAAGACGATACCCCTGAATGCGGGTGTTGGCGGAACGGCGGTAAACTGAATCCACGTCCTTGATCTGCATCAAGGCCCAGGGGGCGAGGATGCTGTCGCCGTTCTTCGTCAGGACGATGTCGTCGGCGATATATACGCAGGTATGCAGCCCCTCGCCGTTATCCAGAAAGCAAAGCACATCACCGTAATGGTAGGGCGCGTCGACGGTCGCGTAATTATTGAGCAGGTGCTCCGCGGCCAGGCGCGTATCGAGGAAGAAATCCTGGGGGGTCAGATTGAAGAAGTTGAGCGACGTCCAGTGGCAGTCCGGGAAACGCCCCTTTAGGCCGAGCTCTATCTCGGGAAAAGTATAGGCCCGCTGGCGCATCAACGTGGGCAAGAAGTGCGTGATATCGACACTCTGCGGAGCCCGGCGCTGCGTGATGGCGTTGATAAACGTCAGTCGAGGCGCGTCCGTCTGGCCGGCCGACCAATAGTCGAGGAACTCCTTGCGGTCGACTTTCAATGGCAACTGCAGCTCGACGATGAGACTGCGCACCCGCGTCACCGTCCGGAAGATATTGCTCACGTCCTGCGGACCCTTCGCCAGCGACAGCAAGGCCTGGATGTCGCTGAAGACGAGCGCGCCGCCCCGGTGCCAGAGCAGCTTCCGCATCAGTTCCTGCTGGGCGGCCGTGAGGGCCGTCTCCGCCAGCCAGTCGTCGATATCCCCGCCGAGGATGAACACCGGATCGCGCTGATATTCATTGGCCGGATATTTCGCGAGCTCGAGATACAGGGCGCTCCGGACCTCGGCCGTGAGGGCCGTCAGATCCTCGACCTGCGGATAAAGGCTGATGGAATTACCGCTGACGATCACCCGGCCCGGACTCAGCAAATGCTCGATGACATTGGCCGGCACCCCCGCGCGCTCGAGCAGGGTGCGAACCCCCTGCTCCGTCATCTGATCAAAAGCCCAATGGGTCACGGAGTTCGGTTTCGCGATCACGGCGAGCAGACTGTCCGGCGGCTCTAGGTAGACGGCCCGCACCTCCAACTGCCCCCACGGGCCCGGCTTCGCCGTCCACACCGGCTCGACGGCCGACAATTGAACGGCGGCGGCAAGCGTAAGAAGGTAGAAAGCGACAGCGCGGAGCATTTGACATCTTTTTAACAGCACCACGAAGCGAAAGTTCCAACAATAATATTAATCTTATTTCGGGTCGATTGACTCGTTGCGTGAATCTCCGCACAACTCCGGCATGTCCCACGACGGCTTCCATGTCCACGGTCCGGATCAACACGCGGTCGAACACCAGGCCCAGCATGGCGAACAGCTCGCGATCCGCGTCTCAATCATGACGGCGATTCTCGCCACCTTCGGGGCGGTCTTCAGTTTCCTGGGAGCCAGCCACCAAAGCGAAGCGGCCAATCTGAAGAACGATGCCATTCTGCTGAAGAATGAAGCCAACCAGCTGCGCACGCAGGCGGCCAATCAATGGGCCTTCTATCAAGCCAAGAGCACGAAGCAGAATCTCGCCGAGCTCGGGGCCAGCCTGACGAACTCGGATGCGACTCGCAGCAAGCTCACCGGCGAGATCGAGCGCTACAAAACCGAGAAGGCCGAGATCCTTAAAAAGGCCCAAGCACTCGACGCCGACGCGGACAGCAAGGACGCCGAAGTCGGGCCACTCATCGAGGAAAGCCGCCGCCTGATGCACCCGCACCACATGCTCGCTCAGGCCATCACCTTCATTCAAGTCGGTATCGCCCTGGCGTCGATCTGCGCGCTGACCAAGGTCAAGGCGCTCTTCTGGGCCTCCGCGACCGCTTCGGCGATTGGCATCCTCCTCGCCCTCTCCACCCTCTTCCCGCATAGCGACACACATCCCTCCGGCCTCCCGCCCAGACCCGACGCCGTGCACGTAAAGTAGTCCGGCGGAGCGTTTCGCGTTGTAGGGACGAGGCTTTAGCCGCACGGATAAGGCCCTCTTTCACTCCCGTGGCCCGTCCTAAATCCAAGAAGTCCTCCCCCGCCCCGCGCAGTCGCGCCGCCAAGCCGGCCAGCCGTCGCTCCAAGGCGCCCGCCCCGCGGCAGGCCAACGCCAGCTCAACCTCCACCCCCGAGGCCGCCAAAGCCCAGCCGAACCAGCGCATCGGTGTGCTCATCGACGCCGACAACGTCTCGCACCAACACCTGCCGACCTTGCGTCGTTTCATCGGCGAAACGGCGATCTCCGCCGCCCGTGCCTACGGCGATTTCAACGGACGCCTCAGCGGCTGGCGCGCCGCCGCCCAGGATTGGCCCGAGCTCGAGCTCGTCGACCAGCGCAGCTACACCCCCGGCAAGAACGCCGCGGACATGCGCCTGACGATTGACGCCGTGAAACTGATGGCCGGACCGAATCCGCCCACGACGCTCATCTTCGTCACGAACGACAGCGACTTCACCCCGGTGGTCGAGGATGCCAAGCGACTCGGCGTGCGCATCATCGTGATGGGTGAACGCACGCACAAGGCGCTCCGCTCCACGGCCCATCATTATCTGAATCTCTCCGAACTACGCGACCGTCTCGACGACGAGCAGAACGCCAAGTCCGATCCGCGCATCGCCTTGGGCCTCATCGCGCAGACGCTCCGGGCGCTCACGCCCAAGACGAACAAGGAAGTCGGCGCCCTGCTCGAGCAGCTGGAGAAGATGCTACCCGAACTGCGTTTCGGCGAAGCCCCCCGCCCCGCGCGTGAAGCCCGACCCGCCCGCGAGCCCCGCCAGGAACGCGAACCGCGCGCCCAGCGTCCGGCCCGCGAACCCCGCCAGCCGCGGGAACCACGCCGCCAGGCGGAGAACGCCGGCCAGGATTATCGCGACACTCCTAATCTGACGGCGGCGCAGCAAGCACAGGGTAAAGCCGAATCCGACCAGCGCCGCGCCCAGTTGCTCGCCCGCGGTGACATCATCGAAGCTCTCGCGGACGTGGCCACCGGCCTCGCCCCCGCCGGCGAATGGCTTAAGGTCGAGGTGATCAAGAAATACCTCATCCAGGAATATCCCGGACTGGAGGCCAATGCGCCGCGCTACGCGAAGTTTTATCGCATGCTCGAGGATACCGGGCGTTTCGACGTCCAGCTGCAGGGCTCGACGGTGATGGCCCGCCTCAAGGAGTAAGCCTTACTTGCCGATTGTCCGGGCCAAGAAGTCCAGCGTGACTTCCTTGAGGTCAGCCGTGCCGGAGGCGCTGCTGACCTCCACGCCATCGACGACGCCCGAACGCTTCCAGCCCTTACCTTTAGGGTGAAGGTCGAAGGTGTGCGGGGCACCCTCCACGATGATGTATTCATACGACACCTTCGCCGTGCGCAGAGCCTTGGCCATGTCATCGGACTGGCTGAGGTCGACCGTCGTATCGGCCGTGCCATGCAGGATCAGCACGGCCGGATCCTGGGAGTCGCACTGTGATTCCGGCAGGTAGGAGTTCTGCTCGGAAGCCGGCACCCCGGGGACATCGCCCTTGCCGTGCTTGGAGAAATTCACGACGCCGTACATATCAATGACCGCAGAGACTTTGGCGGAGATTTTCGCCGAGGCATCGCCGCCGGGGCCGGTCTTGTCGTCGGATAGGCCGACCATGAGCGCGAGGTAGCCACCGGCCGAACCTCCGGCGACGCCGATCTTTTCTGGATTCACACCGAGCTCTTTGGCATGCGCGCGCACCCAGCGCACGGCGTTGCGGCAATCAGCGATATTCTGAGGCCAGATACCCGGCGACGTCTTCGCTCCGAGGACGTAATTGCAGCTCACTACGACGTAGCCGGCACGACAAAGATCGGCGCTGACGCTCGCGGAGCGGTACTCCGCCTTGTCGCCACCGGAAAAACCGCCGCCATGGATGAAGACCACCGCCGGCCGATCCTTGCGCGCCGCACCGGAAGGGAAATAAAGGTCGAGGGTCTCCTTCCGGCCCGAGTCGAGGAACGGGATATTGCTCAGACGATAGACTGGCGTCGGCATCTCTGCCGCATGGGGAGCGGCGTAGGCATCCGATGCCAACGCCGAAACCTTGGTGACCTCCACGACCTCGCCGGGCTTGGCAAGTTCATGGATACGGAGCTTTTCCGTATCCGCGGCGAAAGCAGTCACCGCACAGCAAAGAAAGATTAGGGAACGCATAGGGAGGGGGAGCCCTATGGCTAACCCATGGCCGGAGACAGTCAACGCCTTCACCGGGCGAAGGACGGCTACTTCGCCGCAGCGGGCGCGACCTTGGCCGGGCGGGAGTTCTCCCAGACCTTCACGTCATCCACGAGAACGGTGCCGGCCAGACCGACGAGAAACACGATGCGCGACTTAGGAGCATCGAGTACGGTGCCCTTCGCCGCCAGCGGAGGCAGTGCATCCAGCTGCACGAGCACGTCGTTGCCGTTCTGTTCGATCAGGACCTGGTGCCACTGGCCATCGCCGGTCTTCGCAGATTGCGCCGCCAGTTTCTCGACACGGTAGAATTTCGGATCAGCCAGCTGCTCCTTGGTCGGGGCCGGCAACACGCGGCCAGCCTTGTCGGCTTCGCGCTTCTCCTTGCCTTGGGCGATATGCGAAGCGGGTTCGCCGCGGTCCTGCTGGATGGCCAGCTGCGTCGGGGCGAGGGAGACGCGCAGCAGATGGGCCGCACCACCAAACTGACTTTCACCGTCGAGTAGGAAGAGGAAATACCCTGGCTTCGCATACTTAAAGCGGAAGCTGATGGTCAAGTTGCGACCGGCGAGCGGTACGCCGATCGCCGGGCCGTGATGATCATCCGGCGAGCAGACTCCTTGCAGTGCGCCGTCGACGATGCTGAAGGCTCCGGCTTTGCCGCCCGGCTCCCAGGGCCTAACAATAGCGGTTCCTGAAAAACTTTCTTCCAGTAGGATTTTTCCCGGCTCCGTGATGCGAGGAGGCAGTTCTTCCGCCGCGAGCAGGCCGGCACCGAAAAGACAGCAGACAACCAGCACGAACCGAGGGAGCCTCATGGAGTTCAAGCGAGGGCGTGGGAGTAGCCATCGACGATCGCCTGCAACGAAGCTTCGACGAGGTTCTCACTCACCCCGACGGTTCCCCAGGAAGATTTGCCGTCGGAAGAACGGATAACCACGCGGGTCTTGGCCGCGGTGCCGTCGGCACCGCCAAGGATGCGGACCTTATAATCCACGAGGCTGACCTTCGCGAGTTTCGGGAAAGACTTCACGAGGGCCGAACGCAGGGCCTGATCAAGGGCGTGCACAGGACCGTCACCTTCCGCAACCGTCAAGGTCTCCACGCCGCCGATATTCACACGGACCACCGCTTCGCAGTAGGCCGAGCCCTTGGCGCCGCGCGCGGTGACGTGATAGGAAGCGACTTCAAACGGCACGGCCTTGCTCTTACCGATATGACGGCGGAGGAGCAATGCCAAGGACGCCTCGGCGTCTTCAAAACTCCAGCCGGCGTGCTCAAGTTTCTTAAGCTCATCGAGGGCCGTGGCCGTGGCGGGCGAATCGCGGTCGAGGTCGATGCCGAGCGACTTGGCCTTCATCGTGATATTGCTCCGTCCGGATTGGTCACTGACGAGCACCGTGCGCTCGTTGCCGACGACGGTTGGATCGACGTGCTCGTAGGCGGCGGAGAACTTGCGGACGGCGTCGACGTGCGTGCCGCCCTTGTGGGCAAAGG